>OGFG01003633.1_pt1 | contig 10782 bp, 7 predicted proteins | sample 1570761 | NCBI WGS metagenome assembly OGFG01 (sample SAMEA2581938, study PRJEB24529) | metagenome | biome: Human gut stool | place: China | collected 2011 | reverse complement strand
CCAGCGGTTTGCATGATGCAAACCGCGGGGGCTTTGCTTTAGAGCCGCTTTAGTCCCACTCGCCGATGTCTTCGCCATCGCCTCCGCAGCCGCCGCCGGATGCGCAGATGATGTCGATGACCGGCAGTGCCACAACGGTGGCAGTCGGCTTTTCCCATTCTTTCTTCATCTTATTTTAGTCCTCCGTATATTCATTTGCCGCCGGTGCAAAGTAGTTCTTCGCGCTGTCGGCATACAGCAGTGTTTTTTCAATCAGATTCACAAGCGCCCCGTCGCGCCCGTCCGCAATGCAGCTTGCGGCATAGTCGTCGAGACTGTACTGCACCGCCGCGCTGATGGGCGCGCCGTCCTGCATCAGCGTCAGCGTGAGCACGGTGCGGAATTCGGATGCCCGCAGCCCGTCAAAGCATGCGGTGTACCCGCCTGCCGTCTCACTGCAGACAAAGTCCGCGCCGCTGACATACCGCGTCACGACGCTGCCGCAGCGCTCGGTGTAGCGGATGCGCAGGGACACGCCGGAAAGGTCGCTGCCCTTGTCAAGGTCGATGGCAACCCGCAGCGTGACCCGGTCGCCGAAGCCAAAGGACAGTTCTGTGATGGCTGCCGGATATGCCCCGCCATAGCAGCCCGCCGCTGCCGTCACCGCAAGCGGTGCGTATGCGCGGTCGGTCAGCGCGGTTTCCGCCGCGCCGAGATCGGCGTCCACAAGTGCGTCGGTTCTGTAGCCGAGATAGGTCTGTGTCGCCGCGCCGTAGCGGAGGAAGTCCGCCATCAGCGTCCGATACGCCGCGCTTGCCGAGGCGCCGAGGCGCTCGGCGGCATACTGCGCGAGGCTGTAGGTGTCCACCTCGCGGCTGCGCGCTTCGCCGTCCAGGACGAAATGCAGCGTTGCCGCAAGGGTGTCGCCCATCTCCGCCGCGCCGACGGCGGCGTAATCAAACCGATAGTACGCCGCGCCGTCAATGGTCACGGTGGTGGGCAGCAGCGTCTTTTTCTCGGTGTCCACAGCGGTGTTGCCGTCATACCGCGTCCGCTCCACCGTCAGGGAAATGTCGGTGCAGCCCGCGAGATCCGTCTGCGGCACGGCATACAGCATCGCAAGGTCGCTTGCAAACACGCAGTTGTGTCTGACCTCTATCGGCAGCATATCCAGCGTCTGCTGCGGCACAAGAATCGCGTCACAAATCGAACAATGCTTGCCTTCGGTCAACCCTGTTTTTACGAGCGTCGGTTCGACGGCGGCATCCACAACTTCGGCATGCCCCTTGGCGGGAACTGTCGTCTGCGCGACAAGTACGGTTTCGCAGACCGCGCAGTGCTTGCCTGCGGTGAGCCCCGTCGCCGTGCAGGTCGGCGCAACTGCCGCGTCAACAACTTCGGTATGCCCCTTGGCGGGAACTGTCGTCTGCGCGACCAGCACGGTATTGCAGACCGCGCAATGCTTGCCTGCGGTGAGCCCCGTCTTCGTGCAGGTTGCCGGAACGGCAGCGTCCACGACCGCGGTGTGCGCATCGCTCCATCTTGCATAATAGCTCTGATCGCCGAGCGTGGTAGTTGAGATGCGCGTCACCCTTTCGCCGCCGGTCTGCGCAGTGTACCACCCATCAAACTTGGCGCACTGCTTGGTCCAGTCGGTCGGCAGCTCAGTCTCCACACCGTAGGTATACGATGCGAGGCTCGTGCCCTTGCCGCCGCCCCCGATAAGAGTCACGGTGTAGGTGTTGGGCGTCCAGCACGCATAAATCGTATGATCGTACGCCTTACTGATCAGGTGGAAGGGTTCGACTTTCAACCCGCCGATCTTTGCCGTATACCAGCCGGTAAAGGTGTAGCCGTCACGCTTTGCCGAAGGCAGGCTGTCGTTGTACCCGTCGCCGTATTTTCCGTCGTACACCACGGAAAGGGTGGCGGGCGTGACGGTGCCGCCGTTTGCATCCAGCGTCACGGTGTAGGTGTTGGCTGTCCACTTTGCATAGAGGGTATGGTCGCGGGTAGTGGTCACCTTCGTGCTGCTCTTCACCGGCGTGGTGAGCGCCTTCGTCGTATACCAGCCGCCAAAGGTATAGCCCCTGCGGGTGGGCGCGGGCAGCGTGCCGTATGTACTGTTGTAGGCCACGGTCCGGCTTGCGGGGTTGGTGCCGCCCGAATAGTTGACATGGAAGGACACGGTGTAGGTCTTCGGCACGGCGGCTGCCGTGATACCTATCGCGCCCTTGATGTAGCCCGCCGGTATCGTAATCTTCCCGCCCTGATAAGTATATTTGGATGCCGCAAGGGTGCTGCCGTTTACCGTGACGGTCACGGCTACGGGCAGGCTGTACCCGGTGTTTGCCGTGACCGTCGCCGAGAGCGCCGTCAGACCCGAGACCGTCGCCGGTGCAGCCACGGTGCAGTTCTGCCCCTTGGTCGTGACGGCATAACGGTCGTCATAGTGGCTGTAGTTGATGCTGTTCAGCGCCAGGCTGTATACAGGCTCCGGCGTGTAAGCGCCGACCTGTCTGTGCCCGGCAAAGAATACATAGCTCTGTTCAAAGGTTTTGCTGCTTGCGGTATTGTTCGTCAGTGTAACGGGAAGCTCCTCCGTCCCGGAATGGGCGTTGCCGCCGGACGAATAGACGCGCAGCCTGGTATTACCCGTCTTTTCCTCGCCGGTACTCGTGTTGAAGCTGTCCGGCACGCCGCCCTCGATCAGCTCTGCCATAAAGCCTGCGCCCGAGCCGGTGTTCCGCTTGTAGGAGATGGAAAAGGTGAGGTAGAAAGTTCTTGTCGTGTTGGCGGGGACGGTCAGCGGCACCGTAAACGGCAGATAGGCAAATCTGCCAAGCGAAGTGCCCGATGTATCCCCGACAGCGATGCGCAGCTGATTCTCCGAGGTGACTTCCGTGAAGAAGTGCTGTTTATCCCATGCCGTTTTATAAGCATCATCCCCCGGAGCTGCTATATAAAACTGAGACTTTATCACTTCCTTCTGTTCGGTCGTGAAGGAATCCCAGCCGGCGTCCGGAACAAACCGGTCTTTGGCTAAGTCAGCGGTCTGTGATATGATGGAATTCTGCAGATTCGAGCCCGCGTTCGCCTTGTCTGCATGGATTTGCGGCGCGGCGGCTCCGCTGGTCACTTTGCCGGCGGTCCCGACCGTGCAGGAGGCAACCCGCCGATGATTCTTCGAGCCGTAATGCACGCCCGCGAAGAAGCCGAAATAGTGCTTGATGACCTTCTCCGTCGTGCTCGTGTTTGTATAGGCAACCATCGCGGTATAGTTTGCCGACATGGACGAACCATCATTTCTGTCGCGCGCCACCGTGTAGCTGCTTGAGTCCGATTTGGTCTTGAATGTGAGCGACGAAGACTTATCCGCTGTGCCGAAGTCAAACAGCTCGATGGTCTCCTGCGCCGATCCGCTGCCGTTTTTCTTACCTTCCAGCTTGAAGGTCTGCGTCACATACAGCGTCGTCTCGGCGGGGACGGACAGCGATGTGATGACCGGCACATAGCCGAGTTCATACAGTTTGTTGTTCTCCGTCTCCCGGATCGTGACGGTGCTGCCGGACTGCGAGACCGTCATTTTGCTCGCTGTCCCTGTGCCCGTGCCGTATACGATTGATCCGGGATTTTTCTTGGCAACCGCATACAGATACGGCGTGCCGATCTCGACCTTCAGGACCGGTGCAGCCGCACCCGCCTGCACGGTGAATATGCCGCACAGCATGCACAGGCAAAGCAGTATGCACACAAAATATCGTTGCAATCTCATGGTCTTCCTCCTTTTGTCGCCCCCGATGGACAAGGGCAAAGCAGCAGAAACCCGCTCTGTGCCGGGCTTGACACAGACTGCGCTCTGCTGTATAATTTAACTATAACATGTTCACCCCTGAACGAAGCAAGACTTTTTGGGAGGAATTATGCACAAAAATAACAAGAATAAACTGTTTCAGATTCACGAAGCTGCCCGTGCCTGCGGTCTTTCGCGCAGCACGCTGATGCGCATGGAGGCAAAGGGACTGCTGACCCCCGCCCATGTCGATCCCGACAGCGGGCGGCGGTACTACGACAATTTCAGCGTGGCGCGCATCCTGCAGGTAGAGAAATTCAAGGCGATGGGGCTGACAAACGAGGAAATCATCGCCTATTTTCAGAGCGGCGGGCAGGCCGAACCGCTGCTCGCCGCGCTGGAGGGGCGCCTGCAGGATCTTTTGCGCAGCGTGGAGGAGCTGCGCATCCGCACAGCCGGAACGAAAGATATGTCCGTCTCCGTGCAGGAGATCGGTCTCCCCGAGGTCATCTGCTGCATGCAAAAGTGCATGGGGCGCACCCCCGAGGAAAAGTACAATGCCATGTTTGCCTTCTATGCCGAATGCATCAAACAGGGGCACTGTCTCTCGGACGAACCGCTCTTTACCATGCAGGAGCGGGAGGACTTCCTCCACGGCTATATCGGCACCGAGCCGTATCCGTACTATGTCTGCGTCCCCGTGCGGAAGGAGACCGCCGAGACGGTGCGCCTGCCCGCCTCAAGTGTGCTTTCGGTGCTCTATTACGGCGACTACGACCACATGGACGAGGCGTGGCTGACACTCGGGCGGGAGGTAAAGGCACGCGGGCTGAAGCCCGCCGGGCTGCCCCGTGTGCTCGGACTGGTCGCGCCCTACACCGGGCGAGAGATCGCAGAGCGGCTCTATTGCTCCCGCATTGTGCTGCCGGTGACCCCCGCCACGCCGTAAATGAGGAGGGTAATTCAGGCTTCCCACAGGGGAAGGCTAAGACGCGCGATCCCGTAGGGCGCCGCCAGCCTCCCGCCGCATTTGTACGCAGACTAACCAAGCCTCCCTTGTGTAAAGGGAGGTGTCACGGCAACGCCGTGACGGAGGGATTGTTACAATACCAAAGAACAACCCCTCAGGCGTGTTCCACGCCAGCTCCCCTTGCACAGGGGAGCCTAAGAGACGCACAAACCTTGCAGGGATCGGGTTTGTCCGCAAACCGAGGCGCACCGTCCGGTGTGCCTTTTTCGTCCCGGTCATGTCCCGTCCGACCGCCGAATCAAAATTTCAGAACCGAATTTCCGCAAACGGCGCACCCAAACTCAAAAACGCCACACTATATGGATGAAAGGAGGCGAGAGCATGCAGGACACGGACGAAGCGCGCGGCAGGCTGATTCGTGCCTTTGCCGGAAACGACATGGAAAAGCTGTTTTACTTCTGTCTGAAAAAGACAGGCAGTTATCCGGAAGCCGAGGATCTGACGCAGGACATCGCCATGCAGATCATCGCGGCTTTGAGCAAAGGCGTGGTACCGGCAAACTTTTCGGCATGGGTATGGCAGATTGCGCGGAACCGGTATTCGGCATGGGCAAAAGAAAAACACCGCCGCCGCGAGACGGCAGTCGATGCCGACATCGGCGACTATGAAATCCCGGGCGACGGCGAGAGCATGCCGGATGCAATCATTCATGCGGAACAGCTGGCTCTGCTCCGGCGGGAACTTGCGTTCATCAAGCGCGACTATCGCGGCATCGTCGCTGCCTATTATATCGAATGCAAAAATGTTCGTGAAATTGCAGCATCGCTGTCCCTTTCCGCAAACACGGTGAAGTCGCGGCTTCTCCGTGCGAGAGAAATTCTGAAAGAAGGTATGGATATGGCGAGAGAATTCGGCAAACGCAGTTACAGCCCGGAAAGTGTCACATTTGCATCCAGCGGAAAACAACCGAGCGGACTCCCCTTTTCGGTTGTCAAAAGGAAAATCCCGCAGAACATTCTGCTCGAGGCCAGCAACAATCCGTCAACGGTGGAAGAACTGTCCATCGAACTCGGCATCGCGCTCCCCTATATGGAAGAAGAGGTCGAAATCCTCTACAAAGCCACCCTGCTTGAAAAGCAGGGCAACAAGTATATCACAAATTTCTTTATACTGGATAAAGATTGCCGCACAGAAGTCTATCAGGCGCTCCGGAAGACCTCCAAAGAAAGAAGCCGTCTGCTGCGGGAATGCATCGACGACAGCATGGCTGCCATTCGGGCTTTGGGCATTGCAGGCGACCACATCGAGGACAATACCATCCGCTGGTGGCTGGTTCCCTACCTGATGGATTATTTGGCAAACACGGCGCAGGCGGAAGGCACCTGCAACCCCCCGAAGCGCGCCAACGGAGAATCCTGGGGCTTTGTCGGCTATGAGGTGACCAATCTGCCCGAAAACATCCTCATGGGGCAAAACGGCTGCTGCATCCGTCAGAATGAATTCTGGACCTACAAATGCGATGACTATTCTTTGTGGGATCAATGCGGCGAGCCGGAGCCCGAAGAGGTCGAGCTCCTTTGCAGCTGCATCCGGGAAAATCGGAACATCGCTTCCTTTTCCGAGATTGAAAAAAGAATCTGGGACAAGATAAACGGCAGATATGCGCATCTGTCCGACAGCGGCTCTCTGATTCCCGATGTTTTGGTCATTCGCGCGGAAAACCTTGAAAAAATCCATTCGTATTTCCGAGGGCACCGAAACTACGCGCCGCTGCTTGCGAATGTCGCAGGTCTGTATGAAGAAGTGCATGCCATATTCAAAAAATACAGCCATCCGGTCCTGCACAAGAGCATCGGCTATTACATCCGCATGGAATTGTGCGCCACAAGAATGATGGCTGTCCATGACCTGGTGGATGACGGGTTTCTGCAAGTGCCTGAAGACCCGGATAAATCGGTACTGGGCATGTATATTCTTCTGAAATAAAAACAAAAAGGCGGTTAAAAACCTTGTTTTAACCGCCTTTTTTCAGTTTTTCTTCGCGCCGAGGATGCCGACCAGCTGCGAGAGGATGTCGCCGCTGCCGGCAAGCGTGATGCTGCCGACATTCTCGCAGATGCGCTCGACCGCCTCCAGCTCCTTGAGCTTGTAGAGCGTCTGATTCTCCTCCATCAGCTTTGCCGTGTTGAGGAGCGACCGCGTGGACGCCACCTCCTCGCGGCGCGCAATGACATTCGCCTGCGCCCGCTTTTCGGCGACGAGCACCGTGTTCATGATTTCGCGGATCTCGCCGGGGAGGATGATGTCCTTGACGCCCGCGTCCCGGATCTCCACATACAGTTCCGCCTCGCGCGCCTTGAGCCGTTCAAACACAAAGCGGGAAAGCCCGTCCTTGTTTTCGAGAATCTCGTCCAGCCGGTATCTGCCGACAAAATCCCGCAGAGCCAGCTGCGCCGCGATGTGGAGCTGCTCGGTATAGTTGTCGATTTCCGTCAGAATCTTCACATAATCCGTGATGCGGTAGTTGCACACAAAGTTGATGCGCAGTGCGACCTTGTCCTGCGTCATGATCTCCTGTCCGGTGATGTCCATTTGCAGAAGGCGCGTGTCCACAAAGTCATAGTCCACCTTCACGCCGCCGCGCCAGAAGTAATAGGTGCCCGGCTCGAGCAGGCGCACGAATTTGTTGTCGAAGAAGAGGCGCGCCTTTTGGTACGCCGCCACTTCCACCTCGGTGTACAGGGTCTGCGACAGTCTGCCGAAGAGATAGCGCGGGAAATCCGCGGCGACCTCGGGGTCTGCAATGTCGACCACGCGGAACTCGTGCCTGTCGTCGCCGTTGCGGAAGGCGTATTTCCCCGGGCGCGCGATGGCGCTCTTGAAATTGCCGTTGACATAGTGCAGCACAATCTGCTCGTCGCCGACCTCGACGGTCGAGACGCGCTTGGCGAAGTTGGCATCCGCCAGCAGGGTGTCGAGCGGGCAGTATTTGCTGTCGATGACCTGCCCCTGCTCAAAGATCTCCATCGTTCTGCCGCCGAACAGGCGGTACTTACCCGCACCGACGGTTTTGATATACTTGCCGTTATTATAGAGAAGTCCGTTCTGATTTTCGCTGATGATGACCGTTTTCATATGTAAATCCTCCGAAAGAATAAGAATCGAGATGTGCCCGCCCATGGAAAAGCGGCGGCGCACGCCTTGAGTTTGCGGCTGCGGGGGCGGAACCGCGCGGTCTGGCCCCGGCAGCGCGTAAAACGGTATCCGGCATGCGGCATGGCTGCTTTCCCACTGCCGCCGCCTCCCTTGCGGCCGGCGCGGCGGGGCGGACAGGTCAGGAAAATAGTAGCGGAACGATGCAAAATGCATCTCTGTGCCCGAAAGCACATGTTCCGAAATCTTTAGCGTCTTGCGACGCAAGCAGGCTTTCGCCCGCAGATTGGGGAGTCGAACCCCGTCACATGGTGACTGCCATCGAGCAAGCAGCAAAGCCGTCATACACTGCGGAATATCCCCGTGCAACGCGGTGAGTCATACACCCGCTCCGTGCTTGCCCCCTTATTCTACCGCCCGCGGAAAGATTTATCACGGAAAAAAAGTTGCGAACACATGCGTGTCCGCAACTTTTTGGGATTCTGAATTGAAACAGCGCCGGTAAACTGGCAATGGCAAACAGCCCCGCAAATCAAATGATTGCCGGTTCTTGCTCCGGCTTATTTCTGCGCGCAAAAGAAATATGGGTTTTAGCAGTCCGAAGGACAACCCCTTTTTATAATTTCATCTACATCCTTTTTGCTTGACAACCACACAACTTTATTGCCGTATCTGTCTAAAATCCGCTTTATTTCTTTCAGGTCTTTATTCTGAAACGATTCCGTCCATTTCAAAAGGTCACAGACGGACCGAAAGGTTTCTTTCTTCCCTTTCAGAATGCCAAACTTCCTTTTAACAGATCGGATTATAATTCGGCTTTTGTACAAATACCGAGGCATGTCCAAAACATAGATTTTATCCGCTTCATCAAAGCTTTGCTGTACCCAGGAATAATACACGCCCTCAATAATCCAATCGTTATTCGACAAGATTTCTTGCAGCAACGCTTTGCGCTTGTCAAGCGGTCTTTTTGTTCCGTATGCTTCGGCGTTGTTGTCCCATTGAATATCATCCAAGTCGAAATGGGGGATATTGTGCTTTTTTGAAAGCGCATTTGCCAAATAGGTTTTCCCGGATCCGCTGCAACCGATAATATGCATTTTCATAAAATCCTTCATTCCACCGCAAACCGGTTATGTTTTGCTTGAAGAAATCCGCACTCCACACATCGAGTCGGAAGTGCCGTGAATAAACGGCGCCGCAGCGGGATCGACACATTTACCGCTGTTTGTTTAATCTGCTTTTTGCTGTGTTTATTGAAGAAATAAGCAATTTTTTAACTTCAATACAGATTTCTAAAATATCATTATTGTTATAATAGCCGCTTTCAATTAAAAGCTCAATCCAATACTCGCTTTCAGAGCATTCCTTGAGTGCAATTTGAAGTTTGGCAATAAAATCAGCTGTTCCGTGACCGTAAAAAGCTTCACGGATGTTTGCACCCACACTTGTCCCGCTGCGGATAAGTTGGTTCGTTAATACGCTTTCTTTTTTAGTTTGCTTTACATAGTTACAAACCTTAATAATCTTCAACGCAAATTCTTTGGATTTTATAAGTAACGGACTATCGGACATAATATTACCGCCTTTTTTGAAATGGCTATATCGCTATAATGCAAAAAAAGCAAAGTGTATCACAATCAGTGGAAAAGCCGCACCGCACTTCTTCCCTCTTACCTATTACTTATTACTTCCCAAAAATCCCGTTGGCGATTTATTTTGAGGTAAGAGGGAAGAAGTAATAAGTAAAATCCCGCTCACTAAAGTGAACGGGATTTTTGGAGGCGCCACCCAGAATCGAACTGGGGAATGAAGGTTTTGCAGACCTCTGCCTTACCGCTTGGCTATGGCGCCTGATAAAAATCGGACACGAAGGTATTTCGTGTCCGACATGGAGCGGATTACGGGGCTCGAACCCGCCACCTCGACCTTGGCAAGGTCGCGCTCTACCAAATGAGCTAAATCCGCATAGCGGTCAATGCCGCTGGTGCCTCCGGTCGGAATCGAACCAACGACACGAGGATTTTCAGTCCTCTGCTCTACCTACTGAGCTACAGAGGCATATTGAGCAGAATTCTCTGCTCAACTGCACCATAGATGCTTTTTATTTGGCGACCCGGAACGGACTCGAACCGTCGACCTCCAGCGTGACAGGCTGGCGTGCTAACCGACTGCACCACCGGGCCACAGAACAGGAATGATTGTATCAGAAAATATTGGATTTGTAAAGAGAAAATTTCATTATTTGAGGCGGGGTTCCCGGAAACGACCGGTTTCGTTTCCGGGGTTGCTTTCTTTTGATGGGTGTGGTATGATAACAAAAAGTATAATTTCCGGGAATTGTGTCATATTTTGCATAGAGGACGTGTATTATCAATGAGAAAGCTGAGCCGCAGCGCATATGAGGATACCAAGGGACTTGTCCGGGCGGCGGAAACGCTGCTGGAAGTAGTGGTCATGACCCTGCTGTATTACGGCGCGTTCCGCAAGGGATACGAAATCGAACATTTTGTATACAAGGGCAAATATGTGCTGATGGGCGTCTATGCGGCGCTGCTGTATGTCCTGTTTCTGAACTCCGACTGCACGCTGTTCGGGCAGCTCCATCGGCTGGATCTGATCATCGGACAGGTCATCTCCCTGTTTGTGGTGAATTTTCTCACATACTTCCAGCTGTGCCTGATCGCCAACACCATGATCGCCGTGGGGCCGATGCTGCTGCTGCTTCTGGCGGAAATCGTCGTGGCGGTGGTGCTGATTTATGTGTACACGGAGCTGTATTATAAGCTGTATGCCCCACACGATATGCTGCTGGTGTACGGCAACAAGCGGGGCATCGGCCTGAACATCAAGCTGGACTCCCGCCCGGATAAAGATAATATCAGCA
>OGFG01003632.1_pt1 | contig 10783 bp, 10 predicted proteins | sample 1570761 | NCBI WGS metagenome assembly OGFG01 (sample SAMEA2581938, study PRJEB24529) | metagenome | biome: Human gut stool | place: China | collected 2011 | reverse complement strand
AGAACCGGTTAAACAGTATCTGCCTGATGGGATGCAATCTGGATGCCGGCGCAGGAAAAGTATGTGAGACATTGAAGACAGCACTGGAAAAGGAACAGCTGAATGTTACGGTCTTGGACAACGTGCTCTACAATGCGGAAGCCATGGAAAAAGTGGATGCCATGACAGGTGTGGTGTTGGTAGAGAAGGCAGGTTCCACGCTGTATAATGAGATTGCCGGAGAACTGGAATTGCTGAAGAGACAGGAAATCGCAGTATTAGGCGGCATCGTAGTAGAGTAGAAAACAGCTGTTTGAGGTAGTGAGTGTATGGAGATGAATAAGAGAGAAACGAAAGTAACATGGTTGGATGTGATTTTAGCGCTGCTTGCGGGAACTGTAATTGTAGCAGGGATTCTCTGCATAGCGCAGACGATATGGTCAGGATATCATTTTCTGGATGATCATGAATTGTTTCGGATAGAACAATCAGCAAATCAGGGGCAGCCATTGTTGACCACAGTAAAAGCATGGATTCTGAATGATTTGAGAGTAAGGTATCGTCCGCTGTACTGGACAGAACGGGTGACCGTAGGGTATTTGTTTGGGAGTAATCTGACGGCATGGAATATTTGGACTGCTGTGAAGGGGGTTTTTTCGTTTGCACTTTTGTATTTAACAGCGCGATTTCTAAAAAATACAAGACTAATAAGCTTCGTTTTCCCTATGATAATTATGTTGGGAGCACAGTTTACACCCTGGTATCGCAGTGCAAATCAGGAAAGTACCGGACTGCTACTATGTTCCGCGATTCTTTGCCTGATAACAGCGCAATATAACCACAGAAAATTTACGTCAGTTGCGTACAATGTTCCGATTGTGATTCTGGTCGTTTTGTCTGGGCTGGTTAAAGAGAGCTTTACCTTGTTTATGCCGGTGTTCCCAGCTTTGAAGCTTTGGCTGGAATATTGGGATGGCTGCGATGCTTCTTGGATGGGAACTTCTAGAAAAGGGCGTTTGTTGCGGATGATTCGTAAGAATCTTGTAGTATATTTGTGCATTCTTGTTGCGTTTCTGTTTAATGTTTACATGATCTTGTTCCGAGTAGGAGTGGATCAAATCAGTTATGCTGGTTTTCATAAGGACACCAACTTAGGACAATATTTATATGGAATCAGCAACAGTTTATTCCAAAATATGAAATACATTGATTGCAGGATTGTTATTACTTATGATGCTCTTATGCTATCAGTTGATAGAGAAGTACAATATAAGGAAATATTTAAGCTTATGTGCAATTTTAGTTTGTGCGATGGTGCTTCAGTTGGTAGCTCATGCTAGGAGTCAAATGTGGGAAAGATATTTATTTCCATACATTATTGCCTATGCACTGTTATTTGTTCTTTTGGGATATCACATTTTTGAGAAAGATAAATTCCGAAGGAAGATTTACTTTGCGGTATTACTAGCATTGTTGGGGATGACGGTTCCGACTGCAGCGAGATCTGCGCGGGATTATGCAAAAGACGGAGAGTGGACGCGAGAGTATTTTCAATGCATCTTAGAAAACACGACATCGGAAGATCGAATTGTGGCTGCGTTAGCTGATGGAGAAGTAGATCTTTCGACAGAACGTTGGCTGGAGGCGCATGGTAGATCGCAAGTGTTTTCGTTTGTCGGTGAGGAATGGAAAAACATGGATCAGTTAGGCGAGGCATTGACAGGAGAATGCTCATGGGAAAATGTAAAAGTAATAACTTGTTATAGTTATGCCCAGATTTATACATTGTCATTCGTAGACGGAGTCTCAGAGGATGATTTCGACACTTATACATTTGGAAATTATATGGTAATGGTGAGAAAATAACCTGAAACGAGCAAGCAACAGTGTGAGTCACAAGAAATAAACAGAAAGGTCCGGTGTATAACCGGACCTTTTGGTTTTACTTAGATTCTATTTCTCTAAATCAATGGTCTTGAGTAATTCACGAATCTGTTCTACTGTCAGCCACTCTGTATTATTCCCGGAACTGTAGGAGAAGCCTTCGGGGACTCTCTTGCCGGTAGGAACGGCACGTCTGGATTCACTCCATACCATCTGGGGATATACGATAAAGTGCTTGTCATATTCGTAAGTGTTCATGGAATCTTCCACGGTTACCATGATCTCATGAAGCTTTTCTCCTTCGCGGATACCGACTTCCGGCATCTCGCATCCGGGCAGCATAGCCTGTGCCAGATCAGTGATCTTGAAGGAAGGAATCTTGGAGATGAAGGTCTCACCGCCTTTGGATTCTTCCAATGCTTTGATCACCAGTTCCACGCCCTGCTGCAGGCTGATCCAGAAACGGGTCATGCGGTAATCGGTGATGGGAAGCTCCTTACCGCCGTTTTTAATAATGTTATGGAAGAACGGAATAACGGATCCGCGGCTTCCTGCTACGTTGCCGTAACGGACGATGGAGAAGCAGATATCCTTGCTTCCGGCATAGGCGTTGGCAGCAATGAACAGCTTATCGGATACCAGCTTGGTACCGCCATACAGATTGACAGGATTGACGGCCTTATCCGTAGACAGGGCTACGACCTTCTTGACACCGGTATCCAGTGCGGCATCAATGACGTTCTGCGCACCGTGGATATTGGTCTTGATGGCTTCCGCAGGGTTGTACTCACAGGCCGGAACCTGTTTCAAGGCAGCGGCGTGAATGACATAATCGACACCTTCGAAGGCTCTGGTCAGACGTTCCTTGTCTCTCACATCACCGATGAAGAAACGAAGTTTGTCTGCATACTGCTTGAATTCATTCTGCATGATGAACTGCTTGAACTCGTCACGGGAATAGATAATGATTTTCTTAGGATTGTAATGATCCAGGACATATTTGGTAAATGCCTTACCAAAGCTGCCGGTACCACCTGTGATCAAAATGGATTTATCATCTAATAACATAATGTCCTCACTTTCAAAACTAAAAATTCCTAATTATAATAGCATATTATATGGGAAAACGCAATTATTAAGCAATTTATATTGACAGAAATGGTTGAACATCCTTTTTTTTTTCTGCCATAATGAGAAAAAGAGGAAAAAATACAGCAAACAGGAATGAGTGGGAAGAGAATTTCTTGTGGGAGGACGGAACGTGTATACGTATGCATTGTTTGGACTAATATGGTGTCTTATTTGTTACGTGGGTTTTAAATTCTCGGCGAATTGCAAAATCCCGGCTTTTATAGCCTATATCATATTGGGAGTCGGACTGTTGGTCCGGATCGTATATTCTGTGAAAGTATTCGGATATACAGGCGATATTATCAGCTTCTCGGATTGGGGAGCCAGGGCGGTAGAATATGGCTTTTCCGGTTTTTATGTCAAAGATTTCCTGACGGATTATCCGCCCGGGTATGTGTATGTCCTGTATGCGATCGGACGGATCCGCGCGCATTTCCATATTGCACAGTACTCGGTCGTGGATCTGTTTCTTTTGAAGTTCCCTTCAATCTGCTGTGATGTGATGTGATGTGTAGCTATCTGATCTACAGAGAATCCCGTAAACGCATGCATTTTAGCGAACTGCAATCCGTTTTCCTGATGTCAGCGTACCTGTTCCAACCGACGGTAATTCTGGATTCGGCGTGCTGGGGACAGGTGGATGCTATCTATACGCTTGTGGTAGTGATCCTGGGCCTGCTTCTCATGGACGGGCGAATGCTGCCGGCGTATGGAATCTATGGCATTGGAATCTTGTTGAAACCGCAGACGATTATGTTCACGTCGGTTCTTTTGGGGGGAATTATAAACCATGTTTTCCTGAAAGATTTTTCCTGGAAGAAATTTTTCCGTAATCTGGTCGGCGGTTTCAGCGTGATCGGTGGTATGGCGTTGGTGGCTGCGCCGTTTGGCCTGGGGAAAGTGATTTCGCAATATACAGATACGCTGGGGTCTTATCCATATACCAGTATAAATGCATATAATTTCTGGACGCTGGTTGGTCTGGGCGGACGGGATCAGGACACTGTTTTTCTCTTTTTGCCCTGCAGCGTGTGGAGCAATATTGTGATTGTCCTGGTGGTATTGTTTACGATTTTGATTTTGATTCGCTGTCGGGATAAAATATATTGCTATTTCCTGGGAAGTTCATTTATTATTTTGACTATGTTCACGTTTGCGGTGAACATGCATGAGAGATATATGTTCCCGGCGTTAGCACTTGTGTTGTTTGTCTTTATTTATCAGCCGACGAAACCCGTGTGGCTATGCTACAGTGCGTTTTCGGTTGCAACCTTTTGCAACATAGCATGGCAACTGTTCAATCTGTGGAATAGGGCACCGGGAAATGCACAGCTGCTTGCTGTTAGAGTTTCGGCAGTGATTGTGGGAGCGGTAGTGTTTTTTTATGGGATAGTGATTGCACGGTGTGTGGGGACAGCAGATAAGGCTTCTTAGATTTGCTAAATTGACAGTTGTAAATGGTGAATAGAACAATTGTAATACAAATAAATATATTAACCTAGATTCTATTCAAAGTAGTCAAATTCACGGGGGTGAATTTGGCTATTTTTCCATGTTGACAGGCAATAGTAATCCTTGTATCATGATTTCAAAGCATACATTCTAACGATTCAGACAGCGCAGGCTGATCTTTATATCTATGTTCTTTCAATGAATTCTATGCTTTTATACCCTATTAACCAAGTAAGAGCATAGTACGTTGAGAGACAGGTGGTGGAATAGTCTACATCTATCTTTTTCAGGTACTATGGGAAACGGAGGATAAAAGGCAAAATTGGATATTCTGATGCCCTGACCGGCAGAACTTCCGGAGGAATGCCGAAAACCACGTCACTCATAAGAGTGGCGTTGATTTTTGGAGTATGCGCATTATTTGACGTTTACGAAATAGAATTCTACGAACTTTATATTTTCGGGATTCATTCAATTGAAAATAGTAAGTGGCAATGATATAATGGTTTCAAAAATGAACTGATATGTATTGCTTAATGGGCAGAAGGTGTAGACAATGAATGAGGTTTTAAATTTTGTGAATGAAAAAACAAAGGTATTACTAATAATTAGGGAAAATCAATTAGAAATTGAAGGGAAAAATATATGTCCGCTTAATCAGCAGGAAATGGCTGTTCTTGTACCTTGCGGTAAATTGAAAGTGAATCAAATTATTAAGGAACTGATAGAAGAAGGATATGTCGAAATGTTACATGCAAAAGGACGCTATTTTATTACAAATAAGGGGTATGCACTACTTGAAAAAATGTCTCTGGAAGAAAAGTGAAAGAGAGGAAAAATGAGCATCGTAATAAAGAAAATGGGTACAAAGAGGTAAGCTATGAACAAAAAGTGCCAGGTATTTACGCCTGAAAATTACGTAAGAGAGTTACTTGATAGTGTTGAGTATACAGAACATTTATATGGAAGAAAAATATTAGAAAATTCATGTGGTGATGGTAATATTTTGGTTGCGGTTGTTCAAAGGTATATAGATGATTGCGTAGCAAATGGGTTGTCAAGGACAAAAATCAAGAATGGATTAGCAAGAGATATTTATGGGGTTGAAATTGATCCGGAACAGTTTCAAAAGTGTATAGAGAATTTGAACAAGGTATTAGAAAAAAATAATATTAAAAGGGTACAATGGAAAATTTATAATGATGATTACTTGCGATGGAAGAATGTAATAAAATTTCAATTTATCGTAGGTAACCCACCATATATAACGTATAAGGAGTTGGCAAAAGATGAGCAAAAATATGTTAAGACGAACTTTAATACTTGTATAAAAGGAAAATTTGATTATTGCTATGCTTTTATTGAGAAAAGCATTAAGGAATTAGCACAAGATGGGAAAATGGCTTATCTGATACCTAGCAGTATATTCAAAACGGTATTTGGATTAAACTTAAGAAATTTTATAAAGCCATACATAACTGTCATCAAAGACTACACGCAGGAAAAGGTATTTGATAATGCATTGGTCAAGTCCTCAATTATGGTATTGGATAAGCAAAGGCAACAAGGTGTATTACACTATCGGGATATGACTTTGGAAAAGGAAATAGATGTTCCTGTAAACCAACTGACAGATAAATGGTTTTTTACAGAGAATCTGGCAAATGGAATACATCGATTCGGAGACTATTTTAAGGTGTCTCATGTGGTGGCAACATTGCTGAACAAAGCATATGTGATCAAAGAAAACGATTATCAGGAAACAGAACAGGGATTTTTTTGCAGAGGCCACAATATAGAAAGAGATATGGTAAGAGATACAGCGACTCCCAGATCTTTACGGTATCAGAAGAATGAAAAAATTATATTTCCATATATGTATGATGATGGAAATTTAATAAGATTTGAAGAAAGGGAATTTGAAACAAATTATCCGGAAACAACAGCATATTTGAATGATTATCGAGATGAATTAGAAAATCGTCAAAGCGACACAAATGCAAAATGGTATGAATATGGAAGATCACAGGCGCTTACCGGATTAGACAGTGATAAATTACTTCTTTCAACAGTTATCACCGAGAAGGTAGCTGTGTATAGACTTACCAGAGAATGTATTCCGTATGCGGGAATGTATATTGTTAGGTGTGAGGGAAATAATGAATATACATTGGATGATGCAATACGTATTTTACAGAGCAGAGATTTTAGGCAGTATGTGTTGGACGTAGGAATACATATTAGTGGAAGTTCTTTAAGAATAACATCAAAAGATGTTGAAGATTATAGATTCGAGGAGGAATAACATGGCGAGAATACCATTTAATGTTAGTGCCAAAACTGCTAGACTGATTGGACGTGAAAATGTATCCAATTTAGAGGGTGCATTAATTGAGTTAATAAAAAATACATATGATGCAGATGCTAAAAAATGTGTTGTTTATTATGAAAGTTCAACAGATAGGTTATTCATAATCGATAATGGAACTGGTATGAATAAAGATGTCATCATTAATAACTGGATGACAATTGGTAATTCTACTAAAAAAGAAAGCGTATACACAAAGTCAGGCAGGGTAAATACGGGAGAAAAAGGTATTGGAAGATTTGCATTAGACCGTATATCTGAAAAATGCAGAATGCTAACTGTGAGTAAAGAAGAAAGATTTGAATGGCTGGTTAATTGGGAGAACTTTGATTCATCGGAAATGATAACAGACACATATGCTGATTTAAATGATATTTCAGAGAATATTCCAGAGTTTTTGAGTGACTTGAACAATCAATTTTTACTTAATATGTTAAAAATTGATTTTACCGGAACGGGTACCTGCTTTGTATTAGAAAATCTTAGGGATCAATGGAATGACGCGGTAATTGAAAGAGTAAAAAGTAGTTTGCAGAAGTTGCTCCCTCCTATGGAAAATAATGCTTTCCAATTATTCTTTTTTTTAAAAGATACTACGGAAAAAGATGCGAGAATTTTGCCGGATTTATTAAATGAATATGATTACAAGTTACATTTTGAAGTTGACAACTTAGGCGAATGTACCATTCAGATTCATAGAAATGAATTCTTTTTTGGTGCACAGTTTGAAAAAATTATGAAAAAAGCAGAATTTTCGGAGGATGATAGGGAATATTTCAATGACAAGTTAATAATAAAAAGTGGTAGTGTTTACGACTTCCTTCCAGGAGTAGGGGACGAAGTAAATATTGGACCTTTTTCGGGAGATATTTATTTTTATAAATTAGTGTTACAGTCGGACAACCAGGAAAAATATTTTTATAAGAATTTTATTACGAAACGTTCAAATTTTAAAGAACTGAGTGGAATAAAAATATATAGAGATGATTTTTTAGTTCGCCCATATGGAATATATGGAACTACAGGATATGATTGGTTGGATTTATCAACAAGGAAGGCTGAATCGCCTGCAGCAGTGTCAAGTAAATCAGGTAGTTGGAGGGTGCAGGCAAATCAAATATGTGGACAAATAAGAATATCCAGATTGAATGATAATTTGCCGGATAAATCGAGTAGAGAAGGAATTGTAGAAACAAAAGAGTTTAAATTATTTAGAGAATTAGTCGTGAATTTTATTGAAAAACTGGAGGAAGATAGACAGTATGTAATAAGAAAATTAGATAAGTTATATAGAAGCACAGCTAAAGGTGAACAGGCTTTGAAAATTGCAAAGGAGGAATTAAACAAATATAAAGAAGAAGGCGAAAAAAAGCAGAATAATACGTACAATGAGAGTGATAGTGAAAAAAAACAAAGCTATGAAAATTTTCATAAAGCGATAAGTTATCAGGAAGAGCGTATTCAAGATTTACAAGAAGAAATGGGACTTTTGAGAACATTGGCTACAACAGGAATAGTGGTAAATACTTATATTCATGAAATAAAGGCATTAACAACACAGTTGAATGTTGGTGTTAAAGAGGCATATGCCTGTCTTGCAGAGGATAATGATATCATATCTGCCGAAGAAGAATTAAAAAAGCTAAGAGTTTTAAAAGATAAATTTAATTCCTGGTTTAAGGTAACAATAGATGCTGTGGAAATGGACAAAAGAAAAAGAAAGAAGGAAAATATAGGAAATATAATACAAAAAAGCATTGGTAAATGGAAAAGTGTTCAAAATAATAAAATAGATTATATATACATCGAGAAAGAGGAAATTGAAATACGATGTTTCCCCTTTGATTTTGAAACAATTGTAAGCAATTTAGTAACAAATAGTAGTACAATATTTAAGAATCATAAAGTCGAGAAACCTACAATAAAAATAGAGATAGGGAGAAATGATGACAAGTTCTATATAAAATATAGTGATAACGGTCCGGGGTTGTGTACTGCTTTTAAAAAAGAACCGCAAAAAATTCTTAAGTATGGTGTTACGGATAGAAGAAATGCAAATGGTGAAGTAATAGGAACAGGAATGGGACTTTGGATCGTAGATAGTATTATTCAGAATTATAAAGGACATATAGACTTAAAGAAAAACATTGAAGAAGAATCGGGCTTTTTTATGGATTTATTTTTTGAAGGAAGGGAGAACTAATTGATGCGAATTGGTTATCTGGATGATGAATATGATGTCTTAAAAGGCGCAATGCGCAGCTTAAAGAAATATGACATGGAAATAATTGCGATGAAGAATATTGATGATGTGACAAATATTACTATGCTAACAGATGCGATTATTTCTAATTCATTAGAATGTTTGCTGGTAGATTATGATTTGATGAATTTAGAATCTAAAGTATATGGAACACAAATTATTAAAGATATTAATGAGATTTTACCGGATTTCACATGCTTTTTGCTAACTAATTATACAGAACAGGGTATAAATGAAAAGATTGTGCAAAAAATTTTTGTACAAGATAAGGCGATATTTGCGGAAGATGATGATTCACAAGAGTTTCGTGATTTTGTTAATAAAATAAGAAATAGTGTCGAATGTTTTCGGAAAAGATTAGAAGTAACAAAGTCGGAATATGAGAAACTGGTTGAAAAGAAAAAAGTAAGGCAAATTTCAGCAAGTGAAGAGGATAGGTTTATATATTTATATAAAGTTTTATCTGCATATGATTATGTTGATAAAATGCCAGATATCTTAGTTAGAAACAGTACCCAAGATACCTTAGAAGACATGTTGAGTACATTAAAAGAGTTTAAGCAGCATCTACGAAAGGAGTAAAACAGTGTACAGAGTACATGGCGATAAAATTATAAGGAGAAGGACAAATTATCGTAAAGCAAATGATATTCAGAGATATACAAAGATACTTAGAGAAGACTTTGGAAATATGTGCGGATATTGCGGAAAAGATTTTAATATAATTAACTGCCCATATCAGAAGGATCATTTGATACCTGAAGATATTGCAAAAAAAGTTGGAAGACTTGATTTGTTGACTGATTATAATAATTTGGTTTATTCATGCCGTGTCTGCAACCGGAATAAGTGGCATAATTGGCCGTTTGATAATGTTGATAAAACCCATGATGACAAGGTAGGATTTGTTGATCCGGCAACAGAAGAATTTGACGAACATATGATGCGAGACGAAAATGGTAGAATAGTGCCTAGAACCCAAGTGGGAATTTATATGTACAAAATTTTTAATTTTTCTAATCGTTTAACAGATGTATGGTGGAAATTGTCAGTGATATCAAAAGAGATAAACGAAATAGATAGTTTACTGGAAAAAGAGGAAAATGTAGACGGATTAAGAGAGTATCGGAGATTACATAGGCAATTTAATAGTTTTATTAAGAGTTTAAAGGATGCAAATGAAAGTATTTAGAGGGTATAATTTTTAAATGAGTGGTAGAGACTTCGGAGAGCGCATATGTATGCTCAGGAGACTTTTGTTTTCCAGGTTACTTGCAATAGTCCGGAAGTATGTCACATTTATATCGAAACACAGAGAGAAACGTTAAACCACTTTACATTGTGAAAGATACTCGTAAGGTGCAGGAGAAAATATTGCAACGATTTGTAGAGATAGGCGTACAATAAAATTCTAATCATCAAGAGATGATTTGCAAGGTAAAATTCAGCGCAGCATTGAGAAAGTTTTGGTGTTAATATGAACTATTTTACAGATACAAATTCCCCCACGGTGACTTCCGACCGCGTCATTTACACAGCATCTGATTTCGCCCGTTCTTCTCTGCTGTCGTTACAGGAGACGGGAACGCTCTCGGCGTTAAAACCGCATACCTCTTCACGTTCCAATCTGGAGTCCTACTTGTATTTTACGGTGCTGTCAGGTAGCGGCAGACTGACTTACGGTGGGGAGACCTATGAGCTGCGTG
>OGFG01003627.1_pt1 | contig 10795 bp, 8 predicted proteins | sample 1570761 | NCBI WGS metagenome assembly OGFG01 (sample SAMEA2581938, study PRJEB24529) | metagenome | biome: Human gut stool | place: China | collected 2011 | reverse complement strand
AATCCTTGGTGTTTTTGGCTTTTTCTTTTCCTACTCGATGATGCGTATATTACAAACCCCTGCCGATATAATGCATGATGCCGTTTTATATCTTCGGATCTATTTTGTGGGATTTCCGTTTTTGTTTATGTACAACGTTCTTTCAACGATGTTTACTTCCATAGGCGAATCAAAGATTCCACTAGCACTCCTGATATTCTCGTCTATCTTAAATATATTTATGGATCTTTGGATGGTAGCCGGTCTTGGTCTTGGCGTGTTCGGTGCGGCACTTGCAACCTTGATCGCCCAAGGCATTTCCGCCGTATTGTCGTTTTTGATCTTCTTCTTTCGGATGCGACGTTATAATAGCCCATTCCGCCGATTTGACTGCCACGAGCTGCGTTCCATGCTGCGGATCGCTGTTCCGTCGGTTCTCCAGCAGTCCACGGTATCTATCGGTATGATGATCGTACAGGCAGTTGTAAATCCTTTTGGCACACAGGCACTTGCGGGATATGCGGCGACGATGCGGATAGAAAATGTTTTTTCCCTGATCTTTGTATCCATCGGCAATGCAGTGTCTCCATATGTTTCCCAGAATCTCGGTGCAAACAAACCGCGGCGTATCAAAAAAGGATACCAAGCCGCATTGGTATTGGATGTATGCTTTGCAGTACTTGCTTTCATCATCATCGAAACGCTGCATACGCAAATTTCCTCACTATTTCTCGGTAAAGACGGAACAGCTTTTGCCTATCAGGTATCCGGAGATTATATGAGATGGCTTGGTTGTTTCTTCATCTTTATGGGAATCAAAATGGCAACCGATGGAGTCCTTCGTGGTCTGGGAATCATGCGGCCATTCCTCCTGGCAAACATGGTAAACCTTGCGATTCGACTGTCCGTTGCTTTGATCTTTGCACCTCGTTTTGGCATTGCATTTGTCTGGCTGGCTGTACCGGCCGGTTGGCTTGCAAACTTTTTAATTTCTTATATGGCTCTTAGGAGATCATGGCCAACCGATAACGTGGTGCCATCTCGATAACTTAAAGCGAATTACAAGCTATAATTCTCTGCCGGCAGAAATCGCTATGTTGTGGCTGCAAAATACAATATAATCATTGACATAATAAGCAATATGTGACCAGACAGTAGCATTGGAAGTGCGAAGTTTGAGTCATGAATTCATACTTTACGTTTTTATGCAGAAGGAGGGACTTATAAATTCGAGGCTCTTATGCCATACGTTGATCACTGCTGCGTCGGAGGAAATCGCCTACTCATGCAGATAAATGCCTATCTTGATTTTAATCCATTTTCCCTTGGTTTCCTTGGCAGTGATTTTCCCAAAGAGTAGTTTTCCTGCATCCATCAAACGTGAAAATACTACATTATCCTCTCTGGGCACATATCCAATTTTGACCCCATTACTGTTTTTTATCACTATCGCTTGGGGATCGAAGCGATTATGTGGCTCACGATAAAAATCCAACTTATCGTTAACATTAAGATACTGAGCCAATTCCTCAATACCTTCAATGTGCGTTGTCCCGGCAATAAAAGTATCAAACAAAAAGATATCACGTTCATAAGGTTTCGGTATAGTAAGGCCGCCGCCTTTGCCATGAAGTAGGCTTGCAAGACTGCCGCCATCTGTTTTTACGATATTACTCATCCTATCACCTCAACATTTCTTTCAATCTTCCAGCATACAGATCATATGCTTCTTTCAATTCCTCTATCATTTTCTCAAGTTCCGTCCGTTTTTCAGCCACCTGTTCCGGGGCATTCACCAGTTCCTTCATTGTGTACGGATATTCCGATTTTATATTTGCAATTTGTTCACGGATAAGTTCCAACGTTTTAGTCAGCCGTTCCTTGTCTTTAGTAAGAATAGACAACCCACTTTCACTTTGTTCCGGAACGACAGGTCCCGCTACCATCTCACTGATGATGAGAAGATTCCTTATATCACCATTTTCATACGCTTGTACTGCGTTTTGAAACAACTGCATCTGTGCAGGTGTAATCTCCGGATGCAGATCGGGATGCAGAGCCTTTACAATGCTGCGATACAATTTCTTTATCTGCTTGGTCTCTTCATCCGTGAGAACATGTCCCTGACTATGATCAAGAGCCTTATTCATCTTATCGATCTGCTCATTGAGCTGACACTGAAAACCGGCAAACTCTTTATCAAGCAATTTATCAATGGCTGATAACGCAATCTTTTCCTGTCGATTTTTCTTTGCTTGGATAAGATCAATTTTTCTTTTGATACGCAACACATTACAGTTCAATTCAAAAGCTTTGTATTCAAGGCTGCCAAGAGCAAGCATATATGCCGTTTCTATGTTTTTGCAGATTACAAAACGTAATTCATCCCGCTCAAGCAAAAGCATGGAAATTTCAACTCGCAATTTTTCTACTTCCGCTTTCAATGCGGCGAATTCCGGAAAAGGGACAACCGTGCAATTAGTATTCCGGTCGCGAAGCTTATCGCTCCGTTTAGCAGCGAAATCATGTATTTGTTTCATATCTTCCACAGCAGAACACCTCCCAATTTCTTTTATCAATCCGAATGTTTACTAACGGCTCTTCAAATATTCTCATACGGATGCGCACTCGCTAATCGCTCTTCAAATATTTCCTGTGGCAGAGGTTTGTCGAACACATAGCCCTGCACGATATCGCAACCAACTCCTTTCAGATATTCAAGCTGCTCCACCGTCTCAACCCCCTCAGCAATGGATTTCTTATCCAGTTCATTGATGAGCTGCACAATGCTGTGAAACATAACAAGATCTCGGTCTTTTCCCGGGTAATCCGTTTCCAACGGAATAAAGGATTTGTCTATTTTTATCGTCTCGAGATCAACTTCTTTGATCATATTGAGTGAAGAAAAACCGGTTCCGAAATCGTCAATCGAGGTTCCAATGCCATTCGCCTTGAACTCATCAATAATTCCAGACATGATCTCATAATTTTGGAAATCTTCACTTTCGGTAAGCTCGATCTCGATCAAATGATGATCAACACCATAGCGGTCAATAATCTCCAAAGTACGTTCAACGAGATTTTCTTCCTCCAAATGTCTTCTGGAATAGTTCACTGAAATCGGCACAACCGAAAGCCCCTTGTTCTGTCGATCTTTCAAAAAAGCACAGACACTTTCCAACACATAGTAATCAAGTTTGCACACGCTTCCCTCGCGCTCCAACTGTGGAATAAACTGCATTGGCGGTACCATCTTTCCATTTCTGATCCAACGAACCAAAGCCTCTGCACCATACATTGTCCGATCTGAGACGTTGACTTTAGGCTGGTAATATATGACAAATTCCTTTGCCTGTAATGCCGGAAGGAAATTGGACACAATGCTCTGATTGGCTAGTATTTCCCGTTCGATCTCCGGCGAAAACTCTACCACGCTGCCAACCCCTTTTTGTCTGGCTGCCTGATAAGCAATGCTGGCTCTTCCCATGATGGCACGCGGTACTGTGATGCCATTCAAATTGCTGACACCGATCGTTGCGCCAAACACAAATTCCCGCTCTTTCATTTGCCATTGATGATGTATCCTGATATTCTGAAGCTGTTCGATCAATTTTTCGCGGCGTTCCTTGTGAAAAACAAGCACAAAATTATCTCCACCTAATCTTGCAACAATTTCATCATTTCCCATTATATTTTTGATATGCTGGGCATAATTACGCAGGATAATATCACCCTGCTCATAAGAAAACACTTTATTGACATATTTAAAATTATGTACATTAAAAAATATAATATTGTAATTTGCAATTTGCCCGGAAGCGATCAATCCTCCGGCAAAATGCATTAAATAATCCTGATTTGCCACACCGGTACTCATATCTGTCATCATAACCTGCTGCAGTAAGTTCTGCGTCATCGTTCTGCTGATCTTATAAAAAATTTGGCGTAATAACATATTATGCAATTCCAATTCTTTGGATGAAAACTTGCTTTGGTCACGCGGATAATCCATGATCGTTACCGTTCCGCCGGACGGTAACGGGAATACCGAAATATTCGGTTCACCGTCAGATACATCTCCTGTGTCATACAAAACTTCTACGGCACGCTGTCCCTCCGGACAAAGTTTACTGCCCGGTGCCTCTAGCTTAAGTTCCACTTTATTTATATGAAAAAGTTCTGCCGCAATAGAAAGAGAACGTTTGATCTTAGCCATGCACGCTTCCATGGTAGATGCATCCTCCGCTAATAATTCAAACATCGCTTTTATTTCCGGATCAAGTATTATCTCTTTATTCATTTTTTACCTCCACACTCTTAACAATAACGCTTTATACCTGGCCGCCTGATTCAGGCTTTTGTTGCGTATTTCCATAAATCCCAATATTTATTATAACACATTTGTCGAATCATAGTGGTGAATTATGTCAAATTGTAACAGAAATGATCGCTTTACACTACATATATCTTAGGTGAGCGAAGACAATGATGCCTTTGATACAAAAGGCGGCGATTACGGTAGTGTCAACAAAGCGAGGCACAAAGTGTTTGATGATTATGTTGTAAACGGCGGTTTGCGTCCGGTAATTCATATTACCGTGAAATAGTTTTAGGAAAACTTGATCTGGTAATAAAGAACCTCGAGCACTTGATTTCTTACCGCAGCTTAGAACTTTCTCGGCATATCCCAATATTATCTCTACCTTGGATGCTTGATTTCTCCTCTCAAGGTAGAGATTCTCCGGCTATGACCAACGTTTTCTCTACCCCAGGCGCTGGATTTCTCCTATCAAGGTAGAAATTCTTCGGCTATGACCGACGTTTTCTCTACCACGGGCGCTGCAAATCACTACTCTTGCACCTTCTCAAAAATCAAAATTTTCTGCGTCATTTTACGAATAATCGGCAACCAGCCAAATGGCTTTAACACAGGAATAATCTTGGTCATGCCTCGTGTAATATTATCGTCTTTGACCTTTCGGAATCCCTTGGCAACATCTCCCAGATCTTCAAAACAATCCGCTCCAAAAATAAATTTTGCTCCAGTTTTTTGAATGGATTCTTCAATGTCCTCTTTATTGACCCATTTCTTGGCCAGACACTCCATCATCACCGTTGCATTGTCAAAATGATCCCGAATAATTCCAAGCATCGTCGCATTTTCTTCCGGCGTCAGATACATGCTAAGGCCTTCGATAATAAACAACATTTTTCCTTGTGCATCAATCTGATCCGCCCAAGCCGGATCCAAGGCAGAAATCCCGATTGTTGATACCCTTCCTGATTCCTGATAAATCTGATCTCTGACGGCGATCGTCTCCGGAAGATCCAAATTGTACCACCGCAGCTTGCCGTTATCCATTCGATAAAATCTAGTATCCAATCCGCAGGCAATATTTACAATTGTACAATCTGAATTACGATCAATAAAATCCTCTACCAACTCATCAAATACAAGCGTTCGTGCAATAACACCATTGCTCATGGTGGAATCTTCCTCTGCCGACGAAAAATCATAATTTATCTTATTCACCAGTTCCACTGCTTTCGCATCATAAAATTTATGTCCCTTTTTCAGCGAATATTTTGCTCTCGCATAAAAACTTTGCAACATGGTCTCTGCTGTTCCATCCAAAGTCACTTTGATTTTTTCACTCATTTTTTCCTCCTATCCATCCAGAAAATAAAATATCTGCAGTTTTCAAGGTCCCAATTAAACCTTTTCCCTGGCTCGTTTTTTCACATATCACTTGACACGATCATAGCACAGATATTTTATACATCGCCTAGCTCTACTCACTATTTGCGCGACAGTTAGCCATAGCTAACTATGCTTAGTGTACCACAAATGCAAGAAATCTGTCAAAAAGGAAGTGTTCCTCCATCTGATCAAAATTTTTCCCGGATGCATTCTTTTATTTCAATTTTACTCACAATCATGATTGAGAATCGTACTCATTTATGCTAAACTTATTTTAGTTGCGCAAATATTCTATTCACTCTAAAAATAGCGTGTATGGATACATTTGAAACAATGTTTCTTTTATTTATAAGATCAAGATGTCAACGCGCCAACACTTCAATATGTTGACAGCGAAAACATCACATGTACTCTCGAATTCATCTAAACGAAGAATTTCAAGATGAATTTTTGATACACAATGACATTTTCGCAGTGCGTACACGGTGTGTACGACGAGAAAATGGAAACAGTATATCGGAAATGCCGCCGAAATGGCTCGTTTTAAGAAGATACCGAGTGTACATTCACTTGAAACGGAGGATAATTATGTTATTAGAAGAAATGAGACAAAAGGTAGTTGACTATGGAAATCAGTTGATTTCATCGGGTCTGACGATTGGAACTGCAGGTAACATCAGTATGTATGACCCGGAAACCGGATATATGGTGATCAGCCCATCTGGTATTCCTTACGCAAAAACAACAGCAGAAGATGTTGTCGTTATGGATCTGCAGGGCAATATTGTGGACAGCAAACGCACACCTTCCAGTGAACACAGTTTACATGCTGCCTTTTATTTAGAGAAACCGGACGCTCGTGCCGTTGTCCATGCACATTCTATGTATTGCACAACGCTTGCATGTGCCGGCGTTGATCTAAAGGCGACTCATTATGCAATCGCAGATACTGGTGTTGCTACGGTTCCTACGGTTCCATATGAGACTTACGGCACTCCAGAGCTTGCTGATGAAGTTCGCAAATGCTTACGCGAATCTGACAGCAAAGCACTTCTCATGGCAAATCACGGAATGGTCGCTTACGGCGATTCCTTAGAAAAGGCATTTGCCATCGCAAATACTTGCGAGTGGTGCGCACAGGTTCAGTGGCGCGCAATGGCAATCTCTACGCCAAATGTATTGTCTGATGAGCAGATGGCAGAAGTAATCGAGCATTACAAAACATACGGTCAAGCAAAAGAAGATGGCAAACAGTCCCAGGGCTATTTTGGATAGACTGCATCTATAAATTTACTCAAACTAAAAAACTCCCCGGCAAAGCGTTGCAGGGGAGTTTTTTATTAATATCCATTTACGATACCATCTGACGTAATCGGAATGGTGTGTCCATTATCTACGTCAGTCTTCCATTAATATTGCTTAAAAGTCACAAATATTTTCTCATAGTTGCCTCTATTTTTTGAAGTGATATGGCAAATAGTTCTTATATGTTTTCACATGATAACTATAACTAAACTTATGATCCTTGCTCAGCTTCTTTTTGCTTACCAAAAAATATTTCGTATTTCCCTTTTTATTTTTAACTCAAACTTCGCACATTAAAAATTATCATGTTATCACATATTTAATCGCGCATTTTCTCTTTTAATTTTACCACAATATCCTGATATTTTCTATGCTTCATATCAGGGAATGCCCGAAGCAAACGCCCCTGTCCAAAAAGACGGTGCTTGGTCATAGAACCAACTAATTCTTCATATTTCTTCTGCAACTCTGCTCTCTTCGTGCGAATCACTTCTCTATACTCTTCTGCGCTAATATTTTCTTTCAAAGAACTAAGCGCTGCACGCAATTCTGACGTGCTTAAGCTATCCTTCAAAGAACCGACTTTCTCTTTCATTTCTGACGTGCTTAAATTGTCCTTCAGAGAATCTACTCTATCCCGTAATTCCGCCTTAGCTAAAGCAGCCTGTACTCTGCCTTCTCCAATATTTTGTGCTGTTTCGATCGTTGTCTCACCAAGTTTCTCACTTACCTTATCACTGACAATCCGAAGATCGCCACTAAGCTTATCAAGCTGTCCAAGCTTCTTATTAAAGCCTCGAATCACTGCTACCGTAACAACAAAGTCAACAAAATACACAACGTATAATATCACCAGAATGGTCCACCCAAGTACACTGCTGTCATGCCCCGTGATCAGCTTGTCAATATATTTCTGAAAAATCCGCACAACAAATAAGATGGCAAATCCCCAGATCAATGAAAACTCCAAACATATATATCCACGAAAATTAAATGGTTGCTTGGAATAATCCCACCATCTCGCATGAAAGCATATATCAAGAAGCCAGCCTGCGACCAACTCAATTAATGTTGCTAAAATCACGCCAAACACGTAAACCAACAGATCACTCATCTGTGTCCCTTCAGGCTGGATCAGATTGATCAATGCAAACACACTCACAACCCCGAATCCATATACCGGGCAAACCGGTCCATTCAAAAATCCACGGTTCGTAACCTCGCCCCAAGTGACCGCGTGGTAGATCACTTCCACACACCATCCCAAAAAGGAATAGATCACAAATAGCCACGCCAATTGATAAAATGTCATTCCAAAAATCATAGATATCCTCCTGTAATATCTCGATAATGTCTACCCTAAGCTGGTTATTCTCGCCTCTGGGGTAGAGAAATCCGCCCTGACTTCTTGTTTGACTCTACCCTGGACCGGTCATTTCTGCCCCGGGGGTAGAGAAATCTGCCCTGACTTCTTATTTGACTCTACCCTGGACCGGTCATTTCTGCACCGGGGGTAGAGAATATTCTCTTTGAGAGAGTATATCATGATTTATTACAAATAACCATATGATACTATCTAAAACCTAAGACTTAAAATCAGCGTCTGCTTTCGCACCAGAATTTCAACTTACCATTTCATATTTGGCCTTCTAGATTAAGATTAAAAACTATGCATCCATTTTCATCTCACAAATATTGTTTTCACCGTAAATGAATCTATATCTAACTATTAACTTTTATTCACACAATACAGCCAGACATCAAAAAGTCGGCCCCTATTTTAATACATCTTTTTAATATATGTTTGTATTTCATCCAAATATTTCTCTGGATCTAACCACCTTTTTTCCAGTTTAGAATTCTGAGTCACTATAATAGCCGGCACACTCGTTATCCCAAATCTTTCTAAAAGCTGATACATCTCCCTGCTATTCTCTCCATCTCTGTCCTTAGATGTATAATATGTTGGCAATTCCACCTGACATTCCTTTAGAGTCTGTTCTAATTTTTTTTCAAAATTAAAACAATCTGTACAATCTGCCCTTCCTATATATATCACGATTTGTTCATTTGACGTTATATCTGTTTTTAGTTCTGCAAGTGAAATCCCATAATAGTGTTCCGAAGCAATATAATCCCTTTTTTCGGTATTAATGTACTTTTTATTAACAATATGGTAATACCGACTACCATAATACAAATTAGTTCCAAACAAACAAAACAAAACGAATATTATAAGCATCTTCTTTTTCTTTTTGACTTTTGGCTGAGTTATAACATTTCTCAAAACAACTCCTAAACCAAGGGTAGTAAGCACAAGTGAAATCCATGTAAAATATATAATATCTTTATCCACTTTAACATTAGGATATACATCACCAAAAAAACCATAATGAACCAATAGCACGATATTACATAGCAAAAAAAAGAAATCAAGACCTAATATACATAACCATCTTTTCACTTAAATTCTCCTTTCATATTACATCTTTCGGACACATGAATGCCCCTTAACATTTGCACTATAAACTTGCTGAAAAAATAATACCAGAGCAACTATTGTAACCATTATTCTTCTCACAAATTCCTCCTAAAAATATAAAATATAGAACTATAGGTTTTCTTACCAATATCGATCGATATAATACACCATAACATATACTTAAGAATTTATCCATGTGCTTATCAAAAAAATTTCTCATTTAGGACCCTTATTCATATTGCCAACTATCATAACTCCTATATATACAGATCTATAAAAATGCACACAACTCCTATACTTCAAACACCATAATAACAGCTCCCAACACCACCAGCACCAGTCCTGTCGCACGGTTCAGTGTTTTCGGCTGCGCTTTATTGGCAAACAATGCTGCAATCCGCGCCCAGATAAATGTAAAAATAATGCACAATCCCATCACTAAAAAATCCGGTTTCCCACCAATGGCAAAATGCGAGGCTGCTCCGGTAAATGCTGTAAATGCCATGATAAAAACGCTCGTTCCAACAGCTGTTTTCAATTCATAACCAAGCACAGAAGTCAGAATCAACAGCATCATCATACCGCCGCCCGCTCCAACGAATCCGCAGATGAAGCCAATGATCATTCCACACAGAACAGACTGCACCGCTCTTTTCTTGGCAGACACACTATTCATCGCTTCCTTAGTCGTCATGACCGGACGAACGATAAATTTAATTCCAAGAAAAAATGTCATAACTACCGAAAAACTTCCCATCGTAGTCGAAGGTACCAGGCTCGAAATATAACTTCCGATCACTGTAAATACAAGCACTGTCACCATCATTATACTGCCGTTTTTGACATCAAGATTTTTATTTTTGCCATAGGTGTACGCTGACACCGCACTTGCCAACACATCAGAGGACAGCGCGATACCGACCGCCATAAAAGGATTCATATGTAAAAAAGTAATGAGCATCGGACTGATCACGGCAGCCGCACTCATTCCGGCAAAACCGGTGCCAAGACCTGCCCCCATTCCTGCAAAAAATGTCACAATGATCGTCATAAGTAATTTCATGGTAAGTACCTTTCTATATCGACAGTGTCAATGTCCAAAAAAATTCATTATATTCATTATTTCTCAGACATGTTGCGTCACAGAACGGCGAGCAATTCGACACTGTGTTTTTATTATCATTTTGCAACGAAAAAGTATAACACGGTTTTGTATTTTTTGCCACCTATTAACAAAGACTTTGTATAATCAATACAGAAATCGGCGTGACAAAAAGCCGAAAAAAAGAAAGAAGATTAGGAACCGTAATAATTCTATTCAAATTTTC
>OGFG01003626.1_pt1 | contig 10798 bp, 10 predicted proteins | sample 1570761 | NCBI WGS metagenome assembly OGFG01 (sample SAMEA2581938, study PRJEB24529) | metagenome | biome: Human gut stool | place: China | collected 2011 | reverse complement strand
TAGGTGGAGGTGGTCATTGCGTAGTAAGCGGTGCCCTCGCTGGTGAAGCTGTATGCGCCGTTTACGGAGGACTGAACGCCGGTGGGTACGAGAGTTGTTACCTCAGCGTCCTCGTACATCTTGACGATACGCTTGATGTTCTTCTCACTTGCAGCTGCGTAAGCCTCTGCTGCGGAAGCCTTGACAGCCTCAACGACGGAAGCGTCCTCGGAAGCGGCGTCGTCAAAGGACTTGCTGCCGATGTAGTTGCCGAATGCGTCTGTAACGTATGCGACCTTGTCAGCCACCATTGCATAGCCGGTGCGGTTGGAGCTTACGAACAGCCCGTCAGATTCCTCAACCTTGCATGCGCCGGTGTTGTCGAGGGAAGCCGGAAGTAGTTCGCCGATAGCGTCAGCAGCCATCTGGTCGTCGGACATCTCGCCGGCTGCCACGTCAGCGACTGCGAACAGAGCGGTGTAAGCGTCGGTCACTGCGTTCCTGAACGCGGTGGAGGAGTATGTAACTCCGGACACCAGCTCAACGCCTGCGAGTGCGGAATCCTGACCGATGTAGCTTGCAGGGTAATCAGCGCCGAAATCCTTGGTTTCAGCGTAGTTTGTCAGCACGATGTTCTTGATGATACCGTCCGTGCCGATACCAACGGTGATTCCCATGGGGGATTCACTGTACTGGGACGTGGTTTCAAGTATGACAACATAGCCTAAGCCGTTGTTTTCCTTGTAAATGCTCTTTACGGTTTCGGGAGCGTCAGCGGCAGGCTCAAGTTCCTCGAACCCGTCAGCGCCCGGGAGCGCTTCGGCAAATGAGCCCTGAACAGCCTTTGCGTTGTTCTCCTCAATGATGGGAGCGGTGACGTAGTTTACCGCGGAAAGAGCAAGCGTAACGGTCAGACAGATGACAACAAGCGCGATAACGCTCTTTACTGAATCGTTCATGCTTTAGCACCTCCAAACGGTTTTGTTCTGGTCCATCTCTCAATGTAGGGAGTGAGGATATTCATAAGCAGAATGGAGAAGGATACGCCCTCGGGGTAGCTTCCGTATACGCGGATAAGCACGGTGATAAGACCGCAGCCAATTCCGAAGATGACCTTGCCCCAGGCGGTGTTCGGGGTAGTCGCGTAGTCGGTCGCCATGAAGAAAGCGCCGATGAACAGACCGCCGGAGAGTATCTCCGCAACGGGGTCCTGACCAAGCACGAGGGAGAACAGGAATACAGTCGCGATGAATACTACAGGAGTGTGCCATGTGATAACTCCGCGGACGATGAGGTAGATACCGCCGATGAGGAGCGCCAGTGCGCAGGTCTCACCGAGGGCGCCGCCGCAGTTGCCGAGGAACAGGTCAAGGTATGTAGGCAGGGTGCCCTCCTGACCGCTGAGTACTCCCAGGGGAGTTGCGCCGGACACGACGTCGGCATTCTGGGGGAACACCGCGGCAGTCATGGTGCCGCTGAAGGACAGCAGCAGGAAGATTCTCGCGGTGATGGCAGGGTTAGCGAAGTTCTGACCGATACCGCCGAACAGGCATTTTACGACGATTATCGCGAAGATAGCGCCGATGGAAGCCTGCCACAGGGGGATAGTTGAAGGAATATTCAGTGCGAGAAGCAGACCGGTGACAGCGGAGGAAAGATCCCCGATAGTCTGTTCCTTGCGGCAGATAACGTTGAACACGAATTCGGCAGCCACAGCGGAGATAACGCAGGCGAGGATAACGAACAGGCTGCTTATTCCGAAAATGATGACCGAAGCAACAGCCGCCGGCATAAGCGCGATCAGCACGTCAAGCATGATGGAGCGTGTTGTGCGGGGCGTATATATGTGCGGAGAAGAAGTAACAGTTAAATTGCTCATTTCTTTCCCTCCTGAGGTTTGTAGTTTCTTAACATTGCCTTAGACAGCTTGTTTCTCTGTACGAGAGGCTGTCCTGTCGGACAGACGAAAGCACAGCAGCCGCACTCCATGCAGAGGTTGACCTTGAGTTTTTTCAGCTCCTCGCAGTTGCCGTCCCTGTACGCCTTGGAGATGGATACGGGGTCGAGGTGGAGAGGGCAGTGGGAAACGCAGTTTCCGCAGCGGATGCAGGCGGTCTGCTTCTTGGGCTGGGATTCCTTCTGGTTGAGCGCGATTATGGCGTTCGTGTTCTTAAGGATTGGGCAGTCGGTGTTCGGGACTGCGATTCCCATCATGGGACCGCCGTAGAGTATCTTGCCAGGCTCCTCCTTGAAGCCGCCGGCAAAGTCGATCAGGTCCTTGATGGAGGTTCCGATTGGCACGATGACGTTCTTCGGCTCCTTGATCGCGCCGCCGTCAACGGTAACGCACTTCTCAACAAGCGGCATACCGGTCTTGCAGTACTTCGCGAGGCAGGCGAGGGTGGTGCAGTTCATTACAACAGCGCCTGCGTCGAGGGGAAGTTTTCCCTCCGGAACAACAGCGCCGGTGGTGTGGTAGATCAGCACCTTCTCACCGCCCTGGGGATATAAGCTGGGGAGCGGCTTAACGGTCAGGCAGGGGTCAGCGGCGGCAAGCTCGTTCATCTTTGCGATGCACTCGGGCTTGTTCTTTTCGATGCCGATGATGATGTTCTTCACCTTGAGGAACTTTTCCAGGAGCGCGAAGCCTTCCTTCATCCACTCGGCGTCGTCGAGCATTGTACGGGTGTCGCTGGTGATGTACGGCTCGCATTCCGCGCCGTTTATTACGACCGCCTTGATACGGGACAGGTCGTCGATCTTCAGCTTTACGGCAGTCGGGAATCCTGCGCCGCCAAGTCCGACAAGACCGCTGTCGCGTACCGCATTGATGAAGTCCTCGAAGGTTTCGAGCTTCGGCGGCTTGACTGCGTCGGATACTGTCATTTTGCCGTCGGATTCAATCGTGATAGCGTTCACGTTGTTTCCGGAGCTTACGAGAATGGCGTCGATCTTCTTTACCGTGCCGGAAACGCTTGCGTGGATAGGGGCGCTTACAAATCCGCCGGCGGTGGCAATGACATCGCCGATGTCAACGTGGTCGCCCACTTTTACAGCGGGCACGGCAGGCGCGCCGATGTGCATGACGACGGGAATCGTCACGGATTTCGGTGCAGGCATCTTGACTGCCGCCATCTGCGCGGTGTTCTTCCTGTGGGGAACATGCGCGCCTTTAAGCATGAATAGTGGCATTTCATCTAACCTCACATTTCGCTTTAGAATAATAGCTGTGTCTTTCTGATTTCGATAAAGGCATACTATATTTAGTATATATCAAGAGAGGTGCTTTTGTCAACACCTCTCTCCATATTATTGATAATTTTTTTATCTGTGAATTATTTCCTTACACTCAGTCGATGATGAGTTCTGAGAATCCGTCCGTGCACTCATAGCTGCCATCGGGAAGCACCCATATCGCCTCGATACCTCCGATATTCGCCAGGAGGGATTTCCCATCGCCGATCGTCATATTGAACAGCGCTGTGGAAAGCGCGTCAGCCTTTCCGCTGTCGTTGCAGAGAATCGAAACTGAAGCGAAGTTGTTGAGCGGCATGAGCGTTACCGGGTCGATGATGTGGTGGTAGCGCACTCCGTTGACCTCGTAATACCGCTGGTAGTTACCGCTGGTTACAAGCGACATTCCGTTCAGCTTCAGCCGGACGATGTAAGGATTCTCCTCGTCCTCCGTGTCGGGATTCTGTATTCCGGCTGCCCAGTCGGAGCCGTCCGCCTTTGTGCCGATAGTCCGGACGTTACCGCCGATGTTGAGGGTGTAGCCGCTCGTCACTCCCTCGTTCATGAGAAGCTCCGCGGCCCTTTCCACGGCGTAGCCCTTGGCAGCCGCGCCCAGGTCGAGGGACATCTCAGGATCGTCCAGGAACACAGTCCCGGCGTCCCTGTCGATTATGAGGTGGTCAATGTCGCAGTGCTGCGCGGCTTCCGTCAGGTCCTTCATAGGGGGGAGTTCCGCAGATTCCGGGTCGTTTATACCTGCCTCGCGGTACTTGTGCCAGATGGAAAGCACGCTTCCCATGGCGATGTTACACGCTCCGCCGGTGACCCTGCACATCTCCTTCGAGAATTCCAGCAGGTCGATGAGCTTCTCGTCCACCTTTACAGGTTCCACGCCGGCGCTGCGGTTGATGGTGCGGACGTTGTTCACGCCCTCATAGCTGTGGTAGATATCCGTGAGCTGGTGGTATTCCTCAAGCAGGGAATAGACCTTCTCGCAGTTCTGGGAGAACGTTTCCTCGTCCTCCTCATAACCGATTATCTGTGTCACAGTGTCGAAGAATTCAAGGTACGCCTTGGAGTAGCGCTGCTTTTCCTTTCCTGCGCTGCACGCTGACAGATTCAGGGCAGCCGCTGCCGCGAGAAGCACGCATAATACTTTATTGACCGGACTTCTGTGCATTGATACATCTCCTACTTTAACTCAAAAAGATGAGAGGCGGTACAGCCTCTCATCTCTTGCGTCGTATCAGAACTGTCAGTTATGTCGGGAATCAGCCTGCAAGGCCCATAGCCTTTACAACTGTCTTGATCATGCCGCCAACGCTCATTGTGCAGCCAGCCTTGAGGGTCTCATCGGTGGTTACAACGTGACCGTTATCGGTGGTTTCAGTGGGGATAGCGGAGATCTCGTCAGCAGTCTTGCCGGTTACGAAAGTCTCAAATGCCTGGTTCTGCTCGAACCACTCAGCGGAGATGCCGGAAGCGCCTCTCATGCCGTATTCGTCCTTCTTCTCTCTCTTGGTCTTGATCTCGGCAGCGGTATCGGAAGTGATCTCGCCCTCGTCGTCAAATGTTACCTTAGGCTGAACCTCGTCGTAGCAAACTGCTGCGAGCTTGCCGTCAGCGTCAACTGCAACAGCTGCGAAGGATGTGTACATTGCTGCGGTGCCGTCCTCGCCGTCCTCTGCGGAAGCAGTAGCGGAATCAACGGAAGTGGAGCATGTAAGCTCAAGCTTAGCGTCGCCGGTGAAATCAGCTGCGCTGTCATCGTTGCAAGCCTTTACGGTTGCGTCGATCAGAGAATTGATGCTCATTGTGCAGCCAGCCAGCAGGGTCTCGTCTGTGGTTACAACGTGACCGTTCTCTGTGGTCTCAACAGGAATAGCAGCAACCTCGTCAGCGGTCTTGCCTACTACATAAGCCTCGAAAGCCTCAGCCTGCTCATACCACTCCTTGCCGATTCCGGAAGCGGGCTTCATGTTGTATTCCTCAAGCTTTTCCTTCTTGGACTTGAAGGTCATGGAAGCAGCGTCCTCAGGAACCTCGCCGTCAGTGATGTCCATCTTGTTCTGTGCAACATCAACTGCGCAGGAAACGATCTTGCCGCCAGCGTCCAGAATTACTGCCGCAACGGTAGCGTCAACCTGTGCGTTGCCAGCGGAAGAGGAGCCGATAGAGGTAACTACGCCCATACCGAGCTTGTGAGCGCCGGTGCTGTCGCCGGTGTTTGCGCCGCTCTCAGCGGTGCCTGCGGTGGAACCGCTCTCAGCAGCGGAGCTGCTATCAGCGCCGTTGTTGGAGCAGCCTGCGAGAGCTACTACCATGGCAGCTGCCATCATAGATGCAAAAATCTTCTTCATAATTTTTTTCCTCCTGAATAACATTTACAGCCATTTGCTGTAGTGCACTCCGTTTGTCGGAGTGAGTATTTGCTTAGGCTAAACGCTATTTTACTATAATTTTTCGGAAAGGTCAAGATGTTTCGCTTGTCTAATTCACAAATTTGTAGCATAAGGCGAAATTTGCGTGATTATCCATACGCCTGTTTGTTGAAAATGTACAAGAAGAAATTGAGCGTTTGTATAAAACTGCCAATAAATTTTATTGTATTTTTACCTTTGTTTGACTTTTGGCTGATCGTGTGGTATAATCCCAACTGTGATATATTGCAGAAAGGGGTGAAGCCAGTTATGGACGGAAAGGCATACTACCATCTTCCGGGATTGTTTGAATTCTTCGAACTGTATCGGATATTCCTGCCGGTATTCCGCGAGCACCGGGAGTATTTCTATGACTGGTGTGAAATCGGGTCGATATACGGCGCCCCGGCGGACTGCCTCTGGGGAGGCGGCCGCGCTGGATTCGGCGACCAGGACCCCCGGGAAGTACTCGCGCTGATGAAAGAATACGGTATTTCCGCGCGGCTGACGTTCAGCAATTCGCTGCTGCGCGAGGAGCACCTGTCGGACAGGAATTGCAACGCTCTCTGCGCCCTTTTCGGCGGAGTCCCCGGGAACGGCGTCATTATTTATTCGGACTTGCTGCTGAACTATCTCCGGGAGCGCTACCCGGGGTTTTGTTTCGTGTCCTCCACGACCAAGGTGCTGACGGACTGCCGGCAGTTTCTGGCGGAGGTTGACCGCCCGGAATTCCGCTATGTTGTGCCGGATTTCCGCCTGAACAAGCAGTTCGGAGTGCTGGACGGGCTTTCTTACGCGCAGAGGGACAAGGTGGAATTCCTGTGCAACGAGTGCTGCTGGAGCGGCTGTACGGACAGGAAAGCGTGCTATGAGAATGTCAGCCGGAAGAATCTTGGAGAGGACTGCCCCGACCACGTCTGTAAGGCTCCCGGGGGCGGAAGCGGCTACCTGTTCTCCCGGGCAATGAAGAAGCCGGAGTTCATCGGCATTGACGATATTAAGAACACCTACCTTCCAATGGGATTCTCGAACTTCAAGATAGAGGGCAGGGGACTGGGAAGCGCGCTGATTCTGGAATTCCTGCTGTATTACATGACAAAACCGGAATATCAGCTGAATGTCCGGGAATTGATCTATCTGGACAGCATGCTCGACCTGTTTTAGGAGTACTTTTATAATATCGGAATATTCTGATTTTTGAGAGAAGGAAGTAAACATGGAGAAAATACGCATACACTATATTTTCCACGGGACCGTACAGGGGGTAGGATTCCGCTACAAGGCATGCTACAGCGCCAAAAACCGCGGAGTTACCGGCTGGGTGCGGAATTGCAACGATGGCACCGTGGAGATGGAAGCCGAGGGTTACGCCGCGGATATTGCGGCGGTCATACGGGAGCTGGACGAGCATTCCTGGGGGAATATCGAGCGGATAGAGTCCGAGAATATCCCGACCGAGGGCGGCTACGGTTTCGAGATCCGCTGACAGCGCTGGCTTTATCTGGAGTTAATCCCTGTGCCTTCCACAAAGGCGCTCAGAGCCGCCACGGATTCATAAAATTTGTGAAATTCCCCTTTACAGAACGGGGAAAAAGTGATATAATAAGATGTAAAAGCTTTGTCGGGGATTCCCGGACAGGGCGTAATCAATCTCAGGAGGAAACTAAACATGGGTATGACGATGACACAGAAGATCCTTGCAAAGCACGCAGGTCTTGACAGTGTTGTTGAGGGACAGCTCATCAGGGCTAAGCTCGATATGGTGCTCGGAAACGATATCACAAGTCCGGTTGCTATCAACGAATTTCAGAAGAACGGTTTCGACAGCGTTTTTGACCGCACGAAGATCTCCCTCGTAATGGATCATTTCACCCCGAATAAGGATATAAAGGCGGCAAAGCAATGTCAGCAGTGCCGCAATTTTGCTGACAAGTACGACATCGTGAACTACTACGACGTTGGCAATGTGGGTATTGAGCATGCCCTGCTCCCCGAAAAGGGACTTGTCGTTCCGTCCGACTGCGTTATCGGCGCGGACAGCCACACATGTACATACGGCGCGCTCGGCGCTTTCTCTACCGGCGTAGGCTCAACGGATATGGCGGCAGGTATGGCTACCGGCGAAGCGTGGTTCAAGGTGCCCTCCGCAATCAAGTTCAATCTTACCGGCAAGCTCAATAAGTGGGTTTCCGGCAAGGACGTTATCCTGCACATCATCGGAATGATCGGCGTTGACGGCGCTCTGTACCAGTCAATGGAGTTCACAGGCGAGGGACTGAAGAACCTTTCCATGGACGATCGCCTCTGCATGGCTAACATGGCTATCGAAGCCGGCGCAAAGAACGGTATCTTTGAGGTCGACGACGTAACCCTCGACTATGTTAAGGGAAGATCCGACCGCAAGTTCGAGATATTCAAGGCTGATCCGGACGCGCACTACAACCGCGTTATCGACATTGACCTGTCCGCTGTCCGCCCGACAGTTGCATTCCCGCACCTGCCGGAGAATACAAGGACCATCGACGAGATCGGCAAGATGGACAAGATAAAGATCGACCAGGTTGTCATCGGCTCATGTACTAACGGCAGATACTCCGACCTGGAGGCTGCTGCCGCTGTGGTAAAGGGCAAGCACGTTGCAAAGGGCGTCCGCGCCATTGTTATTCCGGCTACCCAGCAGATCTACCTCGACGCACTCCGCAGCGGACTCCTCGAAACCTTCGTTGAGGCTGGCATGGTCGTATCCGCGCCTACCTGCGGTCCCTGCCTGGGCGGTCATATGGGAATCCTCGCCCCGGGTGAGAGAGCGGTTTCCACCACAAACAGGAACTTCGTCGGCAGAATGGGCGACGTTACCTCCGAGGTATACCTCGCAAGCCCGGCTATTGCAGCCGCAAGCGCACTGACCGGATATATCTCTGACGTACAGGAATAAGGAGGGCTGACATGAAAGCACACGGCATAGTACATAAGTACGGCGATAATGTAGATACGGACGTAATAATCCCGGCTCGTTACCTCAACACCGCGGACCACAAGGAGCTTGCTTCCCACTGCATGGAGGACATCGACAAGGATTTCGTCAACAAGGTGAAGCCCGGCGACATCATGGTGGCTAACCTCAACTTCGGCTGCGGAAGCTCCCGTGAGCACGCACCCATCGCCATCAAGGAGAGCGGTATTGCATGCGTTATCGCTTCCACCTTCGCGAGAATATTCTACCGCAACTCCATCAACATCGGTCTGCCGATCCTTGAATGCGACGCTGCTGCAAAGGATATCGACGCAGGCAACGAGGTTGATATCGACTTTGATACCGGCGTTATCACAAACGTTACAAAGGGTCACACATATCAGGCACAGCCTTTCCCTGAGTTCATCAAGGAGATCATCAACAAGGGCGGTCTGCTCAACTCACTCAAGGGCTGATCCTGCCGAGGGGGCGGTTCTGTGATTATCAACATTCAGAACATTTCGCGCAATTCCCAGATGTCGCCGGGACTGCTGGCGGATATAGCCGGCACCGGGGAATACACCCGGCACTTTGACGCGGACCGTTTTTCGGCGTGCATTAAACAGGCGCTGCTCGTCGCTGTCGTTACCTGCGACAAGCGACACGAGGGAGTCTGCGTGTGTACGAGGTCGCTGATCCCGGACAGCTGTGAGATCGACATGATATGTGTCGGCGACGGATTCCGCAGCAAGGGACTTGGCAGAAAGCTGCTGTCCCACTCCCTGAGGAACATGCGCGGCATGAAAATGCAGAACGCATTCCTGTGGGTGAACGAGAATAATACTGAAGCGCTGAAATTTTTTGCCGGGTTCGGATTCAAACCCGACGGGAAGCGCAGGACGTCAAAAAGCGGAATGCCAGGCGAGGAGCTGCGCATGAAGATCGACATAATATAGAAAGGCAATGGCAATGGAAAAGAATATAGCAGTTATCAAGGGCGACGGAATAGGACCCGAAATAGTTACCGAGGCTATGAAGGTGCTGGACAAGGTCGCTGCGAAGTACGGTCACAAGTTCAATTACGAGCAGCTGCTGATGGGCGGCTGTTCCATCGACGCCAACGGAGTTCCGCTGACCGACGAAACCATCGGACGCTGCAAGGATTCTGACGCAGTGCTGATGGGAAGTATCGGCGGCGACACCACGAAATCCCCGTGGTATAAGCTCCCGGCGAACCTCCGTCCGGAGGCTGGTCTGCTGAAGATCCGCAAGTCCCTGGGACTGTTCGCAAATCTGCGTCCCTGCCTGCTGTTCAGCGAGCTTGCTTCTGCGTGTCCGCTCAAGACCGAGATCAGTGAGAAGGGCTTCGACATGCTCATCATGCGTGAACTTACCGGAGGACTGTACTTCGGCGAGCGCCACACCGGCGAGGTCGATGGCGTAGTGACCGCCGTGGATACACTGAGCTACAACGAAAAGGAGATCCGCCGCATTGCGGTCAAGGCGTTTGATGTTGCAATGAAGCGCCGCAAGAAGGTCACCAGCGTTGACAAGGCGAACGTACTCGACAGTTCCAGACTGTGGAGAAAGGTAGTCGAGGAGGTCGCGAAGGATTACCCCGAGGTCAAGCTGGAGCACATGCTGGTGGATAACTCCGCAATGCAGCTGGTCAAGGATCCTGCGCAGTTCGACGTGATGGTGACCGAGAACATGTTCGGCGATATCCTGACCGACGAAGCGAGCGTTATAACCGGTTCGTTGGGGCTTTTGCCTTCGGCGTCCGTGGGAGTACATACGTCCCTTTTCGAGCCCATACACGGCTCGTATCCCCAGGCAGCAGGAAAAGACATAGCCAATCCTGTGGCTACCGTATTGTCTGCCGCCATGATGTTCGAGTACGCTTTTTCCCTCCCCGAAGAGGGCGCGGCCATACGCGCTGCGGTGCAAAAGTCGATTGAAGACGGCGTAGTTACCGAGGATATCTCTGAAGGAGGGCGGGCTTACGGCACCAAGGCAGTCGGCGATTACATAGCCGAGGCGATGTAGATAACATTTTACCGGGAATACAAGCCAATAACGATAAAACATGGAAAAGACAAATAAATATATGCCAGTTCTTAAGGATATAATGACTGCCGAAAGGACTTTGGGCGAGATACTCGAACCTACGCCATTGCAGAAAAACCGCAATCTGTCGCAGGAATACGGCGGG
>OGFG01003613.1_pt1 | contig 10822 bp, 9 predicted proteins | sample 1570761 | NCBI WGS metagenome assembly OGFG01 (sample SAMEA2581938, study PRJEB24529) | metagenome | biome: Human gut stool | place: China | collected 2011 | reverse complement strand
GCCCAAGTTCAGAAACCGCTGTCCACGTTTGAGTCACATGATTCCAAATAACTTTAAACACTTTGTTCATATAAATTTATTCCTTTTATTAGGATGATTAAGAAGCTGTCACTGATGCAACAGCGCCGAAAAATTCAACGTCAGAAAGGCGACGACCACAAATTTTGACAACAGTTCCCCCTTCCTTTCTGCTCGGAACAGCTTATTCTAAGCGAACTTTGTACAAAAAGGAAGCATAATAAAAAGGATTTACCAAAAATTACAATTAATTAAGATAAAACTTAAGTTATGTAAATATATGTAAAGATTTCTAGCATTTTTTACAAAAAATTTAAAAATATGTAAATTTTTGTGTAAAAAATAAGCAAAATTGCATGCTAAAATCATTATACTGCCTTTCTTTTTTCTTTACGAAAGTGCTGAATTAGATCAAACTAACGCTATCAAATAAGATAAGGAAAAGTACATGGCAATTTGGAAAAAAACGTTCACCCTTGAGCAGCTTAATGAAATGGGGAAACATTGTGCGGTTGGGCATTTAGGGATTGAGATTTCGGCTTATGGTGAAAACTGGATTGAGGCAAAAATGCCGGTTGATCATCGCACCACTCAGCCTTTCGGCTTATTGCATGGTGGTGTGTCTGTGGCGTTGGCTGAAACCATTGGCTCTTTGGCGGGATTTCTCAGCATAGAAGAAGGTCAAGTTGCCTTGGGATTAGATATCAACGCCAATCATCTTCGCCCAGTGAAACAAGGTTTTGTTACCGCAAAGGCAACACCAATTGCTTTAAGTCAAAATACTCATGTTTGGCAAATTGACATTCGCGATGAACAAGATAAACTTTGTTGCGTTTCTCGATTAACGCTTTCTATCAAACATTTATGAATACAACAAAAAAAATTGGCATCATTTTAGCGAATCTTGGTACGCCAGATGCCCCTCAACCCGCGGCGATCTCTCGTTATTTGTGGGAATTTTTAATGGATCCTCGCGTGGTAGATTTACCTCGTTGGAAATGGTATCCCCTTTTAAAAACCATTATTTTACCTATGCGTTCTAAACGCATTGCACAAAATTATCAATCTATTTGGACAGAACAAGGCTCTCCCCTGCTTGCCATTACAAAGCAACAACAAGCAGGTTTACAAGCTTATTTGACTGAACAAGGCATCAATGCACAAGTCGAAATTGCCATGACTTATGGCAATCCTTCGATGCAAAGTGCGGTCAAAAATTTACTCAAAAATGAGGTGGAACGCATGATTGTGTTGCCGCTTTATCCACAATATTCCAGCACCACAACAGGCGCATTAATCGACGCTTTTAATCGTGCGATTGCGCAAGAGCGCAATATTGTGCCTTTTGAGTTTATTCATTCTTATCATCTTGATGAAAACTACATTAATGCCTTAGTGGATTCGATTAAAGTGCGGTTAAAACCCGATGAGTTTTTACTCTTTTCTTATCATGGCATTCCATTACGTTATGAGAATATGGGCGATTATTATCGTCAGCATTGTAAACAAACCACGATTGCCATTGTGGATAAATTAGGTCTCACAGAAAACCAATGGAATATGACGTTCCAATCTCGTTTTGGCCGTGAAGAATGGTTACAACCTTATACGGATCACTTTTTAGAAGAAGCCGCTTCTCAGGGTATTCAAAAAATAGCGGTAATTTGCCCTGGTTTTTCAGTGGATTGTTTAGAAACCTTAGAAGAAATTGAGGTTGAAAATAAAGAAACATTCTTAAATCATGGCGGTGTGTCTTATCACTATATCCCCGCATTGAATGCTGAAAAAGCACATATTGAAATGATGGGAAAATTGATTTTGGATAAGTTGAAGTAGTTAAATCTCCCCCTTGCTCCCTCTTTACGAAAGAGGGGGAATTTTATTAGCAAATAAATGCTTTCCGTTCTTAGCTCTCTCAAATACTCCCTAAAATATTAAAAGCAACTAATAAAAAAGCCCCTCTTTCGTAAAGAGGGGTTGGGGAGATTTAAAAAATAAACAAAAAGGCGAACCTTTCGATTCGCCTTTTCAGATTTTTTCTAATCAAAGATTAGAAGAATACACGCATACCTACACCGATAGCTCTGTCTTTAACTTTACCATCGTAAGAATCGTTAACGTACTCTTTAGTAGTCGCATATTTGCCTTCTACAAATAATACAACTTGTTTATGAAGTTTGTAATCTGCACCAAGTAAGAAAGCGTGAGTTTTCTCTTTATCAGCTTCGCCTTTCACGCGTTCATATAGGTAGTTACCATATACTTGAGATGCTGGAGTTACTTGATATGCAAAACCTGGAGATACATAGAATTTATTTAATTTAGCATCGCCATTTTTCTCATGAGCATAGCCGAAGTCACCAGTTAATTTGAAGTCAGCAAATTTATAACCTAAAGATGCTAAGAAACCATCTTTACGGTGAGAAGCTGATGAACCAGTTTCATAGTTAGTATGACCATAAGCAAAACGCGCATCAAGATCACCCGCTGTATATAATGCACCTAAACCATATGCGTTTTTAATGTTACCAGTTGGATCTGCTACATAAGTTTGGTTACCGTTAACGTCTAAAGCTCCCTTTTTAGTTTTTAAAGGGTTTCCCATTTCATTATGACGTTGACCAAAGTTATAGTTTGCACTTAATTGTAAACCTTCGATACCTTTATAGTCATAACGTACTACACCAGTACCTGAAGTTGGGATATATTTACCTTTTGGAATGAAACCATATTCATAGTCATTTGCTTGAGTTAAATCATCTGCGATAGTTAATTGACGACCGAATGTGATGTCACCAGTCGCTTTGCTACCTAAACCTACATAAGCACGTTTAGCATAAAGTCTACCAAATTTATCACGAGAAGTTGTGTCATCAAAACGGAATTCTAAACGACCTAATGCATAGAAATCGTTATCTAAGTTATGTTTTACAGTGATGCCGAAACGTGAGCCTGCATTACGTAAAGCAGAGTTAGCTTTTTTAGTTGAGTGGTTAGCGGCGTCGTACTCTTTTTTATCCGCTTTTTCCAAGATTAAACGAAGAGAACCGTTTAATTCAACTTTAGTACCTTCGTTGTCATAAACTACTGCTGCGTTTGCTGCTGAAGCTGCAACTGCAGAAACGATTAATGCTGCTAGTGTCTTTTTCATAATTGTTATTCCTTTTGGTTGTTACCGACGATTTTTGATTGAAGCAATTTTTCATAAAAAGTTCAATCTCCGAAATAGACGTCGCAAATATTACAAAATAAACCTGTAGTGTCAATGGGAGGATCTGTTCCAATTTTCTAAAATCGGATCAAGATCACATTTTTTGCACAAAAAAGGATGTTTTTTAACCAAAAACATCCTTTCACATCGAACTTTTCAGAATTTTGTCTATACATTGCTCTCTCTATTTTGAGCAATTTATTCTTCTTTTTTATTCATTTCAGACAAAATAATGAATATTTTTTGAGCAAACTAAGCACATTCCACTGAAAATGAAATCACTTCTTTAATACTTTCAGCGCCTAATGCAATCATAATTAGACGATCGACACCTAAAGCCACGCCTGATGTATTCGGAATGCCTGCTTGTAATGCGGCCAGTAAACGATGATCAATTTCACGTTGTGGCAAACCTGCTTTTTCGCGTAGGCGGTTGTCTTGCTCAAAGCGATGTTGTTGTTCACGCGCATCGGTGAGCTCATGGAAACCATTGGCTAACTCTAAGCCTTTATAATAGAACTCAAAACGTTCTGCCACACGGCTATCTTCTGGGCTAAGTTGTGCAAGCGCTGCTTGGGAAGAAGGGAAATGATAAACGGCAACAGGGGCCTCTTGCCCAATTTTAGGCTCTACCACTTCACTGAATAGAAATTGCAATAAGGTATCACGATCTTCATCTTCATCTGCCATAAAGTTGTGCTTACGCGCCGCTTCTACTAATTCTTGACGAGTCGCTGATAATGGATCTAATCCTACATATTCTTGGAAGACAAACTGATAACTTAAGGTTTCTGCCGGTTTACAATCGAGGATCTGTTGTAATAAATCATCCACTTCATTCATCAGACGATACATATCAAAGTGCGGTCGATACCATTCAAGCATGGTGAATTCCGGATTATGGCGATTACCTGCTTCTTCATTACGAAACACTTTGCCAATTTGAAAGATCGGTCCACTGCCTGCCGCCAGTAAACGCTTCATGTGATATTCCGGACTTGTTGAAAGCCAAAGCGTTTTTGATAACTCATCAAAAGGCGCGATAAATTCTGTATTAAAAGTTGAAAGGTGAAGATCCGTTACGCCAAATTCACTTAAAACAGGCGTTTCCACTTCTAATAATCCACGTTCAGTAAAAAACTGGCGGATATCCGCAATAATTTTGGCACGTGCCAATAAATTTTTAATTGAGGCGGAAGGTTGCCATTCTGTTTTTTTATCGCTAAGTGCGGTCATTTTTTTCTCCGTTTTCACCTTTAAAATGAATTAGGCTATTGTAAACAAGAGTGATTTTTAACTCAATAATCCGACTAAATCATTCTTAAACGCAAACGGTTATCATCTATAAATATATAAAAAATTAACTTTTTTGAGTTAGATCACACTTTTGATATTTTATCTGTTTATTCGGGAAAAAAAGTTACTAATTTGTAAACAAAAGTGGCAGAATTACCACAAGCCCCTATTAATTTAGGGCGTTTTATTTTTTTACTTTCTATATGATTGGAGGATATCGTGCAAACGGTTAATGTCGATATTGCTATTGTTGGTGCCGGTGGCGGCGGTTTACGTGCAGCAATTGCAGCAGCAGAAGCAAACCCTAACTTAAAGATCGCATTAGTTTCTAAGGTTTATCCTATGCGTAGCCATACGGTTGCAGCAGAAGGTGGTGCGGCCGCAGTAATTAAAGAGGAAGATTCCTACGATAAACACTTCCACGATACCGTTGCCGGTGGTGACTGGTTATGTGAACAAGATGTGGTGGAATACTTCGTTGAACATTCTCCAGTGGAAATGACTCAACTTGAACGTTGGGGTTGCCCTTGGAGCCGTAAAGCAGATGGCGATGTGAACGTGCGTCGTTTCGGTGGGATGAAAATCGAACGTACTTGGTTCGCAGCAGATAAAACCGGTTTCCACTTATTACATACTCTTTTCCAAACATCCATTCAATATCCACAAATTCAGCGTTTTGACGAGCACTTCGTTTTAGACATCTTGGTTGATGATGGCCATGCTCGCGGTATGGTTGCGATGAATATGATGGAAGGTTCACTTGTTCAAATCAACGCAAATGCGGTTGTGATTGCAACTGGTGGTGGTTGTCGTGCATTTAAATTCAACACCAACGGCGGTATCGTAACTGGCGATGGTTTATCAATGGCATATCGTCATGGTGTTCCTCTTCGTGATATGGAATTCGTCCAATATCACCCAACCGGCTTACCAAACACCGGTATCTTAATGACTGAAGGTTGTCGTGGTGAAGGCGGTATCTTAGTGAATAAAAACGGCTACCGTTATTTACAAGATTATGGTCTAGGCCCTGAAACCCCAATCGGTAAACCTGAAAACAAATATATGGAACTTGGTCCACGTGATAAAGTTTCACAAGCATTCTGGCAAGAATGGAAAAAAGGCAACACCTTAAAAACTGCAAAAGGTGTCGATGTGGTTCACCTTGACTTACGTCACTTAGGTGAAAAATACTTACATGAACGTCTTCCATTCATTTGTGAATTAGCAAGTGCTTATGAAGGTGTAAACCCAGTTAATGAACCAATCCCTGTGCGTCCAGTTGTTCACTACACCATGGGTGGTATTGAAGTGGATTACAACAGCGAAACTCGTATTAAAGGTTTATTTGCTGTGGGTGAATGTGCATCTTCTGGCTTACATGGTGCAAACCGTTTAGGTTCTAACTCGCTTGCAGAATTAGTGGTTTTAGGCCGTGTTGCAGGTGAATATGCAGCACAACGTGCAGCAGAAGCACGACCTGCAAACCGTGCAGCAGTTGATGCTCAAGCTCAAGATGTTGTAGCTCGCCTTGAAGCACTTTATAACCAAGAAGGTAATGAATCTTGGTCTGAAATCCGTGATGAAATGGGTACCGTAATGGAAGAAGGTTGTGGTATCTACCGTGACCAAGAAAGCATGCAAAAAGCAGTAGATAAAATTGCTGAGCTTAAAGAACGTTATAAACGTATCCGTGTAACAGACCGTTCAAGCGTATTCAATACCGATGTGCTTTACACTGTAGAATTAGGTTACATCCTTGATGTGGCACAATCTATTGCCAACTCTGCAATTGAACGTAAAGAGTCTCGTGGTGCACACCAACGCTTAGACTACACCGAACGTGATGATGTGAATTATTTAAAACACACCCTTGCTTACTACAATGGCGATGATGCACCGCGTATTGAATACAGTCCGGTGAAAATCACTAAATCTCAACCAGCAAAACGTGTTTATGGTGCTGAAGCAGAAGCGGCAGAAGCGGCTGCGAAAGCTAAGGAGCAAGCAAATGGCTAATTCACCAGTAATGACTGTAGAAGTATTACGCTACAACCCAGAAAATGATCAAGAGCCACATTTAAGCTCTTATCAAGTACCTTATGATAACCAAACTTCTCTTTTAGATGCGTTAGGTTACATTAAAGATAAACTTGAACCGTCTCTTTCTTATCGCTGGTCTTGCCGTATGGCGATCTGCGGTTCTTGTGGGATGATGGTGAATAACAAACCAAAATTGGCTTGTAAAACGTTCTTACGTGATTACAGCGGCCATATGCGTATTGAACCATTAGCAAACTTCCCTATTGAACGCGACTTAGTGGTTGATTTAAGCCACTTTATCGAAAGTTTAGAGGCAATTAAACCTTATATTATTGGCAACGAAGCGCCAGCATTAGATGGTAAACCACATCCATCAAAAGAATTGCAAGTAAGCCGTACTAAACAAACGCCGGCACAGCTTGAAAAATATCGTCAATTCTCAATGTGTATTAACTGTGGTTTATGCTATGCCGCTTGTCCACAATTTGGTTTAAACCCTGAATTCTTAGGCCCTGCAGCGATTACAATGGCACACCGTTACAACCTTGATAACCGTGACCATGGTAAAGCACAACGTATGCCATTATTAAATGGTAAAAACGGTGTTTGGAGCTGTACTTTCGTGGGTTATTGTTCTGAAGTGTGTCCAAAACACGTGGATCCAGCTTCTGCAATCAACCAAGGCAAAGTGGAAAGTGCCAAAGATTATGTTATCTCAATGCTAAAACCAAAAGGCTAAGGGGAAGAATATGTCAGTAACAGTAAGTAAACGCAAAAAATATGTTCGCCCAATGACGGCTACTTGGTGGCAAAAATTGGATTTCTACAAAGCGTATATGGTACGTGAAGCAACCTCTATCTTTGCTGTATGGTTCTGTATCGTATTGCTTTACGGTGTACTTTGCCTTGCAAGCAATCCTGTACCAGGCTTAGGTATTGTTGATTTCATTGGCTTCTTAAGAAATCCAATTGTGGTGTTCTTAAATATCATCACATTAATTGCGACCTTATATCACACTGCAACTTATTTCGTGATGACACCAAAAGTGATGAACATCATTGTTAAAAATGAACGTTTACCACATCACGTGTTAAGAAATGCACTTTGGGCAGTTACAGCAGTGATTAGTGTTATCGCATTAATTTTAGTTTATATGTAGGGAGAGAAAAAATGGTCGAACAAAATCCAAAACGCTCTGGTGAACCACCAGTATGGTTGATGTTTGGTGCTGGCGGGACTGTCAGTGCGATTTTCTTCCCTGTTGTGATCTTAATCCTTGGTTTATTGTTACCATTCGGATTAATTGATCCACATAACCTAATTACATTCGCTTATTCTTGGATCGGAAAATTAGTTATCTTAGTTTTAACCATTTTCCCAATGTGGTGTGGTTTACACCGTATCCATCACGCGATGCACGATCTTAAAATCCACGTGCCAGCAGGCGGATTTATCTTCTACGGTCTAGCAACTATTTACACTGTTTGGGTGTTATTTGCCGTATTAGGTTTGTAATTTAAAAATACTAAATTGATAAGTAAAAGTGCGGTCAAAAATGACCGCACTTTTTTCTTGAATTTTTCGTTCATCTCTATAAGATCTGCGAACATTTATTCTAAAAATAACTTTATATGAAAGAAAAATCTCAATTAACCAATTTACAAACAGAAATACAAACTCGTTACGATAGTTTAAGTAAAAGACTTAAACAAGTAGCAAAATATATCTTAGATAATAGCGACAGTATTGTTTTTGATACCGTTGCCGTTATTGCAGAAAAAGCTGATGTTCCCCCTTCAACGCTTATTCGTTTTGCTTCTGAATTCGGTTTTTCCGGTTTTAACGAAATGAAACAAATCTTCCGTGAAAATCTTATGGAAAAGACCACTAATTACACGGAAAGACTTCAACTTTCACATAAAATTGCTAAATCAGAAGGTGAAGAATCACCAGAAGATATTTTGACTATTTTCTCACAAGCTAATAGCCAAGCATTACATCAGTTAGCCGAACAAACCACAAATGAACAAATTAATGAAGCAGCCAAAATCCTCAAAGAGGCCAATAATATTTTTATTATTGGATTAAAACGTTCTTTTAGTGCTGCCTGCTATTTAAACTATGCCTTACAACACTTAGATTGTCGCTCTTTTTTAATTAATGGATTAGGTGGGATGTTTGATGAACAACTTAATCAAGTCAAAGAAGGAGACGTTGTTGTCGCAATTAGTTTCTCACCTTATGCAGCTGAAACAGTTAATATTAGCAAGGTTTGTGCAAGAAAAGGGGTGAAACAAATTTCTATTACAGATAGCCAAATTAGCCCATTACTCGCATTCAGTGATATTGCATTTGTTATCAAAGAAGCACAAGTACTTGGCTTCCGTTCTCAATGCTCAACAATGACCTTAGTACAAACACTTGCTATTGTATTAGGTTTAGAAAAAGAAAAAGATAAAAACACCAAATAATAAAAATGCCCCAACATGGGGCATTTTATCTTTAAAATTATTGACGAGATTTCCAAAGTTTAATGAGTCTTCTGTATCTTTCACTCACTTCAGCAATAAGCCCATCATCTGTTAATTTTCCACTTAACCAATCTCCTGATGGTTGCCCGAAAATTGTTCGTCCTACAGCAAAACCTTTGACTAAAGGTGCATTAGCTGATGCATCAAATACTGCTTTAAACTTATCTTCCGGTGCATCCAAACCTAAAATCAAGATTCCACGGCAATATGGATCATTGGCTTGAATGACTTCGCTAATATGCGCCCAAGCTTTTGCTGAAACACCTGGTAATTTCCACCAATCTGGTTTAATGCCCAAATGATAGAAATGAGCAATAATTTCAGCATAGTATTCTTCATTTTGCTCCATATCTGAAGGTAAAATCACTTCTAATAGCAATTCATGTCCTGTTCGACAGCAAGCTTGATACACTTGTTTTAATGTTACATCTTGCTCTGTTTTCATTTCAATACTATCTTTCGGGTGGTAAAAGACCAAACATTTCACCACATGTTCTTGTGGCCAGCTTGCTAATTGACTACCTAAATCACCATATTCCAAACGTAATGGACGAGAAGTTGGAAGTTCAATTGGACGTCCAATCCACCAATGTTTACCGGTAATTTCATTTAATGCAGCTTGACCAAAAGTAGTATCAGCAAGAATTCCTGCTTGTCCATCATAAATCCCCTCTTCTTGTGCTGTTCTTTCTGCAGCTTGTAAGAGAAGTTGTTTCAATTTAGGAATTCGTTTGACATCTGCACCACATTTCTCAGCGAGATCAACTAACTGTTTGCGATGATCAAAAGCAAAGATACATAAATTATCCCATTTTGCTTTTCGGGTAGTGACTCGATGTAAATGATTTAATTGTGGATCTAAATCTGGACGAGGTACTGATTCTGCTCGGGCTAAGTAATTATCTAACTCGGCTTTTGTAGGCATTGCCGGAGCACAACCGTGACGAGATACCACTAATGCACCACACGCATTTGCATAACGACAAGATTGTTCCCAACCTTCATTATTAATGTAACCTCGAATGAGGCCTGACATGAATGCATCACCTGCACCAAGCACGTTCAATACTTCCACTCTCACGCCATAAACATTTAATCCACCATCCAAATCATCAGGGATATCCCCTTCAAATACTGAACAACCTAATGCGCCACGTTTACAAACCAAAACAGCATGGCTGAACTTACGTACATTTTTAAGTGCGGTTAATGTATCGGTTGAACCACCAGCAATATGGAATTCTTCTTCGGTACCCACGAGTACATCAAAATGATGTAATACTTCTTGTAACGATTTCGTCACCGCTTCTGAATCAATAAAGCGAGTTTCACCATCACCAAGAGAAGTTAGTCCCCATAATACCGGGCGATAATCAATATCTAATAAGCGTTTCGTATTATTTCTACCTGCATATTCTAATGCAGTTAACACTGCTTCTCTGGTTTTCGGATGGGATAAATGAGTCCCTGTTATAGCTAATGCTTTCGCTGAGGCAATATAGCTTTCATCAAAGTCTTCTTTTGTAATAGCCATATCAGCACAATTTTCACGATAGAAAATTAATGGGAATGTGTCCTGATCTTTAATACCTAAAATGACAAGTCCGGTTAGGCGTTCTTTATCCGTAATGAGATGACTGGTATCTACGCCAACACGCTGTAACTCTTCACGTAAGAAACGGCCCATATGCTCATCCCCAACACGTGCTAGCATTGAGGATT
>OGFG01003612.1_pt1 | contig 10826 bp, 8 predicted proteins | sample 1570761 | NCBI WGS metagenome assembly OGFG01 (sample SAMEA2581938, study PRJEB24529) | metagenome | biome: Human gut stool | place: China | collected 2011 | reverse complement strand
TTTCATGCTCCTTCCGCGTGCAGCTTTTTGGCGCTTCGCCTAAGCCCTTGTTTGCGCCCCCAACTTTCCGTGAAGAACCGAAAATCGCTTTTCCTTGCCTTAATTGCCCAAGAAATTATCGATCGCTGGTGTACATGGCGAACAGGTGCGCATACAGCCCGCCTTTTGCAATCAGCTCCGTGTGGCTGCCCTGCTCTTCTACGCCTTTCTCCGTCAGCACCCAGATGCAGTCGGCACCCTTGATGGTCGTCAGGCGGTGCGCAATGGTGAACACGGTGCGCCCCTTCGCCAGCTTTTCGAGCGACTGCTGGACGATGTGCTCGCTCTCGTTGTCCAGCGCGGAGGTCGCTTCGTCCAGAATCAGAATCGGCGGATTTTTCAGGAACACGCGCGCGATGGAAATGCGCTGCTTCTGTCCGCCGGAAAGCCGAACGCCGCGTTCGCCGACATAAGTGTCATAGCCGTGGGGCAGGGCGGAGATGAACTCGTGCGCGCCCGCCAGTTTTGCGGCTTCTTCGACTTCCGCGCGGGATGCGCCGGGCTTGCCGTATGCGATATTCTCCAACACCGACCCGGCGAACAGGTAGACCTCCTGCTGCACCATGCCGATGGCTTCGCGCAGGCTCTTCTGCGTCAGCGTGCGGATGTCCTGCCCGTCGATGCGGATGCAGCCGCCCGTTACGTCGTAGAAGCGCGGAATCAGGTTGCACAGCGTGGTTTTGCCCGCGCCGGACGGCCCGACCAAGGCAATCGACTGCCCCGGACGGACGGTCATGTTCAGGTTGTGGATGACCTCGGCGTCATCGTCCTGATAATGGAAGGAAACGTGGTCGAACGCGACTTCGCCCTGGACATCCGTCAGCACCTTCGCGTTCGGCGCGTCCACAATCTCCGCCGGGGCGTCCATGATTTCAAGAAAACGGTCGATGCCAGTCATGCCGCGCTGGAACTGCTCGGTGAATTCAACGATGCGGCGGATGGAATTCAGCAGCACGTTCGCATACAGCAGATACGCCATGAAGTCCGCCGCGCTGAGCCGACCCGCCTTGATGAACAGTGCACCGCCGACGACGATCACGATGTACATCAGCCCGTCAAAAATGCGGTTCGACGTGCCGAACTGCGCCATCACGCGGTACGACTGCGCCTTGAGGTCCAGGAACTTCGCGTTGCCGTCGGCGAACTTCTTTTCCTCGATTTCCTCATTCGCGAACGACTTCACCACGCGGATGCCCAGCAGCGAATCTTCCACCTGCGCGTTGATTTCACCCACCTGCTTGTTGCGCTCCTTGAAAATCCGCCGCATCTTGGTGTTGAAGCGCTTGGCGAAGTAGAGCATGAACGGCAGCACAGCGAACATCATCAGCGTCATGGGGATATTCATCGTGCAGAGGATGATGAAGGACACGAGAATCTTCACGCCTGCAATCAGGAATTCCTCCGGGCAGTGATGCGCAAACTCGGTGATTTCAAACAGGTCGGACGTGATGCGCGCCATGATCTGCCCGACTTTTGTGTCCGAGTAGTAGCCGAAGGACAGCTCCTGCAGGTGGTGGAAGATGTCGTGGCGCATATCTGTTTCCAGCTGGCTGCCCATGATATGCCCGATGGACTGCATGTAGTAATTCGCCGCCGCGTCGATGACGCGCAGCAGCATGTAGACACCGCCCATCATCAGCACGAACGGCACCGTCAGCGACGCGACGTCGTAGGTCGCGCGGGTCGTAATCGTGCGGACAATCAGCGGCAGCACCAGCTCACAGACGGTCGTCAGCGCTGCGCAGCACAGGTCGAACGCCATGGTTTTGCGGTACTTGTGGAAGTAGGGGAGGAAGCGCCGGACAAGGAAGCTGGTACTGAGGGTATTGCGGTTCTCCTGCTTTGCCATACAAAAAACTCCTGTTCGTAGATTCAAAGCCATTGTACCACGAACAGAAGCCTGTTTCAAGCGGTTTTGTTCCGGAAGGCATCTGCGCACATCCTCCACAAATTTGCGCATATTTGGCAAAACAACGATTTCTTTCCGAAAACGATTGACGAAGCTGGCAAGTCGTTATATAATTAGCATGATTTGCAGACAACGATGTCCGCAGGAAAGAAGGAAAAGAACCATGAAGAACACGAAACGGGTGCTGGCGTTCCTCGTCGGCGCGGCGATGATGATGCCGATGGTTTCCGCCGAGAGCGCGAACGAGTATGAAGCGACGGCGCAGGGCTTTGGCGGTCCCGTGACGGTCAAGATCACGGTGGACGGCGGCAAAGTCACGGCGGCTACCATCACCGGCGACAAGGAGACCGAGACGATTGGCGGCGCCGCCATCAAGACGCTGACCGAAAAGCTGATTGGCGTGTCCTCTGCCGATGAGGTGGACGCGGTGGCGAGCGCGACGGTGACGTCGAATGCGGTCAAGACGGCGCTGGCGGACTGCCTCCGTCAGGCGGCAGGCGAAGAGAAGACGGAAACTGCCCTGGTGGATGGCGTGTATACCGGCGAGGGACGCGGTTTCAACCTGACGCAGAAGGTGCAGGTGACGGTCGAAATCAAGGACGGCAAAATCGTGTCCGTGACCGTGGGCGACAATGGCGAAACGATGGGCATGATCGCCGCGGTGGAGGAGAAGTGGATTCCACGCGTGGTGGAGAATCAGAGCCTTGCGGTAGACGCCATCTGCGGCGCGACGGTGAGCTCCAATAGCGTCCGCGCGGCGGTCGTCAATGCGCTGGAGAGCGCGGGCATGGATGTGTCTGGAATGTACAAGGCGATTCCGAAAGTCAACGCGGCAGAAGAATATAATGTTGATATCGTGGTCGTCGGCATGGGTTCGTCCGGCACGACGGCGGCGCTGGCAGCGGCGGAATCCGGCGCGAACGTGCTGGCCATCGACAAGGCTGGCAAGTGGGGCGGCACGGGTGTAACGACTTCCGGCCCTGCGAACGTCAACGCGCCCAGTCAGGTCGCGAGCGAAATTGTGGATTGGAAAGACCCGATTAATGGCGTTCACACCAAGGCGGCTGGCGAGCAACTGGTGGATGCGGATGCACTCTATGCGACGTGGACGGACTACACGACGGTGGACGGCGCGCAGGGCGCGAAGCCGGAGCTGATTGCCAAGGTCATCTATGAAAGCGGCGAGACCTGCGACTGGCTGCAAAGCTATGGCTTCGAGTTCACCCCGGCGGTCGGCTTCGTCGGCGGCAAGTGGGCGATTTTCTCCTCTTATGTCGGTCAAAAGCAGCTGACGGAGAGCTTCTTCGCCAAGGCGTATGACCGCTACACCGAGATGGGCGGTCAGTACCTGCTGGAAACGGAAGCAACCGAGCTGATTATGCAGGATGGCAAGGCAGTCGGCGTGCGCGCGATCAAGGCGGACGGCACGAGCGTGACCATCAACGCCAAGGCGGTCATCCTCTGCACGGGCGGCTTCGCTGGCAGCGACGAAATGCAGGAGAAGTACATCGGTCAGGCGTACAAGCTCTTCGGCATGTCCACCAACGACGGCAAGATGATTGAGTCTGCCATCGAAAACGGTGCGGCGACCCGCGCTATCGGCATGTACCCGATGTCTCACTTCGTTGCGCCGACGGTCATCACCACGCAGTTCTCTGCCGAGGACAACGACATTCCCTATGGGTTGGTCTGCACGGCGGAGGGAATGGCGGTCAACATGAAGGGCGAGCGCTTCATCAACGAATCGTCCATCGCCATGAACGCTTTCTATCAGGGAAATCACTTCTACTATGTGTACAGCAAGGAGCAGATTGACATCCTGCGTGCGCAGGGCTTGAGCGCGAAGGCGGCTGGCCGTTATCTGACGCAGGGCGGCATCAAGGCGGACGTTCCGCTGACGAACATCGACACCGTGATTGACGCAGGCATCGAAGCGGGCTTCATCTACAAGGCATCTTCCTTGGACGAGCTGGCGGCGCAGATTGGCGGAGACTTCTCTGCTGATGCGCTGAAAGCGTCTGTCGCGGGCTACAACCCGGAGAACGACGCATTCGGCAAGGATGCTAGCAAGTTCGAGCGTCTGGGCACGGTCGCGGCGGATTCGGAATACTACGTCGCCTTCACTGGCGCGCCGTACATTTACAGCACCTGTGGCGGTCTGGACGTGAACGAGAACCTGCAAGTTCTGGACACGAATGGCAACGTGATTCCGGGTCTGTTCGCCTGCGGCACGGACAGCATGGGCGTTCTGTTCAACGAGGACAAGGCGTATACCAACTATGGCGGCTGCGCGCAGTCCTACTGCTTCGTCTCCGGTCGTGACGCTGGTGCTTACGCGGCGGCGCATCTGGAAGACTAATCCTATCATCAAGGCAGGGCGTTCTCGAAAGGGGATGCCCTGTTTTTGTCTCTTATCGCGCACGCAGGCATGAAGTCCCTCTGTAACAAAAAAAGACCAGCACTGAGAAACGAACTGTTCTCTCAATGCTGGTCGGTCGCGCTCATCTGGCGCGACAATGTGCAAGTGGTTGATAAAGCGGCTTGGGGGCGCTCCTGCGGGAGCGCGAAGTTACTGGCAGGGACGCTTCGCTGCCTTCGCCTTTGTTGACTTCTTCCTTTGAATTGGTCGCTCGCGGAACAGTTGGGGCGTTGCCCCAAACCCCACAAGGGACGCTGCCCCTTGACCCGTTCGGGGCAGCCCGGCTTGAGCGCGTTACCCCCAATTAGCTTTTTCCGAAAGTTTTTATCCTTAGCCCAATGTTACCGTGACCTGATGCGTCTTGCCATCCGCAAATACCGGCAGAACATTGCCCGCAATCGCCTGTCCATCCACCGTCACCTGCTTCACGCCGCGGCACACATGCGACGGATTCTCAATCGCGATCGCATACGTTGCTCCGCGGAAACGGCGGCTCACCTGATAGCCGTCCCAAGTGTGCGGAATGCACGGGTCAATCTTCAAGCCTTCCCAGTCCGGCTTGATGCCCAGAATGTAGTTGCTGATGACGTAGAAGTTCCATGCCGCCGTGCCGGTCAGCCAGCTGTTCTTTGCCTGACCGAAGTTCTTTGCGTCCTTGCCGGCAATCATCTGGCTGTATACATACGGCTCCATCTTGTGCAGGTCGCTGATTTCCTCGCGGTAGGCGGGGGCAATGCGGCTGTACAGGTCGAAGGCGCGGTCGCCGTGGCCGACAACGGTTTCCGCGGCGATAATCCACGGGTTGTTGTGGCAGAAGATGCCCGCGTTTTCCTTGTATCCCGGCGGATAAGAGGAAACTTCGCCCAGTTCGAGGTGGTACTCCTTGTAGGCAGGCTGGAGCAGCACGATGCCGTGCTTGGTTTCCAGATACTTGTGAACGGATTCAAGCGCCTTTTCCGCCTTGCCGTCCTTCACGCCGACACCGCCCATGACGCAGTAGCCTTGGCTCTCGATGTAAATCTTGCCGTCCTCGCATTCCTTCGAGCCGATTTTGCGGCCGAAAGCGTCGTACGCGCGGACGAACCACTCGCCGTCCCAGCCGTCGCGCAGGATGGCTTCGTTCATTGCGTCGATTTCCTTCTGGCAGGCGTCCGCCTTGTCGTCCAGACCACGGCGGCGCAGAATCGCGACCAGATCCGGCCCAATGGCGACGAACATGCCCGCAATCAGCACAGATTCCGCCACGCGGTCATCCGGCGCGTTCGGGTTGGAGAACGTCTGGAAGGATTCGCTCGGTTCGTCGGAGAAGCAGTTCAGGTTCAGGCAGTCGTTCCAGTCAGCGCGGCCAATCAGCGGCAGACCGTGCGGTCCCTTGTTGTTGACGACGTGGTAGAAGCTCGCTTCGAGGTGCTCCAGCAGCGTTCCGCAGTCGTCGGGATTGCAGTCGTAGGGCGTTGCGGCGTCGAGAATGCCAAAGTCGCCCGTCTCCTTGATGTACGCTGCCGTACCGGCAATCAGCCACAGCGGGTCGTCATTGAAGCCGCCGCCGATGTCGTTGTTGCCCTTCTTGGTCAGGGGCTGATACTGGTGATAGCAGCCGCCGTCGCGGAACTGCGTCGCGGCGATGTCGAGGATGCGTTCACGGGCGCGTTCGGGGATTTGATGCACGAAGCCGAGCAAGTCCTGCGAAGAATCGCGGAAGCCCATGCCGCGCCCGATGCCGCTCTCGAACATGGAGGTCGAACGGCTCATGTTGAACGTGACCATGCACTGATAGGGATTCCAGATATTGACCATGCGGCCCAGCTTCTCGTCAGGCGTGGTCAGGACATAGGCGGACAGCAGGTTGTCCCAGTGCTTTTTCAGCGCGTTAAACGCATCGGCAATCTGCTCGTCGGTCGTCAGCTTCTCCAGCAGCGCCTTCGCAGGGGCTTTGTTGATGACGCTGGGCGCGACGAACTTCTCTGCCTGCGGCACTTCGACGTAGCCCAGCACGAAGTTGAAGCGGCGTTCTTCGCCGGGGGCGAGGGACACCTTCACCTGATGTGCCGCCATCGGCTGCCAGCCGGACGCGATGGAGTTGCCCATCTTGCCGGTGAAAACCGCCTGCGGGTTCTCGAAGCCGTTGTACAGTCCAAGGAACGTCTCCATGTCGGTGTCGAAGCCGTCCACGGGGGTGTTCACGGCGTAGAACGCATAGTGATTGCGGCGCTCGCGGTATTCAGTCTTGTGGTAGATGACGCTGCCTTCCACCTCGACCTCGCCGGTGGAGAAGTTGCGCTGGAAGTTCGTCATGTCGTCCTGCGCGTTCCAGAGGCAGAACTCGACGAACGACGTCAGGATGACATCCTTGGGCGCGTCGGAATCATTGCGCAGCGTCACCTGATGCACCTCGGCGTTCACGCCCATCGGCACAAAAGAGAGCTGGCTGGCGGTCAGACCGTTCTTCTGACCGGTAATGATGGTGTAGCCCATGCCGTGACGGCAGGAATAGCTGTCCAGCTCCGTTTTGACGGGCTTCCAGCCGGGGTTCCAGACCGTGTCGCCGTCCTTGATGTAGAAGTAGCGGCCGCCGTTGTCCACAGGCATGTTATTGTAGCGGTAGCGGGTGACGCGGCGCAGTCGGGCATCGCGGTAGAAGCAATAGCCGCCGGCGGTATTGCTGATGATGCCGAAGAACTGTTCGCAGCCGAGGTAGTTAATCCACGGGTAAGGCGTCCGCGGCGTGTCGATGACGTACTCGCGGGCTTTGTCGTCAAAGTGACCGTATTTCATGCACCTAATCCTCCAGAGCAGCGGACGTAGCCGCAGTGATTGTTGCAATCTTATTGTATCACAGCTTTTGCGTTTACGCAAACGTTTTCGTGAATCTTTCGCAAATTTTTTTGTGGGAAATGGCGCTGAAGTGATGCAAAGAGGACAAAACAAACGGTTGCGCAAGCGGCGAATCAGCGGTTGACAAAGCGATAGAAAGCGTGCTACAATTCCCAGAAGGAGAAAGCGAAAAGGAAGGAACACACATGGATCGTATTTATCTGGATAATGCGGCGACGACCGCCGTTTCGCAGCCCGTGATGGAGGCAATGCTTCCTTATTATATGCAGGTGTACGGCAATCCGTCCTCCATTCATTCTACGGGGCGCGACGCGAAAAAAGCGGTCGAGCGCGCACGGCGGCAGGTCGCGTCGGCATTGGGGTGCAGCGCGCAGGAAATCTATTTCACCGCGGGCGGGTCGGAGAGCGACAACTGGGCGCTCAAGGGTGCGGCGTTTGCGCATCAGGAGAAGGGCAAGCACATCATCACCACGCAGATTGAGCATCACGCCATCCTGCATACCTGCCAGTGGCTGGAAGCGCAGGGGTGGCAGGTGACGTATCTCCCGGTGGACGCGGACGGCTTCGTGACCGTCCAGCAGGTGGAGAACGCCCTGCGCCCGGATACCGTGCTGGTCAGCGTGATGGCGGCGAACAACGAAATCGGCACGCTCGAACCCGTCGCGGAGATTGGCGCACTCTGCCATGAACGCGGCGTACTCTTCCACACGGACGCGGTGCAGGCGGTTGGCGCAATTCCGCTGGATGTCGAGGCGCTCCACGCGGACATGCTGTCCCTCTCGGCACACAAGTTCCACGGGCCGAAGGGCATCGGCGCGCTGTACATCCGCAAGGGCGTGAAAATCGACCCGCTGATTCACGGCGGCGCGCAGGAACGCGGGCATCGCGCAGGCACGGAGAATCTGCCGGGCATCGTCGGCTTGGGCAAGGCGATTGAACTGGCGGAAGAGGGCTTGGCGGAGAACGCGGCGCGGATGACCGTTCTGCGCAATCGGCTCATCAGCGGCTTGACGGCGGCGATTCCCAACATGCGCATCAACGGGACGATGGACAAGCGCCTGCCGAACAACGTGAACGTGTCTTTCGCGGGGATTGAGGGCGAAGCGGTGCTGCTCCGGCTGGATTTGGAGGGCATCGCGGCGTCGAGTGGGTCGGCATGTACGGCGGGCAGCCTTGATCCCAGCCATGTGCTGACGGCGATTGGCTTGACGCGCGACGAAGCGAAAGGTTCGCTGCGGATGACGCTCGGCACGGACACCACGCAGGCGGATGTGGACGAGGTGGTAAAGAAGCTGCCGGGGATTGTGGCGAGTTTGCGGGAGATGACCAGCTGGTGCGGGAGAGGGTAAGGGTTGCCCTGAACCTTGGATGAAAAGTGACGAAGAAGCGCGGATGTCGGGAAATGCTTGACAAATAGAAAAAAACGGATATAATGAGAAGGAAAGGTGGGGGTGGAACATGAACATTGTGTTTTTCGTTGCTGCGCTAATTGTGCTGGTGATTGATATTGCATTTGCAGTGTATGCGGGTGGAATTGCGGAGGAAAAAGGATACAGCAAGGGCAACTGGATTGCTGTGTGCTTGTTCTTCGGCGTGATAGGTTATATTTTGGTGGCTGCTCTGCCTGATTTGAAGATGCGCACGCTGCTGGAAAAGACAAATGCCATGCTCAAATCGAAGCCTTGGGAAGCCCAAAAGGCAATGGAAAGTACAGAAGAAGCAGTGCAGCCGAAAAGAATCCCCGTACGAAGTACGAAAACTGCATGGAACGCCCGGAATGGGGACGAGTGGAAATGCCCCAAATGCGGAACAATGAATCAGCGAAATGCACTGTTCTGCAAGGATTGCGGAGAATACAAGTGAACAAAATCACCCGCGGCGAACAGATCTTGCGCTCGCCGCGGGTTTCAATTTGCGTAGGTTTACACCACCTTCACCATTTCCTCCTCGCCGTCCTCATCCACATTCCCCGTGTGCTGGAATCCCAGCGATTCGTACAGCCGCATCGCCGGAATATTCGCCTGATGGCACGTCAGCACAACGCGCCCGGAATCCCCGAACGGCTTCGTCGCGATATAGTCCAGCACCGCCTTCATCGCCGCTGTTCCGTAGCCTTTGCCCTGCTCGGCAGCGTCAATCATCATGTGCCAAATGTCGTATTCCGGCACGTCGTAGTCGTAAATCACCATGACGTATCCCACCATCCGCGCGTCAGCGTAAATGCCGAACGGCTGGCACTGATTGCGGTAAACATACGCCTGCGCAAGGCTGCGAATCGGGTGGGAGACGTACTGCGTCTGGTCGTCGCGGAGCTGCAAATGGAATGCATCCAGAAAGTTGCCTTCGTCAATGGGCTTGAGCGTGATGTTCATCGGGTCAATCCTTTCCTAAATTAAATCGTCTTTGGGGTGGCATCTGCCCATCTAACGGAGCACGATGGCATTTTCATCCCGAAAATAGGAATTTTTTGGGAAAAGAAAAATCTGCGTGTTCGCCTTCCCGGCAATGTCTTTTTGTGCTATGATAAAAAGGCAAACAGAAAGGGGAACAAGCATGAAGATTCTCGTTCGATATCACGACGGCGCAGTGCCGCTGACCATCCTGCCGCAGGGGGACTGGATTGACCTGTGCGCGGCGGAAACCGTGACGATGCACGCGGGGGAGTTCCGCATTATTTCGCTGGGCGTGTCGATGCAGCTGCCGGAGGGGTACGAGGCGCACATTGTGCCGCGCAGCTCGACTTTCCGCAAGTGGGGGATTCTGCAGGCGAACAGCATGGGCGTCATCGACGAAAGCTACTGCGGCGATGGCGACGTGTGGGGCTTTCCAGCGCTGGCCATGCGTGACACGACAATCGCGCGTGGCGACCGCATCTGCCAGTTCCGCGTGATGAGGAAGATGGACAAGCCGGAACTGGTGACGGTGGAACGCCTCGATAACGCGTCCCGCGGCGGCTTCGGCAGCACGGGTACACGATGAAGAAGAAAAAACGCCGGACGACGCGGCGCAAGGCGACACGCCGGACGATTTTCCAACTGCTGCTGACACTCCTGATGGCGGTGCTGCTGTTCGTCCGCAGCGACGCCCCGAACGGGGATGATTTCCTTGCACCGATTCCGACGCAGCTGCCAACGGCGACCGCCGCACCCGTTTCATCCGCTGATTTAACGGTGTATTTCCTCGATGTCGGTCAGGCGGACGGCGCGATTCTCGTCAGCGACGGCCACGCCATGATGATTGACGGCGGAAAAGCCTCCGCCAGCCAATTCGTCTACGCCTACCTGACCAAGACGCTGGGGATTGAGCACCTTGACGCCATCATTGCGACGCATCCGCATGAAGATCACATTGGCGGTCTGCCCGGCGCGCTGAATGCCTGCACGGTCGGCGCGGTGTATTCGCCCGTGACGCAGTGGGATACGAAGGTATTCAGCTCACTGGTGAAGTACACCGAAAGGCAGGGAATTTCGCTGACCGTGCCGAGCATCGGCGAGTTGATCCGCATCCCGTTCCACGTCACCTGCGTGTGCGAGGGCGACGTGCCGCGGAATTCGGCCGTCGCTAGCGTGGCACGGCCGTAGCTCTTGATGAAGAGGTTGGCGTTCTGCGTCAGCACGTCGGCCA
>OGFG01003611.1_pt1 | contig 10829 bp, 9 predicted proteins | sample 1570761 | NCBI WGS metagenome assembly OGFG01 (sample SAMEA2581938, study PRJEB24529) | metagenome | biome: Human gut stool | place: China | collected 2011 | reverse complement strand
AGCAACGCCTATATGGGACGTACAGCGCTGCTCGCGTGTCCCGAAGGCGGCACGAACCTGTCAGCAATGGCAGGTCTAGACAGATCGTCGTTTAATACAGAACCCGGCTTACGGTCTATCTCGTTTTCCATCTTTTGTTTTCAGCGCTGTCTGCGGTGTGCAGGCAGCGTTTTTCGTTTCTTTAACCACACTGTCACTTTTCGTTTGGGCCGGTTTGTGGTATACTGAACAAAACCCCGCAGAGCACGTCTTCGCCGGGGCCTTAATTCAACAGACAGGATGTGAAATCCTCCGATGAAAGATGGTTTTTTGAAAGCAGCCGCTCTCTCGCCCGCACTGCGGGTGGCGGACTGCGCCTATAACACCGCGCAGATCCTTCAGGAGCTGCGCGCAGCCTCTGCACGCGGCGTGAAGCTGGCCGTATTCCCGGAATTCTGCCTCACCGGCTACACCTGCGGCGACCTGTTTTTGCAGCGCACGCTGCAGCAGGGCGCGCTGACCGGCCTGCAGACGCTTCTGGACGCCAGCCGGGAGCTGGACGTCGTGGCGCTGGTGGGCCTGCCGCTGCTGGTGCGGGGCAAGCTGTACAACTGCGCCGCCGTGCTCTGCCGCGGCCGGCTGCTGGGCCTTGTTCCTAAGACGTACCTGCCCAATTACGGCGAGTTCTACGAAAAGCGCCAGTTCAACCCCGGCTCCACCGAGGTCGAGACCCTCACAGTCTGCGGCCAGCAGGTGCCCTTTGGCACCTCGCTGCTCTTCCGCTGCCGCGAGATGCCCAGCTTCGTGCTGGGCGTGGAGCTTTGCGAAGACCTGTGGAGCGCGCTCCCGCCTTCCACCTTCCACGCGCTGGCCGGAGCCACCGTCATTGCGAACCTCTCCGCCAGCGACGAGACGGTCGGCAAGGCGGAGTACCGCCGGGCGCTGGTGGCCAACCAGTCCGCCCGCCTGCTCTGCGGCTACCTGTATGCCTCTGCCGGGCACGGTGAGAGCACCCAGGACATGGTGTTCGCAGGCCACGACCTCATTGCGGAAAACGGCACCCTGCTGGCTGAAACGGCTCCCTTTGCAGGCGGTCACGCCGAGACGGAGCTGGACTGCCAGCGGATGGAATCCGAGCGGGCCCGCAACACCAGCTTCGAGCCTTCCACGGACGGCTATCAGACCGTGGACTTCAGCCTGACGCTGACCGACACCGCCCTGACTCGCTTCGTGGACCCGACCCCCTTTGTGCCCGGTGACCCGCAGCGCCGCGCTGAGCGCTGTGAGCTCATCCTGAAGATGCAGGCCGACGGTCTGGCCAAGCGGCTGGAACATGCCCACGCCAAAACGGCCGTCATCGGCATCTCCGGCGGGCTGGACAGCTGCCTTGCCCTGCTGGTGGCCGTCCGCGCCATGAAGCAGCTCCGCCGCCCCACCACCGATGTGCTGGCCGTGACCATGCCCTGCTTCGGCACCACCCGGCGCACCCGCAGCAACGCGGAGATCCTGTGCGAGGAGCTGCATGTTTCCTTCTCCGAGATCGACATCGCCAACACGGTCCACAGCCACTTTGCCGACATCGGCCAGGACGAGAGCGTGCTGGACGTTACCTTTGAGAACGGCCAGGCCCGCGTCCGCACACTGGAGCTGATGGACACCGCCAACCGCACCGGCGGCCTCGTGGTGGGCACCGGCGACCTCTCGGAGCTGGCGCTGGGCTGGGCCACCTACAACGGCGACCACATGAGCATGTACGGCGTGAATGCCGGGGTGCCCAAAACGCTGGTGCGCCACCTCGTCCGGTACGAATCCGACATCGCCGCCACCGATGCGCTCCGGACCGTGCTGCTGGACATCCTCGACACTCCCGTCTCCCCCGAACTGCTGCCCGCAAAGGACGGCGAGATCGCGCAGAAGACGGAAGACCTGGTCGGCCCGTATGAGCTGCACGACTTTTATCTCTATTATGTGCTGCGCTTCGGCTTCGGCCCGGCCAAGATCTTCCGGCTGGCCAAAGCGGCCTTTGCAGGCCGGGCCGAATACCCGGACGAAGTGCTGTACAAATGGCTGCGCAACTTCTACTGGCGGTTCTTTGCCCAGCAGTTCAAGCGCAGCTGCCTGCCCGACGGCCCCAAGATCGGCAGCGTGACCCTCTCGCCCCGCGGCGACTGGCGGATGCCCAGCGATGCGGCGGCAGCGCTCTGGCTGGCCGAACTCGAACAACTGTTTCCGCACAAAGGATGATCCATGAAACAACATTCCAAGCTTGTCGTCAACCTGATCTTTGTTCTGGCCGTGCTGGCCATTGCGGGCGTTCTGTTCGCCCTGCGGGCCGCACACGCCACCGGCAGCACCCTGGAGGCCGAGCTCATTTACGGCGACGCCAACACGGTGCAGAAGTTTTCTCTGGACAACGACGCCACCTATGATGTGGACACCGGTTACTACACCGTCCACATCGAGGTGAAGGACGGGGCCGCCCGCTTTGTGGATTCGCCCTGCCCGGACCACATCTGCGAAAGTTTCGGCTGGCTTTCGGCGGAAGATCAGACCGCCACCTGCCTGCCCGCTCGCGCCGTGCTGACCATCGCGCCGCTGTCCTGAGGGCACAGTCAAAAGGAGAGTTTCCATGTTCGATGAAAAAGACACCACCCGGCACATCCACCGGGGCGCACGGAAGGACCCGGACCGCACCGTTGAGGTGGACAGCTCCGCATTTTTTGCGCCGGAGACTGCCCGGCCGGTGACGCCGCCGCCCTCCAAAAAGCCGCCCCGGCAGAACAGCTCCCCGGCCCGGCCGCCCCAAAAGCCTGGCAAAAAGAAAGGCTCCGGCTCGAAATTCGGGTCGTTCCTGCTGGTCTTGCAGGCCATTCTCAGCGTGGCAGCCTTCGTGCAGCTCTGCCGCACCCGGATGCTTCCCGCGCTCTACCTCGTCATCATTGCAGCGCTGCTGGCCCTGTTCTGGCTGCTGGTCAAGCGCTGCCAGGAGTACAGGACCCCCGGCAGAGTCTCCCGCGTCTTCTCGGTCTTCCTGTGCGCGGCGCTGGCCCTCGGCTGCGTCTGGGCGCAGCAGGGCCTTGCCGCGCTGGGCAACGTGACCTCCGGCCTGCTCACCGGTGCTGAGGCGAATAAGATCACCAAGGAGCCGTTCGTCATCTACCTCAGCGGCGTGGACAACCGCGGAGAGCTGACCGAAAAGGCCCGCAGCGATGTGAACATTCTGGCTGTGGTCAACCCCGCCACCAAGCGGGTGGCTCTCATCAATACCCCGCGCGACTACTACGTCGATCTGGCGGGTACCAGCAGTAAGGACAAGCTGACCCACGCCGGTCTGTACGGCGTGGAGACCAGCATGGCCACCCTGGGCAACCTCTACGGCGTGAATGTGGAGCACTACATCCGCATCAATTTTGCGGGCTTCATCAGCATCATCGACGCCGTGGGCGGTGTGGATGTCTACTCCGACCAGGCGTTCACCTCGGTGGGCAGCCCCGGTTACTATGACCCCACCACCTTTGCCGAGGGCTGGAACCATCTGGACGGCAAGAGCGCGCTGGCCTTTGCCCGCGAGCGCCACGCCTTCGCTTCCGGCGACATCCAGCGCGGCATCAACCAGATGAAGGTCATCGACGCCATGGTGAACAAGCTCAAGTCCCCCACCGTCCTGATGAGCTTTTCCAAGCTGATGGACGCCGTGTCGGACTGCTTCGTCACCAGCCTGTCGCAGGAGCAGATCTCCGCGCTGGTCCGGATGCAGCTGAGCGACCTCGCCAACTGGGATATCCAGAGCTACTCCGTCACCGGTTCCAGCGGCAAGAGCTCCCAGTGCTACTCCGCCAAGGGGCAGAGCCTCTACGTCATGAAACCGGATGAAAGCTCGGTGGCACAGGCCAAGGAGCTGATCGCCTCCGTGCTGGGTGGTGAGGGCACGGTCAGCGACACCCAGCAGACTCCGGAGAAGACCGAAGTCCACACGCCGACGGCAGACCCCAACGCCGCCGTTTCCGTGCCGGAGACCCCGGCGGACAGCGTCGTCCTGGATGAGCCTGCGGAGAGCGTCCCGGAAGAGACCCCTGCCAGCAGCGAGCAGCCCGCAGAGGCTCCGGCTGAGACCCCTGCCGAAACCCCGGCCGGCAGCGAACCGTCTGCCTCCACCGAAGTGCCCGCCGAGGAGCCTCCTGCCGAGAGCAGCAGCTCCTCCGAAGCACCGTCCATTTCCCTGCCCACACAGGAGCAGGTCGAGCAGGCCGCCTCCTCGCTCCATCAGGCGGCGTCCACCGTTCTGGATGCCCTGTTCGGTTCCAGCAGCTCCGCAGAATAAGACCCCGCTGCAAAAAAAGTCCCGACCAGACCGGTCGGGACTTTTTCTTGTTTCATGTTGGAGCGGATTATTCAGCGGACTCCAGCTCGAAGGTCTTGACGGAGGCGGTGCCGTTGCGGCCAGCCTTGTCGGCGCGCAGATACTGGCGGGTGGTCTCGCCGTTTGCGGTCACGTCTGCCACATACACGGTGTTCTCCTCAGCCTCGATGGGGAACTCCTCGACCATGCCCTTCATGGGCAGGGCGCTCAGGTCGTCGTATGCGCCGTTCAGCTTCCACAGCTTCATGGTGTCGCCGTTGGAGAGGGTGAACTCGCCGTAGCAGTCGGCATCGTAGGTCTTGCCGTTCACTTCGAGGGACTCGGTGCTGACCACGCTGGCGGCGGCAGCCTCGCTGGATGCGGCCTCCGAAGCAGCCACAGAAGAGGCAGCCTCGCTGGAAGCAGCAGAGGAAGCGGTGGAAGATGCGGTGCCGGAGCAGCCGGTCACAGCAAAAGCCAGAACAGCGGCGGCCACTGCCAGACCCATTGCACGATTCAGTTTCATTGTATGATCTCCTTTGTTTGAACCAATCCTTTTTCTGTCCGGAAGCAGGAGCGATTCTGCTCTTCCCTCACGAACAGGCACAGGGCCTAGTCTACCACAACCTCAACCATACTTCAAGCACCTTTGGCGCTTTTGTTTTCAACCTGTGACTTTTACTTCCGGATCTTCTCCCATACGCTCTGGCCATCCAGGGTCGAAGCGTCTACACCAAGGTACTCACAGACGGTGTGGGCGATGGTGCCGAAGCAGAGCTTCGTGCCCAGGTCCACGCCGGGCTTGACGCCCCTGCCGCAGATGAGGTACGGCACATACTCGCGGGTGTGGTCGGTGGTTTTGGTATAGGACGGGTCGCAGCCGTGGTCTGCCGTGATCATCAGCAGGTCACCCTCCCGCATACCGGGGATGAAGTCAGCCAGGAACGCATCGAACTCGGTGGCAGCAGCGGCATAGCCTGCCACGTCGCGGCGGTGGCCGTAGAGCATATCAAAATCGACGAGGTTCACAAAGGCCAGGCCCTCAAAATCGCGGGTCTGCAAGGCTTTGGTGAAGGCGATGCCGTTGGTGTTGCCGGTGGTCTTGATCTTCTCGGTCACGCCCTCGCCGTCAAAGATGTCGAAGATCTTGCCCACGGCGATGACGTCCTTGCCTGCGTCTTTCAGCAGGTCGAGCATGGTGGCGCGGGGCGGCTTCAGGCTCAGGTCGTGGCGGTTGGTGGTGCGGTAGAAGGTCTCCGCCGTGCTGCCCAGGAAGGGGCGGGCGATGACGCGGCCCACGCCGTATTCGCCGTTCAGCATCGCGCGGGCGATCTCGCAGTAACGGTACAGTTCGTGCACCGGCACCAGCTCCTCGTGCGCGGCCACCTGAAAGACGCTGTCGGCGCTGGTGTAAACGATGAGGGCATCCTCCCGCATGGCCTGCTCGCCGTAATCCCGGAGCACCTGTGTGCCGGAATAGGGCTTGTTGCAGAGCACCTTGTGGCCGGTCTTTTCCTCGAACTCGTGGATGAGGCTGTCCGGGAAGCCGTCCGGGAAGGTGGGCAGCGGTTTCGGGCTGACCACACCGGCGATCTCCCAATGGCCGATGGTAGTATCCTTGCCCTTGCTCTGCTCCTGCAGGCGGGCAAAGGCCCCCGCCGGGGCAGCGGTCTTTTCCCCTGCCGTCACGCCGTCGATGTTGAACAGGCCGAGCTTCTGCAGATTGGGGCAGTGAAAGTTCGGGTGCTTTGCAATGGCACCGAGGGTATTGGTGCCCGCGTCGCCAAAGGCGGCTGCATCCGGCTCTGCGCCGATGCCAAAGCTGTCCAGAACGATCAGAAACACACGTTTTTCCATAGTTTTGTTCTCCATTTCGTTTCCAGAGCGTCCCACCCGAAAGTGAGACTTTTTCTGGTTCCATTATAAGCAGTTCCGCTCCCGGATGCAAGGGCTTTCCGGATGCAGGCATTCCTTACGAAATTTTAACCAATTCTTTGCTAACTCCCTCTTGCCCTATTGTATCCAAGCGTTTATAATATAGTATGGTATGGTTTTGAGAATAACCATATTGGCGTCTTTCGCCGCGGCAGGCCCCGAATGCCGGAGCCTGCCAAATGCAGCCGATCGGGCTGTTGCGTTAAGATAGAGAGTAGAATAGAGAAAGATCGAGGTAATCAACATGAGAAAAACGAAGATCATCTGCACCCTGGGCCCTTCCACCGACAAAGGGGATGTCCTGCGCGAGCTGATCGCCAACGGCATGAACGTGGCCCGCTTTAACTTTTCCCACGGCTCCTATGAGGAGCACGGCGGCCGCCTGGCCAATCTGAAGGCACTGCGCGAGGAGCTGGGCAAGCCCGTTGCCGCTCTGCTGGACACCAAGGGCCCTGAGATCCGCCTGAAGGAGTTCAAGAACGGCGTCGAGATGCTGGAAGCCGGCCAGACCTTCACCCTGACCACCCGCGAGGTAGAGGGCACCAAGGAGATCTGCTCCGTCACCTACAAGGACCTGCCCCACGATGTGCACGAGGGCGGCACCATCATGCTGGACGACGGCCTCATCATGCTGCGCATCGAGAAGGTCACCGACACCGACATCACCTGCACCGTGCTGAACAGCGGCAAGATCAAGACCAAGAAGGGTGTCAACGTGCCCGGCGTCCATCTGTCCATGCCGTACCTGAGCCAGAAGGACCGCGAGGACATCATCTTCGGCATCCAGAACGGCTTCGACTTCATCGCAGCCTCCTTCGTGCGCACCGCACAGGACGTCTACGACATCCGCAACCTGCTGAACGAGTACGACTCCAACATCCGCATCATCGCCAAGATCGAGAACCGCGAGGGCGTCAATAACATCGACAGCATCCTGTCCGCTGCCGACGCCGTCATGGTCGCCCGCGGCGACCTGGGCGTCGAGATCGACTTCACTGAGCTGCCCGGCATCCAGAAGAGCGTCATCGACCGCTCCTTCTCCTTCGGCAAGCCCATCGTCACTGCTACCCAGATGCTGGACAGCATGATGGTCAACCCCCGCCCCACCCGCGCCGAGATCTCCGACGTGGCAAACGCCATCTATGACGGCACTTCCGCTATCATGCTCTCCGGCGAGACCGCTGCGGGCGCATACCCTGTTGAGGCCCTCAAGACCATGTCCGCCATCGCAGAGCGCACCGAGAACGAGGTCCACTACCGCGACAACCGCCTGACCGATACCACCGGCCAGATCAGCGTCAGCGACGCTACCGCACATGCTGCCTGCCTGACCGCAAAGGACGTCAACGCTTCTGCCATCGTCACCGTGTCCGAGTCCGGCAACACTGCCCGCCTGCTGAGCAAGTACCGCCCCTCTCAGCCCATCATCGCCTGCGTCATGGACGAACAGGTCCAGCGCCAGCTGTCCATCTCCTGGGGCATCACCCCGCTCATGATGGACCTTGCCACCAGCACTGATGAGCTCATCGAGAAGTCCACCACTCTGGCCAAAGAGCACGGCTACCTGCACGACGGTGAGCTGGCTGTCGTGACCGCCGGCGTCCCCGTGGGCGTCTCCGGCACCACCAATATGATCAAGATCCACATGATCGGCAACTGCCTGGCTACCGGCGTCGGCGTCGGCCCCGAGGGCGCTGCTCTGGCCAACGCCACCGGCAAGGCCTGCGTCTGCCGCACCATCGAGGAGATCCGCGCAAAGTTCAAGCCTGGCATGGTCCTGGTCGTCCCCTCCACCTCCAACGAGATGTTGAGCTACGTCCGTGACGCCGCCGCTCTGGTGGTCGAGGAAGCCGGTCTGAACAGCCACGCTGCCATCGCCGGCAAGGCCCTGCTCAAGCCCACCATCGTGGGCGCCGTCGGCGCTACCGCCCACATCCGCGACGGTCTGATGGTTGCTGTGGACTGCGCACACGGCAGCGTCCAGCGCCTGCAGGCCTGATCTCGGGAGGCACAGTATGGAGCGCATTGCAAGTTTCTGCGTAGACCACACCAAGCTCGACCGCGGCATGTACCTGAGCCGTCAGGACGGCGATGTTCTGACCTGGGACATCCGGATGAAGAAGCCGAACCACGGCGATTATCTCTCCACCGGCGCAGCCCACACGCTGGAGCACCTCTTCGCCACTTACGCCCGCAACAGCCAGTATAAGGACGGCGTCATCTACGTCGGCCCCATGGGCTGCCGCACCGGCTTTTACCTGCTCACCCGGGGCCTGACCCCCGCCGAGGCGCTGGCCCTGACCGTGGACTCGTTCCGCTTCATGGCCGCTTTTGAGGGTGCCGTCCCCGGTGCCAGTGAGGTGGAGTGCGGCAACTACCGCGATATGGACCTGCCCAAGGCCAAGGCGGAAGCCGCCGCCATGCTGCCCGTGTTGGAAGCTCTGACCGCTGACCAGCTGCACTACTGATCTCCCCCGGAACCTAACATAAGATGCGGAAAAGGCACGTTCTCCAAAAGAGAGCGTGCCTTTTTGTAATATTCGCATAAATTATTCCGATTCGGAATCTTCAGGAAGCCGTCTCCACCCGGGTACAGCGCACTGCGCAGCGGGCACTGCCGCCGGTGGTACAGGTGAAGAGCGTCAGATCCCAGTCATCGCCGTCCGCCTTGCCCACCATCTCTTCGATCTGGGTAGGCTGCAGGGTCTCCACTTTGGAGACGGTGTAGTCCCACTCCCGGCCATCCATATCCACGAACTGCACCTCCGTGCCCTCGGCCAGCCGCTTGACAGGACTGAAATGCCGGGCATAGTTGTGGCCGCAGATGACCAGATCGTCCGTGAAGACCGAGCCCGCGTACCGCCCTGGGGCAATTTTGAGGCCCGGATAGCTCCACTCGCTCATCACGGGCAGGGCCAGCCCGATGGACGGGATGGAGAGATACCCGATGTAATCCCAGCCATCAATAGCGGTAACGGTCATCTCCCGGGCGGTGTCGTCCACCTGGGTGGGCACCAGAAGCTGCAAATGGTTCTCCTGCTCGTCCAGCGTCGTTTCCAGCTGATCCAGCACCTGTGCCGCCGCTTTCTGGGCGCGGCCATTGTCCCACTGGTTGTAGCCCAGCAGGCCCAGCGCCCCGGCCAGCAGCAGCGCTCCCAGCAGGATGAGGATGGTTCCAAGTCGTCTTTTCTGCATGGCTCAGTGTTTTTTGCGGAGCAGGATGCCCGCTGCAATAAGGCAGGTGCCTGCCGCCGTCAGCACCGGGATGGGCCAGTTCAGCTGGCCGGTCTGGGGCAGGGTCGGGCGGCCATTCAGCACCCAGTCGTCCGGGTTGCCCGGATTGGGAGCCGCGTTCTTATCCGGACGGCCATTCAGCACCCAGTCATCGGGGTTGTCGGCACCCGGAGGGGTGTTCTTGCCCGGTTCCTCGGGGATATCCGGAGTCTCCGGTTTGTCCGGGTTTCCCGGCGTGGTCGGCTTTTCCGGCTCGGTGGGCTTCTCGGGTTCCGTGGGTTTGTCGGGTTCCTCCGGCTTGTCGGGTTCCTCCGGCACGTCCGGCGGGGTGGTGGGGGTCAGAGTGCCCACCTTGGGCAGGGCGTCCACATCGTAGAGGTACGTGTCCTCCTCCACCAGCGGCACCGACACCAGGAACGGGTTGATCTTCTCATACCCGGTGGAAGCGGTGCTCTGGACGACGAGATACAGGCCCAGCGGCAGCCGTGAGAAGACGGCCTTGCCATCGGTGTCCACGGTGAGCGTCTCTCCTTTGCTGTCGGCCGGGCGCTTGTCGTCCAGGGTCCGGGCCAGGTCGCTCTCCGAGAGGTCGCCCAGCGAAACGCCGCAATTTTCAAAACCATTTGTATAATCGTAGCTTAAATTTCCATTTTGGCGGCTGATGGAGGCCACCTGATACAGGGTCAGCTTGCCGCCCGAGACCGCGCTCCCGCTCTCGGAATCCCGGAGGGTCACGGTGATGCTGCCTTTCCGGGTGAGCTCAATGCTGGCGGCCGTGGCGGCGGCAAACGCCGGGGCCGCGCACGCTGCCGCCAGTGCGACAGCCAGCAACAGTGCCGCCAGCTGTTTACGAATTTGTTTCATGGGGGTCACCTCTCGTCGTTTTCTCATGTTTGCCTGCTTTCGGACGCTTCCGTGTGGTCACCAGCAGCCAGATCAGCAGCACTGCCAGCATGGGCAGGGCAATGACAGGCGCCGTGATGATGGGGTCGATCCGTGTCGCGTCCGCCGTGACACGGACATGTTTCTGGCTCTCCCGCGTGTTGACACGGTGGCCGCGCACCAGCAGGCGGTGGGTATTGATGCCGTAGGGCGTGCAGGTCATCAGGGTAACGTAGTCCTGCCCCTCTACGGGCTGTAATAAATCCGTCTCGGTGGGGAGGACAATGGAGATCCGGTCCACCTCATAGGTCAGCACCCGGTCCAGCACCGTGATGGTGAACGTGTCGCCCGCTTCCAGCTCGTCCAGATTGGTGAACAGCTTGGCGCTGGGCAGGCCGCGGTGGGCCGAGATGACCGCATGGGTGCCCGCCCCGCCCACGGGGAGGCTGCTGCCCTCCAG
>OGFG01003604.1_pt1 | contig 10847 bp, 10 predicted proteins | sample 1570761 | NCBI WGS metagenome assembly OGFG01 (sample SAMEA2581938, study PRJEB24529) | metagenome | biome: Human gut stool | place: China | collected 2011 | reverse complement strand
CGGGATAAAACCTCTAAACAATGGCAAAGTTAGAAAATAAAACGAAAGAAAACCCTAAATTGGAGCAAAATAAACTGTCGGACGGCAGAATTAGTTTGTATCTGGAGTATTATTTGGGTAGAGAGGAAAAGCCTGTATTGGATGAAAACGGTAATCAGGTGTATTATGAAAGCGGTAAGATGCAGGGAAAGCCGAAGTTCGCTATCAAGCATCACAGGCGAAAAGAGAACCTCAGCCTGTATCTGATAGAGAAGCCACGTACCCCTGCGGAACGCCAGCAGAACAAGGAAACACTGGAGCTTGCTGTAAAAATACGTGCCGAACGTGAACAGGAGTTTAAGGAAAGTATGTTGGGCTACCGTCTGAAAAAAGACCGGAACGTGAATTTCTTGGATTATTTTCAAGCCTATATCAATGACTACACCAAGAAAGACATTCGGATGGTGCAAATCGCCCTAAGCCGTTTCAAGGACTTTTTGAAGGAGCATTACCCGATGCACGAGTTCGGCATCAAGCCTGAACTTATCACGAAGGACATGATGGAACAGTTCGTAGCTTATCTGCAATCCCGGAGCGTGGGCGAAGGGGCTAAAAGCATCTTCCAGCGTTTCAAGAAGGTTATCCACTATGCGATAGACCACGATGTGATGCTGAAAGACCCCTGCAAAGGCGTTACCTGCAAGGCGGATAGCCAGATACTACGCAAGGACGTGCTTTCGCCGGAAGAAATCCAGCGGTTGATTGCGTGCCATTATGACAACGAGAACCCCAACGTAAGGCGTGCGTTTATCTTTTGCCTGTATTGCGGCTTGCGTTTCTGTGATGTGAAAGACCTTACCTATAAGAATATCGACTACGCTAACAAGCTGCTAAAATTTGAGCAGAACAAGACCAAAGGTCATTCCGCCAGTAGCGGTGTGGTCATTCCGCTCAATGACGGGCTTCTTTCGCTTGTGGGAGAACCGCCGGCAGACGGCAACAAAGACGCTCTCATCTTCAACCTTCCTTCGTATGAAAGTTGCTGCAAATCCGTCAAGCGTTGGGTGAAAAGAGCCGGGATAGACAAGCACATAAGCTGGCATTGCGCCCGCCACTCGTTCGCCGTGAATATCCTCAATAATGGGGCGAACATCAAGACGGTTGCCAGCCTGCTCGGGCATAGCGGACTGAAACATACGGAGAAATATACCCGTGCGGTGGATAAATTGAAAGAGGAAGCGATAAACAGCCTGCCGGAATTAAAGTTTTAACCATAAAAGACTTACCTTTGCAACTATGGACTTTGAAGCATTAGTAAAACATATCAGCACGATACAAAGCACGTTGCAGGCGCAAGCCGCACACGCTGTAAACCTCGCCCTGACTGCCCGCAACTGGCTCATGGGCTGCTATATCGTGGAGTTTGAACAGAACGGTGAAGACCGTGCCGCATACGGCGAACAACTGTTGAAGAAACTGGAACAGCGGTTGAATGTCAAAGGGCTGAACGAGCGCAGGTTTCGTGAGTTCCGGCGGCTATACCTTGTTTATCCGCAACTGAAAGAGCCTATCGCACAATACCTATTGGCAGGAAGCGAAATTCGGCACACACTGTCCGCCGAATTTGCAGAACCAATTCGGCGGTTATTGACCGCCAAATCCGATGATGAAATTCGGCGGTCGCCAACCGCCGAATCTTCTCAATATATTCAATCGGCTCAAAACAGATGGATAACCCCACCTGAAAAGTTGTTTAGTCGTCTATCGTCCACTCATTTGAATGCGATTTCTCCCATTGACAACCCCATTAAACGTGCTTTCTACGAAATGGAAGCCATTCGGGGCTGTTGGTCAGTAAAGGAGTTGGAGCGGCAAATCAATTCCCTCTATTACGAGCGCAGCGGATTGTCGAAAAACAAAGAAGCCTTATCTGCTTTGGTGCAGCGGCAAGCTACGCCATTGCAGCCCAAAGACATTATTAACACGCCCGTTACGTTGGAGTTCTTGGGGTTGAACGACCGTGCTTTGGTAACGGAAAGCGACTTGGAACAATCTATTCTCGATAACCTACAACACTTTCTGTTGGAAATGGGGCATGGGTTCTGCTTTGAAGCACGTCAAAAGCGTATCCTGATAGACGGGGATTATTTCTTTGCCGACCTCGTGTTTTACCACCGCATTTTGAAATGCCATGTCATCGTGGAATTGAAGATAGACAAGTTCCGCCACGAATACGCTTCGCAACTGAACCTATATCTTAACTACTTCAAGGCGGAAGTGATGCAACCCGACGACAATCCGCCTGTCGGCATCCTGCTTTGCACCGAGAAGGGCGACACGCTGGTAAAATACGCCACTGCCGGATTAGACCCGAATATATTCGTACAGAAGTATATGATAGAACTTCCCACTGAAGAGGAAATTAAGAAGTTCATTTCAACTGCAAACTATTAGCAATAAAAAACACTACTGGCGAAAAGAAGGAAAGCCATTCTTTCTCTTTTCGCCAGCACGTTTATTACTGCCAACAAGAATAGGTTTAGGTTAGTTTGGATGTATATACAAAAGACAGAACTAAACCGTAAATGCAGACGATAATTATAGCAAGTCACTTATGATACATTCTGTTCTTCCAAGACTATATTAGCATCATTATCGCATTTTTCAGGCTTAATCCGCTCTATACGACGAATATGTTTTGCCCTATTAGCTATAATTAACGGTACACGCTCGACAACAACAACCGATGTGTCAAGCCCCAACGCACTCGGTTCTCCAATGCCTATCTTTCTAATTAAGGCATAAAGGCTCATCAGCAAATTTTGTCGGCGGTTACGGGAATCTTCAGGATAATATATCCGGTGGATAATAATAAAGCGAAAATCACCCGGTATGCCATTCTTATGCAATGAAGGATAAGAGCTTGTTAGTTCTACTTCACCATCCGCAACAAGGTCATCAACTACTTGTCGTAAATAAAGGCTCACGCGCGGTTCTATACGAAAACCTATACGCATGGTTATACTAAACAATGTCCCTTTTATTAATGTGGAACAATTATATTCAAGTGTGTCTGGTGTATCCACAAATTCAAGGTTAATAAGCCAATAATGATCTGCCCGTTTAGGTTGCTTATTGATTATGGAATACAACAATTTATCGTCCACACAACCTTCTTTGTCTGCATGATTCACATAGACAAGATTAGAAGCATATTTGGATATGCTTTCGTCCGCCTTAATATCAGAAATAATGTTGTAGTATTCACTTAACCGTTTGGAAGACATATGTTTTCGACGAATTTTGTTGGCACTTACCCATACAAACATGATAAAACATAATAATCCACCTATTAACAGCGTAAACCAACCTCCGACCATAAATTTGGACAGGTTTGCAGCAAGGAAAATACCTTCAATAACACAATATCCGCCGACAAACAGTATTGATAGAATGCGTGGAATGTTATGTATATGCAAATAGAATCCCAACAACAATGTTGTCATCAACATTGTAATAGTTATGGCAAGTCCATAAGCGGCTTCCATGTGGGTGGAATCTCGAAACAACAATATAGTAAATATTACTCCAATATACATTACAAGGTTTACCATTGGAATAAATGACTGACCTTTTACGTTGGTAGGGTGCTTAATACGCATACGAGGCCAGAAATTCAAGTTCATAGCTTCACTCAATATGGAAAATGAACCGCTTATTAGAGCTTGGCTCGCAACAATAGCTGCCCCGGTAGCCATTGCAATGGAAAACAACAGTATTTCTTGTGGCATGATTGAATAAAATGGGTTCACTGTACCTTCTGCACTTTCCGGATGATGCAATACCCACGCTCCTTGCCCCAAATAATTTAGAATAAGCATCACCTTTACAAATATCCAACTGACCGTAATATTTCGTCTGCCACAGTGCCCTAAATCAGAGTATAAGGCTTCTGCACCAGTGGTACACAAGAAAACGGCACCCAATATCAGAAACCAGTGGGGGGATTCCACTAATAACCGTATGGCATAGTAAGGATTGAATGCCTTGAATACTTGAGGATAGGAAGTCAGACTGATAGCTCCGGCGATTCCAAGAAGCAGGAACCAAAGTAGCATAAATATGCCAAATGACCGTCCTATATTTTCTGTACCAAAACGCTGAACGAAAAATATAATGGTAATAATGGTCAGTGTAATAGGAATCACAGGCAGATGTGGACTGATACTTTCAAGTCCTTCTATGGCAGTTGTGACCGTAATGGCTGGAGTGATAATACCATCAGCAAGCAAAGTGCTCGCACCGATAATGGCAATGATGTAAATCCACCTTCTTCTGTGGCGGCGTAAAAGGGCATAAAGCGCAAGTATGCCACCCTCCCCGTTATTGTCGGCACGGAGAGCCACCAGCACATATTTCACCGTAGTCTGAAGAGTAAGCGTCCATATGATACAAGACAATGCGCCTAAAACATAATTTTCATCAAGAGCTTCTCCAGTATGAATGATGGCTTTCATAACATAGAGTGGCGATGTTCCAATGTCACCAAAAACAATACCCAATGTGATGAGTAACCCGGCAAATCCAAGTTTATGTTGAATATTGCCTTCTTTTGATAAGTTTGCCATAAAAAGTAGTTTTTTGTTCTACATATATTTGTTTTCCTTTTAAGCGGCGCAAATATAAAATAAAATCTTAACAATAAGATTTCACTTTTCTTTTTTCGTGAAAATATCATATAAACCTTGACGATGGTCAAGGCTTGTCTAAAAAAATAGTCTGTTTGAATTACGTATAACTATTAAACTCAAAAGCCGAAGTTATGGGACTTATCCTTCACCTCGGCTTTTTGCTATTTACTGATTTCCTAACCTATCAGCTTCCTTTTTCAACTGCTCAGCCTGCTCATTAAGCAGCCTTGCCCGTTCTAAGGCTTCCGCCTGCCTGCGGCAACGTTCCTCAAAGTCTAACACCGAATCCGTCAGGCTGCGGATGAAACGCTCGTCCCGCTCCCACTTGAACTTGTTCTCCAGCCTTTCAAGGGTATTGCCGTCCGCTTGTCCCTGCATCAGCAGATAACGGTATTTCATGTCGTTGTCCTGCAACTGCCCCATCCGTTCAGCCAGACGGACATTCAGGAACAGGGAAGTGGCACAGACAATCAGACCTGCCGAAAAGAGGAACAGTCTCGGACGTACCCACGAAGCGACCCTGTTGTAAATCTGTCGGTAAAACGGTAAAGGAGCGGCTTCCTCTCTCTCCGTCCCGTAAGCATTCAGGGTCTTGACCATTACATTGAAGCAACGGTAGGTTTCCAACGCTATTCTCTTGGTGTCCTCGATGTGCTTCTGCTGACCTTGCATCCCGTCCCTTATGCTGTCAAGTCGGCTTTGGACTGCCTGTAATTCTTTTTTAGGAACAGCCGGGCTACCGTGCAGTTCCGACAATGTCCGTTCGATGGCATCCAGCCTTTCGAGCGTTTCTTCCCGACTGGCTGGCGTTACCTGCGCTTCCTGCTTCTCCTTCAGTTCCGTGACCATGGAGAGAAGCCCCTCTAAAATCAAATTTTCTTCCATATCCGTTTACAGTTTAAGTTGTCTTTTCTTTTTCTTCTTCTTTTTTCTCAGATTCCAGTCGATTTCTTCGTCCGATGGAGCGGACTGCGAAACATCGAACAGGCTGAACAAGCCGCCCATTGAAGGGCTGTCGTTCCTTTGCGGCGTTTGCTCAGGCTTCCAAATAGGTGCGGAAACTATCTGCTGCCGGTTATTTTCTGCGGTATCCATTCCTGCGTTCCCGAAATGCTTATCCAGTTTGGAGAAGCTGAAACTGCGGTCTATTTCCGAACCTTTGAACGTATAGGCATCTTTGGTGAAGGAGATGCCCTGCACCTCGTCTGTACGCCCTTTATACTTGAAGCGGATGCTGATGCCCTTTTCTGCCAGCCGCTCCTGCAACTGCCGCCAGTTCCGGGATTTGCCGATTTCATCCCTCACAGCCGTATAAATCTCGTATTTCGACTTGTCCGGCTCTTTCAGGCGATGCCGCTTAACCTGCTCCTTGCCTTTGGCGAAGTATAGCCCGTGCTTGGCTTTCAGCTTCTTGCATACCTGTTCGTTACGGTACATATCATTCCTGTCCGAAATGGTCTTGCCATTGTTGTCTATCCGGTTGAATACGATATGCACATGCGGATGCTCCCTGTCTTGGTGGCGCACGATGATGTACTGCGTATCGGTGATTTTCATCTCGCGCATATACTCTTGCGCAAGTTGTATCATCTTCTCGTCCGTCAGCTTGGGCGCATCGTTTACCGAATAGCTCAGCGCGATATGTCCGACTGGCTTGCCCAGACGGGGATTCATGGAGGCTTGTGCGCAGAAGCAGCGGATGATGTCCTGCCTGCTTTCCGCCAGTACTCCGTCCGCATGGAGCAAGACCGCCTGCTGCTTGCCCAGCACGTAGTCCACACAGCCCTTAAAACCGCTTCCTTTCCTTATTTTTCCAATCATCCGACAAATGGCTTATTATTTCCACTATCCTGTTCTTGAGCTTCACCAGTTCGACCGCCACTTTCGCAAAGCCTCCGGCATTTGCCCGGTGCGCCAGCTGGTTGATGTTGTTCGCTTCGCCTGCCAGTTTGCGGAGGATGTCCGTATCCTGCCTGTTCAGCCGGGGCGTTATCTCTGCCGACACGACAGCCTGCCGCACATACTCGCTGACACGCAGCCCGGCTTCTGATGCCCGCTTCCTAACGGCGTAATACTGCAACTCGGTCAGTTTCGTGCTGACCACACGTCTTTGCTTGTCTATCCGGTTCTTTGCCGGACGACCGCCTGATTTGTTCCTTGTATCTGTCATACATTTTTGTCTTTGGAAGTTGTCTTGAAAATTGCGACCGACGGGAGCGGTTTCCTTTGCGGGGAGCAAAGCAAGGCGGTTTCGGTCTACCGAAACATAACCTTGCTTCCCCTAAGAAACGTCTGCCCGTTGCTCACAGTGTCTATCTCCGCCGGGTTAGATTCCCCTGCCTTTCTTCTGCCTTAGCAGCAGTTTCTGTCCGTTTTTCTGTTCCTGCTTCCTGCCGCACAGGTAATCGTTCAGGTCGGAATATTCCCGGTAATTGTGCGAGAAATCCCGTACCCGATAGGAGTATTCCGCTGTGATGGCTTGCGTTGCCCGGATGCCTGCCCCGTCATTGTCGAGCAGGCAGTGGATGCGTTCATACTGCCCCAATGCGTCAATGGCTTTCTGTACATTGGCGGTGGAGTTGAGTATGACGTAATCCTGCCTGTCAAGGTTGGGCATGACAGGGCAGTTCTTTGTCCTTAGCGTGAGGAATGAAAGATAGTCTATGAAGCCTTCGAATACCAGGCACTTCTCCCTCGGTTCGCCCTGTTGCCGGATATGGGTGATGTCTTTCGGGGCGATGCAGCCTTTGAAAAAGGAGTTGCGCACCTCGTAGCCGCCAGCCACATTCGGGAAACCGATGGCGAAGTAGGGCTTGCCGTCATGAGTGAAACGCAGTTCCCTGCATTCTCTTTTTGCCAGTGTAAGGTCAATGCCACGCCCCTGCAAGTAACGGAGTAATGCCGGATGGGTGAGGTCACGGACTTCCAAATGTTGAAAACTCGGTGCCGACCTTTGCTGCCGAAAAGAAAAACTGACCGGGCGGACATGCTGTGCCTGTTCTGCTATCCGGTTTAAGAGGTACGGCAGATGGTCGGAACAGTAAAGTTCCTGTGCCAGTGCGATGATGTTGCCGCCTTTGCCAGCCCCGAAGTCATACCATTGTTCCCGTTCTGTGTTTACTTTAAAGGATGCTTCATGTTCCTCCCTCAGTGGCGATTTGTACCATAGATTCGCTCCCTGTTGCTTGACGGGTGAATATCCCAGAGTGTGCAGGTAATCGGCGATGGGTATTTTCTTTGCTTCTTCAATGTTCATAATGCAAACTTTTTAGTGGATGATGAATAATTGGGAAGTGTACCAGTCCGGTTTAGACCTTCATATATACGCCCGTACTGTACCGGACTTGATTGCCGGGAGTGACGGGAAACGGGAAGTCTGTTCCCCTTATATATATGTCCGAACTAAACTAAACCTGTTTTTAGTAGTGAAAATCGGGATTGTAACGGTATCCCTTTCCTTCCTTTACAATCATACGCTTGTTCACGAGGAACGTGTTCAATGCCACGAGGACATTGTGTCCCCGCTCGTAGCCGATGCTTGCATAGCCCTGCTTCAACGCCTGTATGACGTTGGAATAGCCTTGCACGGTGCGCTTGCCGAAACCGTTTTCCAACGCCGTGCGGTGCTGCTGTTCAGTCAGTTCCGTAAGCGGGAAACTTTTTTCCTGCTTGGGCTGCTGGAATACATAGCCGTCCACGACTTCGGGCAATGCTCTGTCGTTGATGCGGAAGGCGAAAGGCTCGAAGTCCCGGTCACGTATGTGCATCGCCTTTACCTCGCTGATGTTCCCGTCCTGCGTGCTCTTGGTTATTTGCAGGACGGTTTCCGCCTTGTTGTTCAGTTCCGTGCCGATATGTCCCCTCGTATTGTCATCCCCCTTGTTCAGATGCAGCACGGTATGAATGTGCAGGTTGTATCCGCTTGACCAGCGCATGAGCAGGTTTATCAGGTCGGTCGATTCGCTGGGGCTGTTGATGTCATACATCAGGTCACGGATGCCGTCAATGATGAGCAGCCCCACATCGGGCATGTTCTCCAGCATATACTCGATAATCCGCTTCCGCATGTCAGGGGTCTGTTCCCTGAGCACGATGAAAACAAAGTCGTCCCTGTCCTGGTCGGTCGGCAGTCCGGCAAGCCGCAGGATGCGTTCCATCACCTTGTGGCAATGGTATCTGCTCTGTTCGGTGTCCACATAAAGGATTTTCCGTTTGTCCGGAGGCAGGCACGCCGAATAGTGCAGCACCTCGTCATTGGTCAGTGCCGCTGCAACGATGGCGGAGATGTTGAACGTCTTCTTGCTTTTCGCCTTGCCTGTGGAGGCGCTGAAGTTGCCCAGCGTCCCGATGGTGGAGCCGTTCACCCAAAGGATTTCAGGCGGCACATCGTAAGTGTCCGTCACTTTCAGGCGGATGCTTTTCCAAAGGGCAGCAAAATCTTCCTTCTTCATGATGGTGTCCCCTTTAGCCTCCGTGCTTTTCTTGTTTTCCATGGGCTTTACTTCTTTAAGGGACGGTTGAGAACATACTTCTGCGCTTCCTGCTCTATCTGCGTTTTGGTCTTTACCGGATTCTGGCGGAGCCATGCTTCCAGTTCGGACTTCTCAAAATAAAGCATCTTCCCCTGCGGCTTGTAATGGGGAATCAGATTGCCCGAAGTCAGCTTGTAAAGGTAACTTTTGGACAGGTTGAGGAATGTGCTCGCTTCATCAAAGCTAAGCACGTTCTTGGTTAGGAACAACATTCTTTCGAGTTCTTCCACTCGCATTTCCAAAGTTTTTTCCATATTGCTTGAAACTTTTTGGTGAAACAATATGAAGGTGCGCACCCTCGTTTTATTTTTGATGGAGCAAAAATCGGCATCCTCCAAAACATCAACACATAAGTTACGGGTAACTCACGTGAAATATTTTTGTTTTGACCTATGCCGACATGCCGCATCGTTTTGTTAACGGGGGCAAAGTTAAAGGCTTGGAAATGAAGTCTAATTGAGCTTTGTTTGACCGCTCAGACTATGCTCAACCTTTTTGCAGTTGCTTGATGTATTTGTCTATGATTTCGTATCCTTTCGGGTAGATGCACTTCACGTTGTCTGTCGCGCTCGACAAGTCGCTGCGTGTGAGGTATTTGTCTTTTATCTTGGCAAGTACCAGCTTGTTGTTGGCTATGACGGACTGCCACTCATAAGCGATATAGTTGTAGCAGCTAAGCTGCATCATCAGATAAGCCAGCAAGCGGTTGTTGTTGGACTTCAATACCCCGTTCAGTTTGCAGGCGAAGAAGTCCGAAAGGATTTTCGGGGTGATTGTCGTGGTGAATATGTGCGCTTCGTTGATACATTCGACCAACAGTTTGATTTGTTGCGTTGTAAGGACTGATTTGAACGGATTGGATTTCCCGACTATCTTGGTCGGCTCGGGCTGCGCCTTTTCTTCTTCTTTTGGCTGTTCTTCTGATTTCTCATCCAAAAGAACAGGGGCAGGACTGGCGTTCTCCAGTTGTTGGAGGTATTCCAGATATTGGGTCTGCATGACAAAGCGCACAATGGAAGAAAAGAACGGAAGCTGCCCATCGTAACAAGTGGGAGATTGCAGGTATTTGTCCATATCAAAAGAAGAACATTGGAACGAAATATATTTTTTCCGCTCGTCAAGAGAGAGATTTTCGAAGAAACCGCTTTCCCAAAGGAAGTCCGGCATCAGTATGTCAAAACGTATATTGTGCAAGGCACGGTTCTTTTGGCATAGGGATACAAGGTTCTCGGTTACGTTGAAAATTTCTTGCCGGATGTAGTCTTTCATTTGTGCTTCCGTTAGGTATTCACGCTTTAAGGCAAGCGCATTAGTTTTCATCCCGTATTCATGGGCAACACATTTATCAAGTAACTGCTGTATCTTTTTGAAGTTGGTTTCTCTGAAATCTTCCATATACGTTGTGCATTAAAATCGGTTTGGGTTACAAAGATAAGTGATGGATACCGTTTTCAAAGCAAACAAAAGCAGGAGAAAGGAAGAAATATGCAACATCTCCGTTAATAAAGCATAAATATAAGGTTGCTAAAACGGCGAAAGTACTCTTTCTTTTTCTTTTCGTCAGGAAGTACACTTTTAGTACGCCCAATAAATCGAGTAGGAGGAAAACGAAGCAGTTTTCTTCCTACTTTCGTTTTCCGACCTC
>OGFG01003596.1_pt1 | contig 10874 bp, 9 predicted proteins | sample 1570761 | NCBI WGS metagenome assembly OGFG01 (sample SAMEA2581938, study PRJEB24529) | metagenome | biome: Human gut stool | place: China | collected 2011 | reverse complement strand
CCTGTCCGGGCTGCTGGGTGCGGCGGCTCAGCTGCTGTCAAGCCTCCCCCCTCCCCTAACGCTGCCCCCGGCGTGGTCCCGGCGGCTGTTGGTGGGGGCGCTGGAGCTGTCCTCCGGGGTGTACTCCCTCACCGGCGGCTCTCTCACCGGGCGGCTGTCCATGGCCGCCTTTATGCTGGGCTGGGCGGGGGTATCCGTCCATCTCCAGGTGCTGGCCTTTCTGGGGGACAGCGGCCTGTCTATGGGCACCTATCTGACAGGAAAGCTGCTCCACGGGGGGCTGTCCGCCCTGCTGATGGGGGCGCTGGCCCCCCGGCTGATCCCCGCCCTGTCTGTCTCCACCTGTCTGGCCCAGCAGACCGAGGCCATCGCCGGGCAGGACGCCCTCCGCGCCGCCCTTGACGACCGGCTCATGGTGCTTCATCGGCACGTTGAACGCGGCGGCCGTCTCACGGGCGAGTCCGATGAGCGAATAGCAGTCCGGGCGGTTGTTCGTGATCTCGAATTCGACGATGGAATCATCGTTGCCGATGACGACGTTCATATCCTCGCCGACCTCGCAGCCCTCGTCGTTCAGAATCCAGATACCGTCGGCATACGCCTCCGGGCAGTCATGCTCGGTCAGGCCAAGCTCCTTGTAGGAGCACAGCATACCACAGGACTCCACGCCTCGCAGCTTGCCCTTCGTGATGTGGATGCCGCCGGGCAGGTACGAATTGTGCTGCGCGACCGGAACCAGATCGCCCTCGTGCACATTCTGTGCGCCCGTGACGATCTGCACCGGCTCACCGGAGCCGCAGTCGACCATGCAGACCCACATATGGTCGGAGTTTTCATGCTTTTTCATCGACAGGACCTTGCCGACGATGACGTTTTTGATCTCCGCGTCCATGCGCTCGGTCGTCTCGACCTTCTGACCGGCGAGGGTCATGACGGAGTCGTATTCTTTATCCGTAGCCGTGATATCAACGAATTCACGGAGCCATTTTCTCGAAATATTCATGTCGTACCCTCCTTAGAACTGAGACAGGAAGCGAATGTCGTTTTCGAAGATCATGCGCATATCGCTGATCTTGAACCGGCGCATGGCCATACGCTCAAGGCCGATGCCGAAGGCGAAGCCGGAGTAGATTTCCGGGTCAATATCGCAGCCGGCCAGTACCTTCGGGTGCACCATACCGGCACCCAGCAGCTCGATCCAGCCCTCGCCCTTGCAGGTCGAGCAGCCCTTGCCGCGGCAGTTGAAGCACTGCACGTCGACCTCACAGCTCGGCTCGGTGAACGGGAAGTGGTGCGGGCGGAAGCGGACAACGGAATCCTGGCCGTACATGGCCTTGATGAGCGTCTCAAGCGTGCCCTTGAGATCGGCCATCGTGATCCCCTTGTCGATGACAAGGCCCTCGATCTGGTGGAACATGGGGGAGTGCGTCGCGTCGACCTCGTCCTTGCGATACACGCGGCCGGGGGCCAGAATGCGGATCGGCGGCTGGCCGATGGCCTCCATGGCGCGGATCTGCATGGGGCTGGTCTGCGTGCGCAGGAGGACTTCTTCGTCATCTGTCACATAGAACGTGTCGCTGCGGTCGCGGGAGGGGTGGTTCTCGGCGATATTCAGCTTGGTGAAGTTATAGTCGGCAAGCTCGACCTCCGGGCCGTCGAGGATCTTGAAGCCCATGGAGATAAAAATATCCTTGGCCTCGTCGAGTGCCTTGTTCATCGGGTGCCGGTGGCCCAGCTGGACGAGGGTTCCCGGAATGGTCACGTCGATGGCCTCGGCCTCCAGTCTGGCCTCCATGGCCTTTTCTTTCAGTTCGGCGCGGACGGTTTCGATTTTTTCCTCAATGGCGGCGCGGACGTTGTTCGCGGCCTGACCCATGACGGGGCGCTCCTCTGCGGACAGCTTGCCCATCGTCTTCAAAACGCCGGTCAGCTCGCCCTTCTTGCCGAGAAAGCGCACGCGCAGCGCGTCCAGCTCCCCGGCGTCCTTGACGCTTTCCAGCGCGCCGAGCGCTTCCTGCCGGATTTTTTCGAGTTGTTCCTTCATAAACGAATGCTCCTTTTCGTGATAATACAAAAAAATAAGCCCTCCGCCCGGAATCGGGACGAAAGACCATGCTTCCGCGGTACCACCCGCTGTTCGCAGAAAAATCTGCGCTGCTTTCTGCCCGGTAACGGCGGCAATAACCGGCGCGTCCTAGTAGGGGAGTGACCCCCGTTCAAACGGCAGCTCACGAGAGAAAGCCCTGCGGCCCAACCGGTAGGCGGCTTCCAGCAAAACCCGCCCTCTCTGTACCCGGCCCTATCGGACAGGACAGCTCGATCCTCGCTTTTTCCAGATATCAGATGCATTTTAGCACAACAACCGCCGTTTGGCAACAGCTTTTTCGGAAAAAGCACAGAAAACCCGGCGGCTGCGCGCCGCCGGGAGAAATTTCTTATTGCAGTCCCTTGCCCGCTTTGACCTTGTCGAATTCCGCCTCGATCTGTGCGTCAGGCTCTGCCGTGAGCAGGGAGACGGCGACGATCACGATCACGCTGAAGACGAACGCGGGCAGCAGCTCATAGATGCCGAACATCCCGCCGAGGGGCTTCAGAACGAGCTTCCAGAAGAAGACCATTGCGCCGCCCGCGACCATACCGGCGATTGCGCCCTGATATGTCGTGCGCTTCCAGAACAGGCACAGGAGCATCAGCGGGCCGAAGGCCGCGCCGAAGCCCGCCCACGCAAACGACGTGATGCCGAAGATGGTCGAGTTGGAGTTCCAGGCGATCGCCATGGCGACGATGGTGATGAGCACCAGCGTGATGCGCGAGCACCACATGACCTGCTTCTCCGTCGCATCCTTCTTGAACACGCCGCGATACAGGTTCTGGCTGACGGCGCTGGCCGAGATCAGCAGATACGAATCAGAGGACGAGATCGCCGCGGCCAGCACGCCCGCGCAGGCGAAGCCCGCGAGGATCGGCGGCAGATAGGACGTCGCCGCGTCAATGAAGATATTTTCCGCATCGTTGTTGGACAGATAATCAAGCCCCGTGACGCTGCGGCCCACGACGCCGATGAACACGGCGGCGGCCATCGAGATCACGACCCAGATGATCGCCACGCGGCGGGAGCGGCCCAGCTCATGCTCGGAGCGGATGCCCATGAACCGCAGCAGCACCTGCGGCATACCGAAATAGCCAAGACCCCACGCAAGGCAGGACGCAATGGACAGCGCGCCGTAAGGACGGCCTGCACCAAAAACGTTGACCTCTGTGGTCGAGGGCGTCGCCGTGCGCACCATGGAGAAGAAGCCGTCAATGCTCTTCGCGTTTTCGATGACTGTGTTCAGTCCACCCGCGGAAACGACCGACAGGATCAGGATCAGCACCAGCACCGTGACCATCACAACGCCCTGCATGAAATCGGACGCGCTCTCGGCCAGATATCCGCCGAGGAACGTGTAGGCCAGCACGAACACGGCAGCGACGATCATCATGCCGCCGTAGGAGAAGCCGAACAGATTTGCGAACAGCTTGCCGCACGTGGACAGGCACTGCGCCGCGTAGACGCTGAAGAAAATGATGATAATGAGTGAGCAGATCGTCATGATGATCTTTTTCTTCTCATGGAAACGGTTCGAGAAGAAGTCCGGCAGCGTGAATGCGTTCACGGCGATGGAATACCGGCGCAGCCGCTTCGAAACGATCAGGAAGTTGAGGTACGTGCCGATGGCAAGCCCGATGCACGTCCAGCCCGCGTCCGCAAGGCCCGTCCAATACGCAAGGCCGGGCAGGCCCATCAGCAGATAGCCGGACATATCGGACGCCTCCGCGCTGAACGCCGTGACCCACGGGCCGAGGCTGCGTCCGCCGAGAAAATACGACTCGGCATCCTTATTCGCGCGTCCGGCAAAATAAATGCCGATGCCGACGACAGCGGCCATATACAAAATCATGGCCAGCAGATGCTGCAGATTTGCTCCACTCATAACGCATTTCTCCATTTCTTTCTCTTGACACATTACAAATATTCATGTATAATATCAAGGAACTTCATAATATGCGCGTATGATAACACGTTAAAGTGAAAAAAGCAAGAGGTTTTTCAGTATGGATACGAAAAAATATGAGGCTTTTGAAAAAACAGTGGAGCTGCAGTCTCTGACAAAGGCCGCGCAGGAGCTGGGCCTTACGCAGTCCGGAGTCAGCCATATGCTCTCCGCCATCGAGGCGGAGCTTCAGCTGCCGCTTTTGAAGCGCACGCGCACCGGCGCACGCCTCACGCCGGAGGGCGAGCAGATGATGCCCTATATTCACGAGATCGTGCGGCAGGAAAGGCTGCTGCGGCAGGCGGCGGAACGCCTGCATACGCTCGTTACCGGCAAGATCCGCATCGGCACGTTCACCAGCGTCGCCACGCACTGGCTGCCCGCCATGATGATGCAGTTCCAGAAGGAGCACCCGCAGGTGGATTTCCAGCTTTTCAACGGCGACTATCATGATATCGACACCTGGCTCGGCGACGGCAGCGTCGATCTTGCGTTTACAACGCTTCCCGCCCGTCCTGGCTGCCGCTGCACACCGCTGTACGAGGATGCGCTGGCCGCCGTCCTGCCGAAGGGGCACCCATTGGGGCAAAGTCCGGTCTGCCGGGTCGAGGAGCTGGCAAAGGAGCCGTTTATTTCGCTCCTGGAATCCTCCAATCATGATGTGCGCCGTGCGTTTCATGCAGTCAAGGCCCGGCCAAACATCCGCTTTGAGACGAAGGATGATTATGCCGTTATCGCCATGGTCCGGCAGGGACTGGGCGTGAGCATCATGCCGTCCCTGCTGCTGCGCGGCAACACAGACGGCGTGGAGATCCGCCCCATCGACCCGCCCGCCAGCCGCACCATTGCGCTTGCCGCTGCGACCGATGCCCCTGCCGCCACCCGCTTCGCGGACTTCGCAGTCCACTGGGTCAGAGAGAACACATAAAAAACCGGGCCGCTGCGGATTTGCAGCGGCCCGGAGCATTTATTTCCGGCTCAGTCGGGCTTCCATATAGTTGTGCGCGGCAGTTTCAAATTCGTCGGTAAGGGGCGGAAGCTCCACTTTGCCATATTTGCGTTCGAGCGCAAGCTTGAGGATCAGATCGGCCAGCTTCGGGTTTTTGGGCAGCAGACAGCCGTGGGAATAGGACGCGAAGACGTTTTTGTAGCGTGCGCCCTCCGTCCCGTCCTCGCCGTTGTTGCCGTATCCCTCGAGGACTTTGCCGAGCGGCTTCACGCCGGAGCCGAGATACGTCTTGCCGGAGTGGTTTTCAAAGCCGACAATTTTACAGTCCGCCTCGTCGCACGTGAACATATAATTGCCGATCATACGCTGCTCGGAGCCGACGGTGTAAAGATCGAGCGCGCCGGTAAAGTCACACTGCTTGCCGTCCCAGGTCTTGTAATACTGGCCCAGCATCTGATACCCGCCGCAGATGGCGAGCACGGGAACGCCGTCCTCGATGGCGGCTTTCAGCTCTGCCGTCTTTTCGCCCTTCAGATCGTGCATCAGGATCTCCTGCTCAAAGTCCTGTCCGCCGCCGATGAAGAGCAGATCGCAGTCCTTCGCGGCAAGTTTCACCCCGATGGGGACCGGGACAATGTTTGCCTGCATCCCGCGCCATTCCAGCCGCCGCTGCATACACAGGACATTTCCGCGGTCGCCGTAGAGGTTCAGAACGTCGGGATATAAATGATAGATGTTCAGTTCCATAGCTTACTCCCAGAATTGCTTGTAGCCATACGTTTTGCTGATCGTGCCGCGCAGAGCCAGCATGGCCGTGTACGTCGGCATGACGAAGACCGGCAGCTTATGCGCCGTCGCCTCCTCCATCAGCACGCCGTAGTCCTTCTGCACGTGCAGCTTTTCCTTCGGGAATCCGGCGTAGAGGAAGCGCAGGGCCATATCCTCCGCCCGCTTGCCGGACAGATAGACCTCACGGAGCGTATCGCCCATATCCGTCAGACGTTCAAAGGCCACGTCCCAGATCCAGCTGACGTCGCGGCCGTCCTGCGTCCGGTCGTTGAGACAGGCGGCAAAGACAAACGGCTCGGTCCGCTGCGTCAGGAAGCTCAGCACCTGGTTGCAGCCCGCCGGATTCTTGATCAAAATCATGCGCACGTCTGTGCCATTGATCTCGAATTTCTCCATGCGCCCAAAGCCGCAGGCAAAGCGGGACAGCGACTGCGCCGCCTTCGGAAGCTCCAGCCCCATGGCCTTTGCTGCCGCCATGGCCGCGCAGGCGTTATAAATATTGTATCCGCCCGGCAGATTGACCGTTGCGGGGATCTCCGTTTCGCCGTCGCGGAAGACGACCTCGGAGCGCTCCTCGTCGCTCAGAATGACCTTGCTGACGCAGATATCCGGCTTCGGACGGGCATAGCCGCAGCGCGGGCAGCGGTAGCCGCCCAGATGGCCGTATGTCACAAAGTCGTATTGATATTCGCTCTTGCACTTGATGCAGTACGGCGCGTCGGAGAGGTCCGAAACCTGCTCCTCATAGAGCGGCGTGCTGATGCCGTAGAAAATAACGGGGTTCGGCACGTCGTCGTGCAGGCTGGTAATGAGCGAATCGTCCGCGTTCAGGCACAGAACGGCGTTCGGACTGTTCTGCGCGCCGACGCGCAGCTTGCTGAGCGTATGCGTGACCTCGCCGTAGCGGTCGAGCTGGTCGCGGAAGACGTTCGTGTAGACGATCACCTTCGCGTCGACATATTTGCTGATGAATTTCAGCGCCGCCTCGTCCGACTCAATGAGCGCGTGCGAATATCTGCAGCGGCCCGTGAGCGTGGAGTGGACGGCGAATTCCGCCGTGACGCCGGACAGGAGGTTTGCACCGGATTTATTTGCAAAGTAAGAGATTCCAGCGTCCTGCCACGACTGCTCGATCATGCGCGAGGTCGTGGTCTTGCCGTTGGTGCCCGTGACGATCACGGTCGTCACGTTCCTTGCAAGTTCACCCAGCAGATTCGGGCAGAGCTTGAGCGCTACGCGCCCGGGAAAATCCGTGCCGCCTCTGCCCAGCAGGCGGATCAGGGCCCGGCAGAGCTTGCAGGCAAGCACTGCGGTCATCACTCGTAACTTCATATCACACTTATATCATATTTTTTCGCAAAACTCAACTGGTTACGAAAGATTTACAAAATTGTGCTTGTAATGGTTGTCATAATCTGATATAATGCAGTCGAATTGTCTCGAAAATGTGCCGTTCCGGTCCGGGAACGGAAAAAAGGAGTCTGTAAACCATGCGAAAGGCAAGAAAACCGCTGTGCCTGCTGCTGTGCGCCGTGCTGCTTCTGTCCATGAGCGCGGCCGCGCTCGGCGCGAACAACAACTATAGCAGCTGGTTCCAAACAAACTATGACGAGATCAACAAGCTCGGCCTGATGCCCGCGTCCTTTAACGGCCTTGATCTGACCAAGAACATCACGCGCGGCGAGATGTGCGAGCTGGCCGTCTACGCATTCGAAAAGGCCACCGGCAACGACATCGATATGTCGAACGAAACGTTCACCGGCTTTACGGATACGTCGAATGAGAATATTGTCAAGGCCCATCTGTACGGCATCGTCAACGGCTATGAGGACGGCTCGTTCCGCCCGAAGCAGCTGCTGACGCGGCAGGAATTCTTCAAGCTCATCGAGAATTTCTGCACGGCGGCTGCGTTCTCCCCCAAGGCGAAAGACGGCGCGCTGAACGGCTTTGCCGACGCCGGATCGATCTCCGCATGGGCGAAGGAGGCCGCGCAGATCTGCGTGAGCTATTCCTACGTGCAGGGCACGAAGCTTGGAAACGGCACGTATCTGAACCCCAAGGACAACGCCAGCCGGCAGGAAGCCATGACGATGTTCCTGCGCTGCTATAAGACCATCCAGTGGTTCTACGATGAAAACGTCAAGAGCGCGACGGTCGTTGTTGACCAGATCAATCTGAACGTCACCGTCACGAGCATCAGCAAGACCATGTACGTCTGCCAGACGGGTTATATCAACGTCCGCGATTCCTGGACGACCGGCAGCACGAAGGTCGGCGAGCTGAGCTACAACGCCGCCGTCACCGTCACCGGCATCACGACTACGACCTCCGACGGCCACCAGTGGTACCGCATCAAATATAACGGCATTACGGCCTATGTCCGCGCAGACCTGCTTGCCGATAAGAAGGACAGCACCGTCACGCCGGGCAGCGGCTCCGGCTCCGGCAGCGGCGGGACCGTCTCCGGCTCCGGCACAGCCAGCGAGATCGCGAACTTCGCCATGGGCTTCGTCGGCTACAGCTACGTCTGGGGCGGCTCAAGCCCGTCGACCGGCTTTGACTGCTCCGGCCTCATGTACTATGTCCTGACGCAGTACGGCTACTCCATGAAGCGCGTCGCCAACGACCAGATGACGCAGGGCACCTACGTTTCCCGCAGCGACCTGCAGGTCGGCGACCTCGTCTTCTTCGGCTACAGCGGCTACGCGAACCACGTCGGTATGTACATCGGCGGCGGCAACTTCGTCCACGCCTCCACGCCGTCCACGGGCGTCCGCGTCAACTCGCTTGACGAATCGTATTACAAGACCCGCTTCCTGTGCGGACGCCGCATCATCTGACGATCAAATTATGACATACCGGCCCCCGGTCTGCTTAAAAAGCGCCGGGGGCCGCGCTTATCAAAAGGAGAATGTATGGAGCGAACCGAGCTGGCGCTTGCGCGCCTGTCCAATCAATATCTGCTGCACACAGGGGAGCGGATGGAGGTGCTCCGCGCTATGAACGGCTTTCAGGCGCAGTTCCTCTCCAACGCGCTGTATGCCATGCGCCTGCGCAGTACAGCGTATGACACAGCACACGCGGCAGACAGCCTCGTAAAGAGCTGGACGCTCCGCGGCACAATGCACATCTTTGCAGAAGCCGACCTTCCGTTGTTCCTGCACACTGGCTGCCGGTACCGGAGTCGGGACTGGACTGTTCCGTCATTCTGGAACCAGCGCCCGAACTGGGCGCTTACACCGAAGCGGCAGGCATACTTTTCGGACCTGATCATCGATGCACTTGCGCAAGGGCCAATGACGCGCGAGGCCCTGAAAGCCCGCTGCCGCGCTGCCGGAATGACGCAGGCGGAGGAAGACAGTATGTTCCATCCCTGGGGCGGCGGCATACGCGAGCTCTGCGAGCGCGGCTTTCTCTGCGGCACGGTCAGCGAGGAAAAGGCGTTCCGCCTCTGTCCGGCATTCACACCGATGGAGGAGCAGGACGCACTGCTGGAACAGACGCGCCGGTATTTCACGAATTATGGCCCGGCCTCCATCCGGGACGCAGCCTATTATTTCGGTACCTCGCAGGCGGAGATCAAAAAGCGGCTGGCCCGGCTTCCCGTGGAAGCAGCCAAATACGAGGGACAGCAGCTGTTCAGTCTGGATTCCGGAAGAGCACCAGGACAGTCGCTTCCGGACTGCCTGCTGCTGGCGGGCTTCGACCCGCTGGTGCTGGGCTATGAGAAAAAGCAGAGTATATTTCTTCCGCAGGAGTATCTGCGCGGCATTTTCAGTCTGTCCGGCATCGTCATGCCGCCGGTGCTGCTGCACGGCAGCGTAACGGGCCGCTGGAAGCACAGCGGAAAGCGCCTGCTTATCACGCAGTTCCGCCCTTTTTCGCAGGAGGAGCGTGGTTTTGCAGAGGCAGCCGCGGCGCGGCTTTGGGGCGAAGCCGTACAGCCTGTCTTTCAGGACGCATAATCGACCTTTTCAAACCGAAAAATCCATGCTATACTTTTCTTGTCCCTCATACGCTTGTATGGGGTGATCATATGAAAAAATGGGTAGAGATCATGATGCCGGTCATGCTGTTTGCGACCGTTCTGTATTTCTGCGTCTTCGCCGTTCTGACACATCGAAGCGCGCAGACGGCGGCCATGCAGCCCGGCGGAACGACCGTCGTGCTCGACGCGGGGCACGGCGGGGAGGACGGCGGCGCGACCGGCGTTTCCGGCACGTCGGAGGCGGCGCTGAATCTGGATATTTCGCTGCGCCTGCGCGACCTTCTGCGCCTGTGCGGCGTGCGGGTCAGCATGATCCGCGAGACGGATACGGCTGTCTATTCAGACGGCTGCCGCACGATCTCGGAGAAAAAAGTTTCGGACATCAAAAACCGGACCGAGACGGTGAACCAGACGGAAAACGCGCTGCTTCTGAGCGTACACCAGAACTTCTTCACCGAGGGCAAGTACCACGGCGCACAGGTCTTCTACGCGAAAACGCCCGGCAGTCAGACGCTGGCCGAGCAGCTGCAGGCCAATCTGGCCCTGGGCCTCGAGCCGGGCAACCGCCGTCAGTGCAAAAAATCGGACGGCGTGTATCTCATGGAGCATATCGGCTGCACCGGCGTGCTGGTCGAATGCGGATTTTTATCCAATTACGAGGAAGAACAGCGGCTCTTGCAGCCGGAGTATCAGAAAAAGCTGGCCGCCGTGATCGCGGGAACGCTGTCCGTGTGGCTTTCAGAGGAGCATCCGAATGAAATCTAAATCCGTTTTTGTCTGCAAGCAATGCGGCAATGAAACGCCGCGCTGGCAGGGCCAGTGCCCCGCCTGCGGGGCATGGAACTCCATCGTGGAGTTTGAGGACAAAAAGGCCCCGGCGCGCCAGAATGCCGTGCGCGGCGTTGTAGCGGACGCGGTAGGCCCGCGCGCAGCCCGGCAGCTCCCGCAGGGTGCCGTTCTCGCACAGGATCTTCAAAAAGTTCAGCACATAGAGGTGGACCTGCCCGCGGAACGCCTCGTCCAGCAGGGCGCAGCGCTCTTTCTTGGGGATGCTGGGGGTGCTGAGCAGCCGCAGGTACTCCGGGTCGTCCCGGATCAGCTTGGCTGCTTCGTC
>OGFG01003590.1_pt1 | contig 10889 bp, 9 predicted proteins | sample 1570761 | NCBI WGS metagenome assembly OGFG01 (sample SAMEA2581938, study PRJEB24529) | metagenome | biome: Human gut stool | place: China | collected 2011 | reverse complement strand
ACAAGCTGATCCAGATGGTCGAGCATCCCCGCATCACCCTGGCGGAACAGGTGCTGGTGACCGGAAAACTGCTGACAGGCCGCTCCGTCAAACACATTTAACGTTGTTCCTGTAAGCTTTGGGCGTTCCGAAGCTTTGAAAAAATCTCAGAAAATGGAATCCAAACCATAAGAAACCGTTGAAGGAGGTTTACTCTTATGAAAAAGATCTCTCGTCGTAATTTCCTGCTCGCTTCCGGCGCTGTTACCATTTCGGCTGCCCTGACTGCATGTGGCGGTTCTTCTTCCAGCACGGCTCCCGCTTCCAGTGCTGCTCCCGCTTCTTCCGCAGCTGCTTCCGAGGCTCCTGCCGCCGGCGGCAAGGTCCTGAACATCTGGTGCTGGAACGATGAGTTCCAGAGCCGTTTCAACGATTATTACCCCGAGGTCAAGGAGATCGCGGCCGATAAGTCCACCACCACCCTGAACGACGGCACCGTCGTCAAGTGGACCATCAACGCCAACGAGAACAACAACTACCAGAACAAGCTGGATGAGGCCCTGTTGAGCCAGGATTCCGCTGCCGATGACGATAAGATCGACATCTTCCTGATCGAGGCTGACTACGCCCTGAAGTATGTGGATTCCGATTATGTTCTGGACGTCAAGGCAGACATCGGCCTGACCGACTCTGACCTGGCCGGCCAGTACCAGTACACCAAGGACATCGTCACCGTCGATGGCAGCCAGCGCGGCACCACCTGGCAGGCGACGCCGGGCCTGTTCGCCTACCGCCGCAGCATCGCAAAGGATGTTCTGGGCACCGATGATCCCACCGAAGTCCAGACCTACCTGTCCGATTGGGACAAGTTCAACGACGTCGCCGCACAGGCATCCGCCAAGGGTTACAAGATGCTGTCCGGCTTCGATGACGCATACCGCACCTTCTCCAACAACGTGGCAGCGCCCTGGGTCACCGGCACCACCGTCACCGTCGATGAGAACATCATGAAGTGGGTCGATCAGACCAAGGAGTACACCGACAAGGGCTACAACAACAAGTCCAGCCTGTGGGACAGCCAGTGGGCATCCGACCAGGGCCCCAACGGCAAGGTCTTCGGCTTCTTCTACTCCACCTGGGGCATCAACTTCACCCTGCTGGGCAACTCTCTGGAGACGCCTACTTCTGAGGGCGGCAAGGAAGAGGTCGGCAACGGCATCTACGGTGACTACGCAGTCTGCGAAGGCCCTCAGCCGTATTACTGGGGCGGCACCTGGATCTGCGGCGCAGCCGGCAGCGACAACCTCGACACCATCAAGGATGTCATGCAGAAGCTGACCTGCGATGAGGCCATCATGAAGCAGATCACCCTGGATACCCAGGACTACACCAACAACGAAAAGGCCATGGAAGAGATCGCCAGCAGCGATTACAAGTCCGACTTCCTGGGCGGCCAGAACCACATCGCGCTGTTCGCAGAGGCAGCCAAGAAGATCGACATGTCCAACGCCGGCCCGTATGACCAGGGCCTGAACGAGAGCTTCCAGACCGCCTTCAAGGATTACTTCACCGGCAACGTGGATGAAGATACCGCAAAGGCAAACTTCGAGACCGCCATCAAGGAGAAGTATCCGGAGCTGACCGACGTTGTCTGGCCCGCATAAGGCAGACGCACTCGCACACAACTGAGATCAGGGGGGCGGGCCGGGCGCAGTGCCCCGCCCGCTCCCTTTTTTCCTGGAACACCCGTCAGGAGGCAGTCACATGGGAGAGAAAACAAAAAAGAAAGGGTCGATCAGCTACGCGAAATGGGGCTATATCTTCATTGCACCGTTCTTTATCATCTTCGCGGTATTCCAGCTGGTCCCTCTGGCATCCACCATCTATTACAGCTTTTTTGAGTATTACCGCAGCGGCCTGAAGATCATCGGACCCAATTTTGTGGGCCTGAAAAACTACATCACCCTGTTAGCCACCGACCTGCCCAAGTATTTTGGCAACACGCTGATCCTGTGGATCATCGGTTTCGTCCCGCAGATCATCGTCTCGCTGCTGCTGGCGGCATGGTTCACCGACCTGCGGCTGAAGCTGAAGGGGCAGACCTTCTTCAAGACGGTCATCTATATGCCCAACCTGATCATGGCTTCGGCCTTCGCCATGCTGTTCTTCGCCCTGTTCTCGGATAACGGCCCGGTGAACGCGGTGCTGCTGAGCATGGGCTGGATCAAGACACCCATCAGCTTTTTGAATACCGTGTGGGGCAACCGTGGTCTTGTGGGCCTGATGAACTTCCTGATGTGGTTTGGCAACACCACCATCATGCTGATGGCAGCCATCATGGGTGTGGACCCCACCCTGTACGAGGCTGCGGAGCTGGACGGCTGCACCCCGAACCAGATGTTCTGGAAGATCACCCTGCCGCTCATCCGTCCCATTCTGGTCTATGTCATGATCACCTCCATGATCGGCGGCCTGCAGATGTTCGATGTGCCGCAGATCCTGACCAACGGTAAGGGCGGCCCCGACCGCACATCCACCACCATGATCATGTACCTGAATAACCACCTGTTCAGCAAGAACTACGGCATGGCGGGTGCGGTGTCTGTGGTGCTGTTCCTTGTGTGTGCGGTGCTGTGCGTCATCGTGTACTTCTCGCTGACCAAGGAGGATGACGGCCTGACAAAGGCGCAGCGCAAGGAACTGAAGGCAGCCAAAAAGGCTGCTGCCAAAGGAGGGAAATAAGTATGGCACATACGCCTAAAAACCAGTCCGAAAAGGCGATCCTGACCGCCCGCCGTGCATGGTGCTATCTGGTGCTGGTGCTGATCAGCTTTCTGTGCCTGTTCTTCTTCTATGTGCTGGTCATCAACTCCACCCGCACCCATTTCGAGATCCAGAAGGGGTTCTCGCTTGTGCCGGGCAAGTCCATCGTCACAAACCTCCGCAACGTGCTTACGGATGCCAACATCCCCGTGATGAGCGGTATCCGCAACAGCCTGCTGGTGTCCGCCTGCTCGGCAGCGCTCAGCGTTTACTTCTCGGCACTGACGGCTTACGGCATCTACGCCTATAACTTCAAGTTCAAAAAGGCCGCCTTTGCTCTGATTTTGCTCATCATGACCATGCCCACACAGGTGTCCGCACTGGGCTTTCTGCAGTTGATCTCCAAGATGGGGCTGAAAAACAGCTTCATCCCTCTGATCGTTCCCAGCATTGCGGCACCCACCGTGTTCTTCTTCATGAAGCAGTATCTGGATGCCTCCCTTCCCATGGAGATCGTGGAGGCTGCCCGCATTGACGGCGCAGGCGAATTTTATACCTTTAATAAGATCGTGCTGCCCATCATGAAGCCGGCGCTGGCTGTGCAGGCTATCTTCTCCTTCGTGGCAAGCTGGAACAACTACTTCATTCCGGCGCTTGTACTGGACACCGCCGACAAAAAGACCCTGCCCATCCTGATCGCCCAGCTGCGCAGCGCGGACTTCCTGAAGTTCGATATGGGCAAGGTGTACATGATGGTGGCCATCGCCATTCTGCCGGTCATCGTCGTCTACCTGCTGCTGTCCAAGTTCATCGTCCGCGGCGTTGCGCTTGGTGGCGTGAAAGGCTAATGACCTCACAATAACACCTTCATTTCTCTGTTACAGCATAGCAAAGCCCCCGGGGGTCACACCCTCGGGGGCTTTGTGCGTGGTAAAAAACTTAAATCAAGATCCCATCGCAATGGTCGATCTCGTGCTGGATGATCTGCGCCGTCCAGCCGGTAAAGGTCTTGATGCGCGGTTTGCCGTCCATGGTCTGATACTGCACCTTGATGCTCTGGTAGCGCTTTGTTTTTCGCACGCCTTCCAGCGAAAGACAGCCCTCCTCGGCTTCGTACTGGCCGGATTTTTTCAGGATGACCGGGTTGAACAGCACCAGATACCCGTCCTCAGCTTCCACTGCAATGATGCGCTTGAGCACGCCGATCATGTTGGCAGCCATGCCTACACAGCCATCGGCGTGGGCGGTCAGGGTCTCCAGTAAGTCCCGCGCAACAGGGGCGTCCTTCGGGGTGGCAGGGGCGGACTTCTGCGCCAGAAACAGCGGGTCGTGCATGATAGGCTGGATCATAGTAATATCTCCTTTATTCTTCAGTGCAGCTTAAAAAGATGCCTGCCAGCAGCCCGATGACCGCCGGGAGCACCCAGCCAAAGCCCAACGCCGCCAGCGGCAGGGCGTTGGCAAGAGCAGAAAGCGGGCCAAGCGGCAGCGCGGCGGCAATGCTCTGCACGGCAGTGCAGCCGATGCACAGCGGATAGACCCGGCGGCGCTGTTCCAACCCGGGCACGAAGGAAAGCGTAATCAGCACAATGGCTACCGGGTACAGGGCGTTGAGCACCGGGACGGATAACCGTAGGATATCTGCCAGCCCCAGATTTGCGATCAGCATACTGGCAACGGCAAAAAAGGCGGCAAGAACAGGGTAGGGGATGCGGGGCAGCAGGGTGTGGAAATACTCTCCCACACAGGCGATCAGCCCCACACAGGTGTTGAAACAGGCCAGCATAAAGATGGCAGCAAGGAGCACCAGTCCCGCTTTTCCGAACAGCCGCTCGGCCAGCACGGTCAGCACCTCGGCACCGGTGGCAAGGCCGGGCGCGGCGGCACCGGTCAGTGCTCCGGCGTGTCCCAGCATGGTGTAGACCGCCAGCAGCAGCCCGCCCGCCACAAGCCCTGCACGGATGGCACTGCGCTGCACGTCCTGCTCCCGGGCAACGCCTTGCGCCCGGATGTTCATGGCAATGACCGCGCCAAAGTTCAGCGCCGCAAGGGCGTCCATGGTCTGGTAGCCGTATAATACGCCCTGTAACACGACTGCGAAACGATACGTCTCGGTGGGCGCAGCGTACTGCGCCGCTAGCGGGTGCAGCAGACAGCCGCCGAACAGGATCAGAATCAGAACCAGCAGGCAGGGGCAGAGCAGTCTGCCCAGCCAGCGGGTGAGCCTGTCCGGGCGCAACGCCACCAGAAAGGCCACGCCGAAGAACAGCACGGAGTACCCCAGTTGAAGCCCGGCACTGCTGCCTAGCAGCGGGGTGAGCATGGCAAAGGAGGTGCTTGCGGTGCGCGGAATAGCCAGACACGGCCCGATGGACAGGTAGATCAAAATCATGAACACCTGTGCGAACACCGGATGCACCCGCCCGGCCAGCTTGTCCAGACCGTCTGCCCGTGCCACCGCGATGACCCCCGCAACCGGCAGACCTACGGCGCTGATAGCAAGCCCCAGAAAGGCGGGCCAGAGGTTTACCCCGGCCTTTGCACCCAGATCGGGCGGGAAGATCAGGTTGCCCGCCCCGAAAAACATGGAAAACAACGTAAAACCGACAAGCACCAGCTTGCGGCCCTTGAGCGCTTGCGTCAAAACTGTCCCCTCTTTCCTGCGCCGGTGCCAAAGTTGCACCGCATATTGTTTCCAGTTTACACTGGATACAAATTCATGTCAAGCATACGATGATTGAATAAAAGTATATACAGCGTGAGCCGACCCGCCGCAGATGGTGCACAGGTCATTCCCCTTTGCGGGGCGGTATGGTATACTATACCTTATAATAGGCAGGGGAAGAGGGCAGTTTATGAAGCAGAACAAGCAATTTTTTCGCCGTCTGCTGGCGGTGGCGTTCTGGCTGGCGGTTTGGCAGGCCGCAGCTATGGCCATCGGGCAGGAGGTGTTTTTGGTATCGCCGGTGCAGGCGCTGCGCACCTTGGTACAGCTGTTGCCAAGGGCGGATTTCTGGCAGCGGGTGTGCTTCAGCTCCGGGCGCATTTTGCTGGGCTTTTTGCTGGGCGCAGTGGTCAGTGTAGCGCTGGCGATATGTGCCGCCCGGTGGAGCGCCGCCGATGCGCTGCTGGCTCCGGTGATGCAGCTGGTCAAGGCTACGCCGGTGGCAAGCTTTATCATTCTGGCACTGGTCTGGGTGCGGGGCAGCGCCCTTTCGGTGCTTATCAGCTTACTGATGGTGCTGCCGGTGCTGTACGGTGCGGTGCGCACCGGTATTGCCGGGGCAGACGTGCAGCTGCTGGAAATGGCAGAGGTGTTCCGTCTGCCTGCAGGCCGCCGCCTGCGGGCGATCTGGCTGCCTGCGGTGTTGCCGGCCTTCCGGCAGGGGTGCAGCGTGGCGCTGGGCATCTGCTGGAAAAGCGGCGTGGCGGCGGAGGTCATCGGCCTGCCCAACGGCAGCATCGGCGATGCGCTGTACCGTGCCAAGATCACCCTTTCCACCGGGGAACTGTTTGCGTGGACCTTTGTCATCATTCTGCTGAGCGCAGGCTTTGAAAAGCTGTTCCTGTTTGCACTGGATAAGGCCGTGGGCGCAGTGCTGGGAGAGGAGGGGGCAAAATGCTGAAGATCCAACACCTGACAAAGCAGTTCGGCGCGGTACCGCTCTTCACCGGCCTGTGCATGGAGGTGGACGCTCCCGCGGTGCTGTGGGCGCCCAGCGGCTGGGGCAAGACCACCCTACTGCGCATCCTGATGGGGCTGGAACGTCCCACCACCGGCAGCGTGGAGGGCGTAGGCCGGGTGGCGGCGGTCTTTCAGGAGGACCGCCTTTGCCCCCAGCTGAACGCGGTGCAGAACGTCACCTTGGTGCTTCCGGGGGCGGAAAGCCAGTACAAAGAGCAAATCACAAGCGATTTTCAACAGTTTGGAATGAATACTGCCGCCTTGCAGCTGCCTGCTCGCAGGCTTTCCGGCGGGCAAAAGCGGCGAGTGGCGCTGCTGCGGGCGCTGTGGGCATCCAGCGACACCCTGCTATTGGACGAGCCCTTTACCGGCATGGACCCGGACACCTTGCAGCGGGCGGCGGCGCTGCTGCGGCAGCGCTGCGCGGGCAAGCCGGTGCTGCTGGCTACCCACGATGAAAGCGCCATCCGCGCCCTTGGCTGGCCGGTGGTGGAACTGGAAAAGCTGCTTTAAAATTACCTAAAAAGCAAGGACGTGCAGCCCGCGGGCTGCACGTCCTTGCTTATAGAACATTCTTTAACTGAACAGGCTTTTAGTGTTGTGAGAATATACGGATAGTACTAAACCGACACAGATATACAGCATAAGCACCGAGCTGCCGCCTGCGGAGTAGAAGGGGAGGGTAACGCCGATGACCGGCAGAACCCGCAGGTTCATGCCCACGTTCACGGCGATCTGCGCCATCAGGGCACCGCCGATACCGGCGCAGATGTAGCTGCCCAGCAGATCTTCGCTGCGGGCACCGGTGGCAAAGGTCTTGATCACCAGCGCCAGCAGAACGCCCAGCACTACGCAGCAGCCCACAAAGCCCACCACGTTGCCGATCCAGCTGAGGATGAAGTCATTGTGGGCGTTGGGCACGCTGTAATACCGGCCGGTGAATAGACCGTTGCCAAAGATGCCGCCGGAGCCCAGCGCGATCTCGCCGCGCTGCTGCTGGTAGATGATGTTCTTCCATACTGTCTCGCTGGGGGCCCAGCCGGTGGTGTTTTCCGGGTCCAGCACCGCCAGAATGCGGTACCACTGGTATCCCTTGCCAATCTTATCGCTGAAAAAGGCAAAGGCCACCGCCACGGCGGTGCCCGCCGCCGCAAAGGCTGCAAAGATATACTTCCAGCTCAGCCCCGCCGCAAACATCATGCAGCAGCCGATGATGCCGTAGATGATGGCGGTGCCGTCGTCGCCCTGCACATGGATGATAGCAATGGGCACCAGCAGGTGCAGCAGCAGCTTTGCCAGCTCTTTTGGCTCATTGATGCGGCTGCGCACGTTGTTCAGGTGCATGGCAAAGGTCAGGATAAAGCTGATCTTTGCCAGCTCTGTGGGCTGAAAGGTAAAGCCGCCCAGTTTATACCAGGAGTAGTTGTCGGTATCACCGGCGTTGTAGCCGATGGTCAGCGGGCCGATGGACACGTTGCGGATGACCAGCGTGGGCAGCACAAGACCCCACGTCAGCACAACGTGCACCGGCCACACCTTTACAAGGCTGCGGTAGTCCACGCAGGAGAGCAGCAGCGCAATCACGATGCCAATGGCGGCAGCGCCCGCCTGCACCAGTGCGCGGCGGTAGTCGCCAATGCCGATGATGGCACCGGTCACCTCATCGGTGGCAAAGCCGTTGCCCTGCTTGGCTGCCCAGGAGGACAGTGCCAGCACCGCCATCACGCTGCTGAAAATGCACAGCAGCAGATACATCTTATCGGTGCGCTTAAAATATTGTCGAATGCTATCCAAAGAAAGCACCGCCTTTCGTCAGAACAGTCTGCCGGGACGTGCCTGCGTACAGGCGATAAAAACCCAGCATATTGCTATTATACACAAACCTTTGCGCCAATGCAATGCGCCGGGTGTGACGGAATGGTAAAACATTGCCGGGATGCTTGACAAAGCTCCGGCAGCAGCCTACAATGAACCTGTGGGCGCAGCCTTGCGCACAACAGCCCCGGCGGTGTGCCGGGGGAGAGGAACGGAAAAGAAGAAATGGAACATACAGTTTATCGCCGTCTGCTCAGCGCGGTGTGTGCCATTGCGCTGGCCTTTACGGCAGTGTGCCCGGCAGTGGCTGCCGCGCCGGAGGAAACCACCGGCACCCCCCAGACCCTGACCGCTTCCGAGGTAAAGGAGATGCAGCAGACGGATGTCGCCGTCACCGCCCTGACCGACAGTGCCGCCTACGCCGGGATGTCGGAGGAAGAGCGTCAGGCCGCTGCGCTGGCACAGCTGGACGCGCTGGCGGCACAGGGGCTTATAAAAAAGGACAGCATCTATGTGGATGCGAAAAACGGCATGGTAAGCTTTACTTACAGCTGCGGCGCACTGGGCGGTATTCTGCTCACCGATACCGAGAGCGAGGCGGACGCCGCCCTGCCCGGGCCGGAGATGGAGGATGCGCCCGCCCTGCTCGCTGCCGAGAACGGCACGGTGGGCAATGCGGTCATCTACTATGCCTTTGATAATGGAGTCAACAGTAACCGCTACCCCTACTATTCTTATATGAAGGACTACTGGAACGGCTACGGGCTGGACACCCATCTGGACATGATGGTGACTGTCTCCGACCTGAAGCGGATGGCAGACTACGACCTTGCCATCCTCAGCGCCCACGGCGCGTACTATACCTATGAGTACGGCTGGCTGTGGAAAAAACAGGCCACCGCGCCCATCATCCTGCTGCTGGAAAAATCTGATTTCTGGAACGACCTGCGCTACGGCTTGGAGCTGCTTAGCCACCGGGTCATCAAGGTGAACGGCTGCTACGCCGTCACCGGGGACTTTTTCGGCAATGCCTACCGGGGCGGTAAGCTGAACGGCACCATCGTACTTTCGGAGACCTGCGAGTTCTACGGACGCAGCGGCCATGTGGACACCGCTCTTTCGGACGGGCTGCTCTCCGGCGGGGCAAAGGCCGTGGCAGGCTTTGTGAATAACGTATACAGTGTGTACTCCCGCAGTATGCTGTGGGCGACCGTGAACCGCATGATCGAGGGCGAGACCTTGCAGCAGGCCATTGATTACGGCCTTGAGGTCTATGGCGAAAACGACATCGTGTGGTATCTCAACCAGAACACCGGGCGGCATCCCCACTCGGCGGCGTCCTATCCCATCATTCAGGGCGATGCCGCTGCTCGGCTCACCGCGCCCGGCATGTTGACGAACGGCGCTGCGGAGCAGCAGACTCCTGCCGCCGCCTGACCATTGCACTTTTGTGTGTTTTATATTATACTTAGGGATGGCAGAGTGTCTGCCATCCCTTTTTTGAAACGATGAGGTAACCTTCATGTCAGAATATATCACCCATTCCCGCACCGAAACGGTGGCGCTGGGCAAGCGGATGGCCGCTGTGCTGGCTCCCGGGGCGCTGATCGCCTTTACCGGCGGTCTGGGCGCTGGCAAGACCGCCTTTACCGAGGGTCTTGCCGAGGGTCTGGGCTGCACCGACCCGGTGTCCAGCCCCACCTTTGCTATCGTGAACTACTACCGGGGCCCGCGCCCGCTGGCGCACTTTGACCTGTACCGCATTTCCACCGAGAACGACCTGTGCGCGGCAGGCTTCTACGATTATCTGGATCAGGGCGCTGTGGTGGCGGCAGAGTGGAGCGAAAACTTTGCCGACCTGCTGGCGCTGGAAAACCCCATCCGGGTGAACATCGAACGTCTGGACGATACCACCCGCAAGATCACCATTGAGGGGGTGACGGTATGAACATTCTGGCCGTGGATACGGCGGGCAAGACCGCCGGTGTGGCTCTGCTGCAGGATGATCGCCTGCTGTACGAGGTATATCTGGACGGCGGCATGACCCACAGCGAAACGCTGATGCCCATGATCGACAGCTGCTTAAAGATGTGCGGGCTGACCTGCGCGGACATCGACCTGTACGCCGTCAACGCAGGCCCGGGCAGCTTTACCGGCCTGCGCATCGGGCTGGCCGCCGTCAAGGGGTTGGCCTTCCCGCGCGAGACGTTGTGCGCCCCGGTGTCCACCTTGGAAGCGCTGGCTGCTGCCCACACCGGCGAGGGCACGGTGCTCTGTGCACTGGACGCCCGCCGCGCACAGGTGTACAGTGCTGCATTTGACCTTGCCACCCACACCCGCCTGCTGGACGATGACGCCCGGGCGGTGACAGATCTGGCGGATTTTGTAGAAAATTGCAAAAAGCCTCTGTTTTTTGTTGGTGATGGTGCGGGTCTGTGCTATAATAAATACAGCAATGTGCCGGGCGTGCTGCAAACACCCCCGGCGCTGCGGGGCGGCCGTGCCGCTGCCGTAGCACTTGTGGCAAAGCAGATGGCCGCAGCCGGGCAGGCTGTGCTGCCGGAGGCGCTGCTGCCGGACTACCACCGTCTCAGTCAGGCGGAGCGGGAGCGGGCGGAGCGTCTGGCTGCCGAAGCCGCAGCAAACA
>OGFG01003567.1_pt1 | contig 10973 bp, 9 predicted proteins | sample 1570761 | NCBI WGS metagenome assembly OGFG01 (sample SAMEA2581938, study PRJEB24529) | metagenome | biome: Human gut stool | place: China | collected 2011 | reverse complement strand
CCGGACGCATCACGGAGATTGTTGCCCATCTGACGGGTGCAGCCGGAACACTCGACTTCGCAACCGATACCTACGGAGCCGCTTCGAACGTCGTGCTGCCCTTCACGAAGATTACCGAAGGAGCCGATGCCGGCAAGTGGAAAGCCACGGTACGGCTATTAGGTGTGACCGGCACGGAACAGCTGCTGACGGGTGAAATCCGCTATGTTGACGGCAACCCGACCCCCACCACGCTGAAAAGTGACCTCACGGAAGCCCTCAAGAAGTTCAACACCGGAAAGGGCGGATCGCTGACCCTCGGAGGAACGCTGGTTGAGACTCCCGACGGCATGGAAGTGGAGGGAGCCGAAATCAACGGATGGAAACCGGTGGACGGAGGTGAAGTAAACGCAGATTTGTGATACAATTAAGAATGAATAATTAATAATGAACAATGGATAAGATAAAGACAAGACACTTAGCATGGGCAGCGCTGACACTGGCCCTCGCCGCCTGCACACAGAACGAACTGGCCGACAACAACCGTCTGCCCGAAGGTGAATATCCCGTAGTCATCCGTGCCACCGGACTGTCCGTAGAGGCAACTCCGCAGGCAGCCCCATCCACCCGTGCCACCGTGGACGGCGACTGGCAGGGCGTACAGACCGTGGCACTCAAGATGGGCGACGCGGTAAAGGAATACACCGTAACGGCTACGGATGCCGACGGATACAAGAGCGCCACGCTCTCACGCACGGACGACCCGCACTACTGGACCAGCCGCGACCCGATTACCGTATCGGCATGGTGGCCCATCGACAAGGCTGACATCACACGGATGCCTGCCGTGAAGGTGGCCGAAGATCAGAGCACGCTGGCCGCATTCCAAGGCAGCGACTTCATCTCCGCCATCGACCGGACGGTGGAATTTGACGACCCGAAACTCACCTTTACCCACCGCACGGCACGCGTGGCCATCGAACTGAAACCCGGTACGGGATTCACGAGCGTGGACGGTGCCACGGTGAGCCTCGTGAGCCTGTCCGCCGATAACGAAAACCCGACTGCCATCAAGACCTACCACGCAAGCGGCAACAGCTACGAGGCCCTGACCGCCCCGCAGACCGTTGCGAAAGGCGAGCCGTTCATCCGAGTGGAACTTGGCGGCGGCAACTTCTACTTCCGCCCACAGAACGACGTCGTGCTGGCAGCCGGCAGCCGCTACACCTACACCGTCAATGTGAACGCCACCGGCTTGACGCTGGAGGGCTGCACCATCGGCGGCTGGACTGACGGCGGCAGCGAGAGCGGCACGGCAGAGGATTTGGGTTATTTCATACAGGACGACGGCAGCTACACAGTCTACACCGCTAACGGCCTGAAGGAATGGGCAGAGGCTGTGCAGACCGACCCGACACTCAATATCACCCTCACCGCCGACATTGACCTGACGGGCGAGACGTGGACACCGATAGGCAGTGGTTTCAGTTCTAATACCGGTTATCAAGGCACCTTCGACGGACAGGGACACAGCATCACGGGACTGAGCATCACCACAAACTCAACAGACGGTGGGAATGCTGTATTGTTCGATGGTATCGGGAGTAACGGAACGGTGAAGAACCTGCAAGTAGAGGTGAACTACAATGTGCAGCAAGGGGTAGCCAGCGGCATAGTAAATGTCAACTACGGCACCATTACTGCCTGCTCCGTAACGGGAGATATTGCTGCAAGAACCAGCGATATCGGTGGCATTGCGTCTATCAACAACGGTAGTATTATTGGCTGTTGGTTCGATGGAAATTTAACAACGAATTATGTTGAGGGCGGCATCGCTGCTTACAACTATGGCACCATCACCGCCTGCTTCTATGGCGGCAATGCCGGACAAGGGGTATATAGTAATCAAGGAGAAACGGCAGAAACCACGAAGGTAAATGACGGCGATTCGTGGCAGACCGCTGTTGATGGCATGAACAATGCCCTTACCAGCAACGACTATAAATGGGAACTCGGTGCGGACGGCCTGCCCGTATTGCAGAGTAACCAGTAAAAACAGGACGATATGAAACGATATACCCTATATACATTCTCGGCACTCGCCCTGCTCCTTGCGGCCGCAGCCTGCACGCAGGACGATGCGGGTCTGCTCCCCGAAGCACCGGAGGGCATACCCATGACCTTCACCGCCACGGGACTGAATCCCACGGCGGCAACCACCACCGGTACCCGTGCCCCGGTGGACGGCGACTGGGAGGGCGTGCAGAGCGTGGCAGTCAGGATGGACGGTACGGTGAAGGCATACAATGTGACGCCCTCCACCTCCGACAACACCGGCGCCATGCTGACCTCCGATGACCCGCACTACTGGACCAACCACACCGATCGCCTCGTCACCGCCTGGTGGCCCTACACCGCTGGGGAGACAACCCCGCCTGCCGTGGTGGTAAAAGCCGACCAAAGTGCCCGGAAGGACTTCGAGGGCAGCGACCTCATCGTGGCCGAGGAACAGACGGTGAGCTACGGCAACCCCACACTCCGCTTCACCCACCGCACGGCGCGGGTCACCGTCATCCTGACGGACTACACCGAGGAGCGGATGTTCGTGCGGCTGACAGGCCTCTCCACCGAGAACGGCAACCCCGCCCAAATCACCCCGTATAACAAGGGCGGTGACACCTACACCGCCCTCGTAGCCCCGCAAAGTGTGGCAACGGGCACGGCTTTCATCACCTGCAAATTCACCAACGGCAAGGTCTTCGTCTATAAGATGAAGAACGATACCGACTGGCAGGCGGGCAAGGAATATACCTACACCGTCTCCCTCGCTGCGGCAAAAGACCCGGGATACACCGTGTCGGAGGACGGCAAGACCTACACAGTCACCTCCGCCGATGGGCTGCTGGCGTGGAACGAAGCCGTACAGAAAGATATGACACTGAACTGCACCCTCGCCGACAACATCGACCTGACGGGCAAAGACTGGACGCCGATAGGCACAAGCTTCGGCAACTCATACACCGGCACCTTCGACGGCAATGGCAAGACCATCACGGGGCTGACCGTTACGGGAAGTGACCGATATACGGGTCTGTTCGGCTTCATCAAAGGCACGGTGAAGAACGTGGTGCTGACAGAAATAAACATAACAAGTGGCACGTTCGTCGGCGGCGTGGCGGGATGGAGCTTTGGCGGCAACATTGAAAACTGCTCGGTGTCGGGCAGCGTCAGCAGTAGCGACGTAGGCGGTGTGGTGGGCTATCAATAGGGCGGTTCCATCACCTGATGCAGTTCCTCGGCCACAGTGAAGGGAACGCAGCGGGCAGGCGGCGTGGCAGGTACAACGAATTCCGGTGCCACCCTGACCGCCTGCTATGCCACGGGCGACGTGACCGTTGAAAATGACGGTACAAGCAACGCCTGGGCCGGTGGCGTGGTGGGATCCAACGCATACAGCACCGTCATTGCCTGCTATGCCGCGGGTAACGTCAGTGGTACCGGAAGCGGCACCATCCATGTAGGCGGCGTAACGGGAGAGAACTTTGACGGAACCCTGACCGCCTGCTACTGGAGCGGCCTCCCCGACAATGACAACGGCGGAGCCACGAAGGTGGACGGCACGAACGTCACCTGGCAGACGGCCGTCGCCGCCATGAACGCCGCCCTGAGCGGTAAAGGCTGGCAGTACGAACTCACTGGAGAATTGCCTACCTTGAAAAAATAGTAAACCGTCGGGCGGGATTCCGGTTCCGCCCGAAACGGAAAATAACCGAAGTATAACAGTTGTATCTGCGGTTATTGAAAAGTGAGATAAGAGAATAGCCTCCGGCGGGGTGACTGCCGGGGCTTCGTGCGTTTGGGAACAATCTTTCCACTTTTATAGTGGATTATTGTGGATAATTTATTATCTTTGTATTCAGAACAATACAGAGTAGCATGGAAATAATATTCAACGAAAAGTATTTGAAGGAAATGTACATTACGGGGCAGACGGACAAGAGAAGGTGAAACCATCGCTACAATATGCAATATAACAGATTTATCAAACCATTATAAATAACAGACAGCTTATGATTGAGATACAAGGAATAGATCCGACGATGATTGCCAACAACCTCACTCCGGCATATCCTACTCACCCGGGTGAAGTACTGAAAGAAGAAATTGAATACCGCAAGATTTCGCAGCGTAAGTTATCAGAGCAGATGGGCATCTCCTATAAGGTATTGAATGACATTCTCAATTGTCGTCGGCCTATAACAACGCAGACGGCGATGCTTTTTGAAGCTGCCCTTGATATTCCGGCTGATTCGCTAATGCGATTACAGTTGAAATATAACATGCAACAGGCGGCTGCCAACCCTTCTTTTATGGAACGCCTCAAACAGGTGCGTAAGTGCGCAGCCATGCTATAAAGGAACATGAATAGACAAATAATCTGCTGCTGAAAGAGGTTGTACCAGCGGTTAAAGTGAGATAAGAGAATAAAAAAACAGGAGCCTTCGGCAGTGCCGGGGGCTTCGTGCGTTTACAATTGTTTCGATACAGGGCACATGAATATATCAGACTACATGATAGAAAAAGAAGAGTTGGTTAAACCCCTATCAGTATAAAAAATACCCGTTGAAAGATACTCCACATAAGAGAAAAATGTATTATTTTTGCAATATGATTGAACTATCCAAACATATAGAAGTATTATTGCTGGAGAATGATTGTGTCATCGTTCCCGGCTTGGGAGGATTCATTGCCCACAAACGGCAGGCCGCATATTCCATCCAGAAAGGAGAATTCATGCCGCCCCTCCGCACCATTGGTTTCAATCCGCAACTGATAATGAACGATGGGCTGCTGGTACAGTCGTACATGCAAGCTTTTAACACCGACTTTCCCGATGCAACCCGCCGGATTGAAAAGACTGTGGCTGAAATAAAAGACCAATTGTACCAGCAGGGTCAGGTCACCCTGCACAACGTGGGTACAATCTACTATAATATGAACGGCGGTTATGCCTTTGAACCGGCAGCCTCATCTTTCTTCACCCCAAGTCTGTACGGGCTGGAAAGTTTCACGCTTCCGCAGCTGCAGACATTGCCTGTGTCTTCTCCGAAGCCGTTAGTTCCAGAAATACAGGAAGCAGCAAGCAAACCGAAGAAACATTTCTCCTTGCGCCATTTCACGCGCAACGTAGTGGCCATAGCCGCAGCCGTATGCCTGTTCTTCGTGCTCTCTGTTCCGGTGGAAAACACGTACATGGACGATGCGAATTATGCTTCGCTGGGCTCAATCAGTATGTTTGATGCCATCCGCAACCAATCGGTAGCCACCAGCATACAAACGACTCCGAAAGCAGCAGTTGCACAAAAGGCTGTAAAGAAACAGAAGAGCGAAAAGCGTGTCCGCAACAACGTAAACACGCTGAAACCGGTAGTTGTGAAGACAGAAAAGATTGCAGCCGCACCTGCAGCAAAAACAGCCGTAACCAAAACGGCTGCCACCAAAGCTGAAGCAAAAGCGACACAAAAGCCGAAACCGGCTTCCGCACAACCTGCTGCAAGCAAGAAAACGGCCTACATCATCGTAGCCAGCTTGCCGACATCGGACGATGCCCAACGTGAGCTGAAAAAATTCCAGCAGAAAGGATACAAGAATTGCCAGGTGCTTGAATCGAACGGACGCTTCCGCATCGCACTGGATAGTTATGCCACTTCAGGTGAAGCTTACCAGAAAGTGCAGACGCTGCGCAATCAGGAAGAATTCAAGAATGCCTGGGTATTCACTTCAAAATAAATACGCCCTTTTAAACAGAATGAAAAGAGTAAGATGCCCCAAATGTGACAACTTCATCCAGTTTGATGAAACCAAGTATGGAGAAGGACAGTCACTCGTTTTTATCTGTGACAACTGCAAGAAGCAGTTCAGCATCCGTATCGGAAAATCGAAACTGAATGCCGCCAATCGTAAGGAAGAAGTAATTGACGAGAAAGAAGGCATGCAGGATTTCGGCAACATACTGGCCGTGGAAAACGTATTTGCCTACAAGCAGGTACTTCCGCTGCATGAGGGAGACAACCTCATCGGCCGCCGATGCAAAGGTAATGACATCGACATCCCTATCGAAAGCAATGACCCGAGTCTGGACCGCCGGCATTGCTACATCAATGTCAAGAAGAACAAGCAAGGGAAAATCATTTATACCCTGCGCGATAACGACAGTATCACAGGAACTTTCCTGATGAATGAAATTTTAGGACCGAAAGACCAAATCCGCATTGAAGACGGAGCTATTATTACCTTGGGAGCTACAACCCTGATTCTGAGAGCTGCCGAGGGACAAACGGAAGAGTAAACCGCACACGGGCTCTATAATTTTAGGATAACTAATAACTAACAAACCTTTTTATTTCGATTATGGCTTTTACAAACAACGTAATGATTGTCCGGCATAAATTGCTGGAAAACCTGGTTGCTTTATGGAAAGAAAATCAATTAGTAGAAAAAATTGACCGCATTCCTTTGGAAATCAGCCCTCGCCGCTCACAGCCGGTAGGACGCTGCTGTATCCACAAGGAACGTGCCGTTACTAAATATAAGTTGCTCCCGCTTCTGGGCTGGGATATGACCGATGAAACGGACGAGCTGACTCCGCTTTCTGAATATGCCCGCAAGACACTGGAACGCAAGGAAAGAATCAAAGAAAATATTCTCTGTGTCATCGACGAAGCATGCTCTTCTTGCGTGCAGGTAAACTATGAAGTAAGTAACCTTTGTCGGGGTTGTGTGGCTAGAAGCTGCTACATGAACTGTCCGAAGGGAGCTGTACACTTTAACAAGAAGACTGGTCAGGCACAGATTGACCACGACAAGTGCATCAGCTGTGGTATCTGCCACAAGAGTTGTCCGTATCACGCCATCGTCTACATTCCGGTGCCTTGTGAAGAAGCTTGTCCGGTGAAAGCCATCAGCAAGGACGAACACTACATCGAGCACATCGATGAAAGCAAGTGTATCTATTGTGGAAAATGTCTGAATGCCTGTCCGTTTGGAGCCATCTTCGAAATCTCACAGGTGTTCGACGTACTGGAAGCTATCCGCAAGGGAGAACAAGTGATTGCCATTCCGGCTCCGTCCGTATTGGGACAGTTTAAGGCTACTATCGAACAAGTGTACGGAGCATTGAAAGAAATTGGTTTTGCCGATGTAATTGAAGTGGCTGAAGGTGCCATGCACACTACCAGCAACGAAGCACACGAACTGCTGGAAAAACTGGAAGAAGGACAGAAGTTCATGACTACTTCCTGCTGCCCGTCGTACATCGAACTGGTGAACAAGCATATTCCTGACATGAAGCCTTACGTATCAAGCACCGGTTCTCCGATGTATTACGCGGCTCGCATTGCTAAAAAGAAATACCCGAATGCGAAGGTAGTCTTCATCGGCCCGTGTATCGCCAAAAGAAAAGAAGCACAGCGCGACGAATGCGTAGATTACGTGCTGACATTCGAAGAACTTCACCCGATTTTCCGTGGCTTGGGTATTGAACTGGAACAGGCCAACCCGTACAAAGTGGCATACGAATCCGTATGTGAAGCACACGGATTCGCACAGGCAGGCGGTGTAGCCGGAGCAGTGAAAGCTTATTTAGGCCCGAAAGCCAACAGTATCAAGATCATGCAGTTCTCTGACTTCACGAAGAAGAATATCGGTGTACTCCGCGCTTACGCCAAGACCGGAAAAGTGGATGCACAGTTCATCGAAATGATGGCTTGCGAAGGCGGATGTGTAACCGGCCCGAGCGCACACAACGACCCTGTAGCCGGAAAACGCCAGTTGAACCAAGACTTGCTGAAACGTACCTTGAAGTACGAAAACAATAACCAGGAATAAACCCATGAGGGAACTTATTGAACGCCTTTACCGGGAGCAGACACTGGCTCCCGGTGAATTGCGTACCCTTCTGCTGGAGTGCCGGGGGGAAGACCTCGACTTTCTCATGCAAAAGGCACGTGCCGTAGCACAAAGCCATTTCGGAAACAGAATCTATATCCGTGGACTTATTGAAATAGGGAACTGTTGTCACAACGACTGTTTCTACTGCGGCATCCGAAAAAGCAACCGCCATCTGAAGCGGTACCGGCTGGATGCGGAAACCATTCTGGCCTGCTGCCGGCATGGATACGAGTTGGGATTCCGTACCTTCGTCCTGCAAGGAGGAGAAGATAACTACATGAACGATGACAGGGTAACGGAAGTGGTTGCTGCCATACGAACCGAATTCCCCGATGTGGCCATCACCCTTTCATTCGGTGAACGCCCTACACTTTCCTACGAACGTTTTTTTCAGGCAGGTGCCAATCGCTATCTGTTGCGCCACGAAACGCACAACGAAGCACATTACCGCCGCTTGCACCCTGAAGACATGTCGCTGTCCAACCGTTTGCGTTGTCTGAACGATTTGAAACGCATCGGATTCCAGACGGGAACCGGCATCATGGTGGGAAGTCCGGGACAAACCGTCGACCACCTGGTAGAGGACATTCTTTTCATAGAACAATTCCGTCCCCAGATGATTGGTATCGGTCCTTTCCTGCCTCATCATGACACTCCTTTCGCTTCCTGCCCTCCCGGCAGTCTCACGCAGACACTCACGCTGCTTCCCATCTTCCGGCTGATGCATCCGCAGGCATTGATTCCTTCTACCACCGCCCTGGCAAGCCTTACGCCCGACGGGCGCGAGAAAGGCATATTGGCAGGTGCCAATGTAGTGATGCCCAACCTCTCTCCGGTAGAACAGCGAAAGAATTATGCCTTGTATGATAATAAAGCCTCTATGGGCTCAGAAGCTGCCGAAGGACTGCGTCTGCTGGCACAACGGCTGGCTGCCATTGGTTACGAAATAGATAAAAGCCGAGGAGATTATCCCGGCAAAACACTATAAATTACATTACAGCTATGTACAAGATTGATTCTCAAAAGGCAGAAGAATTTATCTGCCACGAAGAAATTCTCGATACTCTGGAATATGCCCAAAGCAAAAGCCAGGACAAGGAACTGATACGTTCCATCATTGAAAAGGCTCGCCTGTGCAAGGGACTTTCTCACCGCGAGGCTGCTGTACTATTGGAATGCAACGACCCGGAACTGGTGGAGGAAATCTACCGCCTGGCTCGTGAAATCAAGCAGAAATTCTACGGCAACCGCATCGTAATGTTTGCCCCACTCTATTTGTCAAACTACTGCGTAAACAGTTGTACCTACTGTCCTTACCACGTTAAGAACAAGACCATTGCCCGCAAGAAACTGACACAGGAAGACATCCGTCGTGAAGTCATCGCCCTGCAGGACATGGGGCACAAGCGTCTGGCATTGGAAGCTGGAGAAGATCCGATTCACAATCCTATCGAATACATTCTGGAGTCGATAAAGACTATCTATAGTATCAAGCACAAGAACGGAGCCATCCGTCGGGTAAACGTAAATATTGCTGCGACCACGGTAGAGAATTACCGTCGCCTGCACGAGGCCGGTATCGGTACCTACATTCTGTTCCAGGAAACGTACCACAAGGAGAATTACGAAAAGCTTCACCCCAGAGGTCCGAAGAGCAACTATGCCTACCATACGGAGGCCATGGACCGCGCCATGCAGGGAGGAATCGATGATGTAGGTATCGGTGTATTGTTCGGCCTGAACACCTACCGCTACGACTTCGTGGGACTGCTGATGCATGCCGAACATCTGGAAGCGACGTACGGCGTAGGTCCGCATACCATCAGTGTGCCCCGTATCTGCTCGGCCGACGACATTGACGCCTCGACCTTCGAGAATGCCATCTCCGACGAGATATTCCAAAAAATTGTAGCCGTCATCCGTATCAGCGTACCTTATACGGGTATGATTATTTCTACACGTGAATCGCAGCGTTCACGCGAGAAGGTACTTGCCCTCGGCGTGTCACAAATCAGCGGAGGTTCCCGTACCAGTGTGGGAGGTTATGCTACCGAAGAACTGCCGGAAGAAAATTCTGCTCAGTTTGATGTGAATGACCACCGCAGCCTGGATGAAATCGTGGCCTGGCTGCTGAAACTGGGCTACATCCCCAGCTTCTGTACGGCCTGCTACCGTGAAGGACGTACGGGCGACCGTTTCATGTCGCTGGTCAAGACGGGCCAGATAGCCAACTGCTGTGCCCCCAATGCCTTGATGACGCTTCAGGAATACCTCTGCGACTACGCTTCGCCCGAGACACGCCAACTGGCTGAAGACATGATTCGCAAGCAGATGGAAGAGATTCCGAATCCCGCCATCCGCAAAAGAGCCTTGGAAAATCTGGAACGGATTGCCGAAGGAAAACGCGACTTTCGTTTCTAATGTGTGAACTTAAAGCCTCATTAAACGTATGAACGATACTCCCCGTGCCAACCGGCTGCACATCGGTCTGTTTGGCAAGCGAAATGCCGGAAAGTCATCACTGATTAATGCCCTGACGCATCAGGATACAGCCCTCGTGTCGGATATTCCCGGCACGACTACCGACCCAGTCTTTAAGGCCATGGAAATCCATGGTCTTGGTCCCTGCGTATTCATTGATACGGCCGGCTTCGACGACGAAGGCGAACTGGGCGAACTCCGCATCCGACAGACACAGCGTGCGCTGGAGAAGACAGACATCGCCCTAATGGTCTGTACCGACGAGCATCTGGACGAAGAGTTACACTGGCAACGCTTATTAAAGGAAAAGAATGTGCCTGTTATCTGGATACTGAACAAATGTGACCTATTATCCGATGCCGAACAGACCATGCGCCACATCGAACAGCAATGCGGACAGGTTCCCCTATTAGTGAGCACCCTCACCGGAAAAGGACTGGACGACATTCTGCGCAGTCTGCGAAACAAGTTGCCGGATGAAACCATGGCACAAGGCATTGTAGGCCGACTGGTAGAAGAAAACGATACCGTCATGCTGGTCATGCCACAGGACATCCAGGCCC
>OGFG01003552.1_pt1 | contig 11018 bp, 8 predicted proteins | sample 1570761 | NCBI WGS metagenome assembly OGFG01 (sample SAMEA2581938, study PRJEB24529) | metagenome | biome: Human gut stool | place: China | collected 2011 | reverse complement strand
GCAATATCCAGGGAAATCTCCTGAATGTCATCTATAAGAGGATTATTAAAAATCAATCGTGAAATCAGCTCATCCGCCATGTGAAAATACAAATTGCTTGCATAATCATCCTTAGCTAAAATATTTGCATTCTGGCTAAGGAGTCTGGTCATCCCCTGGTCACTTTTCAGAATAATGAAAATATAGTATTCCCCATTTCGGTCTTGAAAATCTCTTAGTGTACCATTTCTATCTTCGTATTGCAGTTTATTTCCCTTATATGTTCCACGACGTATAAACTCTGCTAAAGTACTCTTAACAATTTCTTTCACAGGTCTCACTACATTACGATCTCTATCTGCATCTCCGTTTGAATGAAGTGCTTCTGGATAAGAGAAGTTACTTGTACAATTAGCGATCGATGCTGCTTCTGATATAACCGATTTGTAATATGCTTTTATTCTCTTTCTTTCAATCACTTCCTCTCTCCGAATAGAATGGTCATCATATATCACCCCACCAATATAAATAGGCTTATTTGTGTTTTTTAATCCTTCAAAATCACCATACTCATCAAGTGCATATGTAAACATGCTTTACCCCTTCCTAATTTATAAATTTTATCTTATTGATTCTTCCTTCAATATAACCTACTTTCAAATCAAGCGAGCAATCTATCACTAATTTTAAATAGTAATTATACACTTTTATGTAAAATAAGACCATTCGATATGATGCAATTTCATCTTTTCAGCATTCGTCATTTGTAATTCAATTGTATTATATTCAAGGGCTTCTTCCAGAAGCCCTCAACATCGGCATTTTTCGCAAACCAGTCTGATATTCATTTATTATATCATAATTCCAATACCAATCACTACCATCGATACTGCCCAGAATATATTATACTTCTTCATCTCCCAATTACATAATAATAAATATCCAAAAGAAACAGCCATAAACACATAACTTAATATCGTAATATCTTTTGTGAAAATATTTTCTATTTTTTCTGTTGAGATTGTATTCACAACTAATGTTGTTATAAAGAATGACGCTAATGCTAATAAATGTATCTATTAATCTGCATCATTTCATCTGTTACACCATTCTTCCATTGCTAAATTCTTAAATGTTTCCGCAGCTGATCTGAGTTTTGTTCTCTCCTCTTCATTATTAGTTTCAATAACTTTTTTCATCAATAACTCTGCATTATATTCATGTTGTCTGATTGTATCTGTTTCTGATCTATCATATTTTTTATTCCTGTTTTATTCATTTTATATTTCTTTTTACGTTGTATTGAACAATTATATCCGAAATTGATACACAAAAATGCGGTATCGGTTTTTTGTTCATTCCAAAACCGATATCCGCATACTTTTAATTATTCAATGAATACAGTATAATTTGTGCGTTCATTCTTGTCAATATTTTTCATAGGTGTACAGAGGCTCTTTTTACAGCCCCAACTGCAAAAAGTATTTTCCTCTTTGTGTATTGTCTTCTAATATGAGTCGCTTCCGATAACAACATTACCAAGCACTTCTACCTTACAACGCTCACAAAGTGCAACTGCGTCCCTGATCTCTTTTCTATCTGATTTCATTAACTGCTCTACAAAGACTGCTCCATCTGCATACTCAAGCTGTTTTAATACTTCTGTATTATTGGAGATCAGACCATCTGTGCAGGTAACTGTCATTCCAAGCTCACTGAGTTTCTCTGCCAGATCCTCTGCATATTCTCTGGTTTCCTCTCCGTTACTTTCATAAACTGTAAGCAATAGATGTTGCATATTCTTCTGTTCTGCCAGCATAGCAACTTCATGGCTGATACGCATTAATAAGATTTCTGTATCCTCACTCTTTCTTCCATGTGCAAACCAGGAATCAATCCATCTGTCTATCCTATTCCCTTTTTCAGCCTTCTTATTCTTAAGTACCATTCCAAATACCGGAAGATTTGTAACTGCCTTCACTTCATCTGCATCTTTAACAGTCTGTGTCATAATATAAATGACTGCATACCAACAAACTGCTAGAAACATACCTGCAAAAAGTCCTATCAGAATATATTTGATATTAACATACTGTACGGTTGGAGTTATTGCTGTTTCAACTCCCTTATGATTTTCCTGAACCTTCTCTTCTTCAATCGGTTTTACAAGCAGATTATAATAGGTCATCTGATCTTCTGTAAGTCCTGCAGATGCGTTCTGCATAGCAGAGTATGCTCTGCCTACCGCATCAATTGCATCTGACTTCTGCTCATTAATCTCATTATCGCTTGACATATAGTATTGCTCTGCAACTGAATTCACAATAAACTGTCCAAAAGTCTGCTGTAACTGTTGCGTATAAACCTGCATACGGTCTTTAATAATCTCAGCGATCCGTTCGCACTGCTCCTGGTCTGTTGCATAAATCCGAATATTGAGTATTCCGGAATTCATCCCCTGCGTCATCAGCACATCTGTGTGTGATGCATTCAGGGTGTCCTCAATTCTGATCAGTTCTCTTACAGATGTATTCGCATATTTTTCTCCAAATACAGATACAACTGCTGTACATGTGTCCTCATCCAACAATGCATTCTCATACATTGCAAAAATATTCACCAGTTCTTCTTCCGCAGCGTCTTTCTTCACCTGATAACTCAGCATCTCTGTCGGGATCTCATTCGAACTCAGCTGCATCACTGCAGAATTCTCAAGATATTGTTCATTATCACGATATATCTCTGCATTATAAGAATACATTCTATAAGCAAGTTCTACCTGCTCAATCTCATCATCTGTTAAAGCAGTTTTGATCTCCTCAACTGCTTTCTTCGTGCTCTTCTCCTGCACTTCGCCTGCGGCTGCCACTTCTGCCATGTTCTTTCTCACAGAATATAAGTTGGCTGCAACTGCAAGAATCAGCATCATTACGATAATGCTGCGCCATTTGCGTAATATATAGTGCAGTAATGTCACTAAATCAATCTGTACCTCTTCTTCGTTCATGATTATCCTCTCATCCTTTGATTTTTCGCTAAGTGGTATTATAGCATAGAACTATGGTTGTGCAAAGGGATATTGTGTGGCATTCATATATTCTTAAGGATTGTAATTGTCTACACCATACTCCACTGACTATTCAAATGTTTTATTTCCTGCATTGTCCACGGTACATCCAGTTGTTCATAGTACTGTTTTTCAATATTAAAAATCATATTATTACAACAGCCCTTTACCTTCTTGTTGTCCGTCTGGTCACGTAAATTTCCAAGTTTTTCAAGGACAAACTCTGCTTCACCAGAAGCAACATTCTGCAATGCCTTATAAACACTATCATACAGCCCGAAAATTTCTCCATCCCTAAATCCATCCCTGAAACATAATTCCATCAATTTTGTAAGAATATCCAAGCATGCCGGATTATCAACCCCTGCTATCTCCTCCGTCATTCCGGCTATTGTATTTTTTCCATTATAATCCGGGATACTATTTTTCTCACTGGCAATCTCATAATATAGAAGCAGTGCTTTTTCTGGATATACATTAAGCAAAGTCCGCAAATACTTTGTCTTCCCCTCACTCTTTGTTGTCTCTTCTAACAATCTTTCATTTACCTCTACGTTATTAAGTTCTGCTGCTTTCTCAGCAAAAATGTCTAACATTTCTTCATCTGCTTTTCCCAGATACTTCTCAACCAGATACTCTCCTGTCATTATTTTCTGTAGATATATAAAACATTGTTTTCTGTCATATTGCTTACATTCTCTATCTTCCAGAATACGCTCAGCAATCTCCATGCCAGCATCCGTTTTATACTTTTCACACCATTCAATATATCTTTCAGCCATGGAACCATAGAGAACCTGTTCTTCTGCAATTTTCTTCAGCTGCATAACAATCTCGTGTTCTGATAAACGACTACAAATATATCCGTCCAGACTTCCCTTTTTTTCATCTTCGCATCTTCGATTCTCTTCGTGCAAAAAAAATCTCGGCAAAAGAATCATGTGTTTTATAAATTCGTTAGGAACATCTATATCAAATTTGACTATAAAATAGCACGCATAAGCTAATCTATAAGTGTATGTTGTTGTTCCATTCTTGTCACTACACAATTCCTTATCCCATTTGATCGCTGATATCTGCTTTTGTACATAGTCTTCAATGTACCCCAGCTGCTGATCTGACAGGTTAGTTTTCTGTGTTTTTATATGCTGATGAATCTCACCTATCGAGAAATTTTCCCAATCCACTATTTCTGTAAATTTTTTTACCTTATCATCCTGAAATCTGACATTTTGAATAGCCTCTGCCAGTTCTCTTAAATCTTCCCTGTCTGTACGATCATGCACATGAACCCAATCAATTTCTTGATAAGTCTGTTCCATTCCCATAATATTCACGAAATCGTCTACTAACTTTTGAAATTTTTCTTTTTCAAATAATGCATCAAAATAACTTTTCTGTTCTCTTTCCTGTTTTTCTCTTATCTGTTTTTCTCTTATCTGTTTTGCCCGCTCCTCTAGTTTTGTATTATCCTCTGGATATGCAAAACTTTGGAATTCATGTAAAATCGTATCATCTGAATAACTGCTCACAATCCTTTGATGTTCCTGCTCTAAAAGATTTTCTTTTTTCCAGAAACGAAGTATTGTCTGTATCGTCCTTTTATCATATATCAACGCCGCCACATCGAATACTTTTTCTGTGTCCTCAAGAATAGCGGTTTCTTCCTTCTCGTAAATATAACCAATCTGTTCTTCCAGTTTTTCAAATACACCCGAAATATAATAGATCAATTCATTATTTCTATTCTCAGACATCTCCACTATCAATATCAATAACTCATGAACAGCCTTATATCCTGTAAGAACACCTAAAAGCTCCTCTGCTGTATGCTTTATCATATAATGATCCAGTCTTCTGTTATACTTTACGAAACATTTCAATAGAAATGGTACATGCACATTACTCCGCTGTGAATAATTAATAAACATAAGCAAACCATCTACGATATCTTCCGGCAATCCTTCTATATCTGCAAAATGTTCAAACAGCTCACGCTCCACCTGTTCTGTATACAACACATCTATTGCAAGTGTTTTCAGAAGATTCTTACGAACATAAATCGTTGCACTCTCATCAAATATCAGTTCTGTAAACACAGACCGTGCCCTACTCTCATATCCGCAAAAATCTTCCATCTGCATCAGTAAAGTTGTTGCATTATCCTGGCATCTGTCATGTTTTGGTTTTTCTATTGAATCCAACAAATAAGATATAGATAAAGGATTATGTGCCATATGCACCATTACATCCATATCATTTCTTCTGGAAATCCATGTATAATCATCATTGATCTTTTCAAAAATAGAAATGAATAATTTCTGTTTGTCTTCCATCGACATCCGTTCGTCTTCATACTGGAACAAAATAGATGGATCATGCTCTAAAATCCATGTATTAATCCGACCTGTCGTGTCCAAAAGACTAGCAAAAGAAAGAACATTATACCAGGATTCCTTTATTCTGTCCCTATTCTTCTCATAAGTAACAAGTTCCAGTATCTTCTCTACCGGAAAACTGACCAGATATTCTGCTGTTACATATTCTTTGAAATTATTGTGTGTAAACTGCCAGCTTCCATCCGGCATTTTCTTCCAGATACCTGAAAAGCGTATTAACTTATTCTCTTCTTCTGTAACTATCTCCTGCAATTCTGATTCTGTCAACTGCTTTGTTTTCATCAGCTGCATTGTCATTCCAATTCTCTGTAATATCATCCTGATCTGCCGCTCTTTTACCTCCAGTTCTTCTTTTTGTTCAAATTTCAGCATATCACGATCCATGCTTATTCTGATCAGGCGTGGCATCAAGTCTTTCAATTCTGGCAGAGAACCTTCTTCTTTAAAAATTTCTACAAGGCGGATAAAAAAGAATGGAACTTTTAACTGTTCCGTTAATTTTCTCATTTGAACCTGTTTCCAGAATACGGTCTCATCCACCTCTGATTTTCTTAGATACTCTGAAATGTCTTCTCTTAAGATTGGGAAAATTGCATATTCCTTAAACTGGTTCAATGATCCCTCCTGCCCTTTTCCTCTCGACAGGTGATAGAAATTATTTCTTGTAGAAATCACAATTTTCTGATCAGGATGTTTTCTCACATATGAATCCAATTTTCTATGAAAACTATTTATATCTGCGATCTCGTCATAGCCATCCAAAACAAGTACGGAATTTTCTATTTTATAATCAAAATTCCATTGAGTTATCAATCCCTCAATGTTCTCATTGCTATAAGTATTCAATGGTATGAATATCGGTGGTGTATTCTGTTCACATAATACTTGTGCCAGCTTCTCAAGCTCAGTTGTCTTGCCTGCTCCTGCCTGTCCAAGCAATACTACACGTTTTTCTTCATTGACTACGTCATATAATGTTTTTCGTAATGGCTTTACTACATTTAAATAGCGTTCGTCTTTCCCGATGATTTCCTCTGCTTTTCCTACATATCTCTGTATGTAATCTTCTGATACTTTGTCTTGTAGTTCTTCTCTAATTACAGATATGTATTCTTCATTCTGATTTTCACATGGCAAATATGTTTTCTCAGTTACACTGTCTACACACTGTTGCAATAACTCTATAATTTTCTCCAAAGAAGCCTCTGTTCTGTCTGCATATTCTTTTTCTGCCTTATACCGAATCTTCCCGTCTATTGTCATATGATCTGTAATGTACTGATTCATGTATGTGATCAATTCAACAGTCTTTCTTTTCGCTTCTTCACGTTCCTCATAATCCATTCCCTGAATATCAGAAACAGCAGAAAGAATTTCTTCCCGCTCTTGTAAAGAAATAACTTCTAAACTGCCCATATCAGAAAGAGCTTGTCTCGCCCTATCTATGACCCGTTCGACAATCGGCTTTTCCGTCGTCACTTTCAGAAGGCTGTCTTCTGATGTTTTCTGATGCTTTTTAATGTCGGCACAGACTCCTTTTCCAGTTTCATAAAGAGTTGCTGCAGATGCCAATCCCCCTAAACCATCTAATAGAATTTTTGTTAAAATACTCATATATTAATACCTGTTCAATTTCATTTTTAAGAGTAAGCACATAGCTCTTTCATCTGCTGCATTGCAGTCTGTGCACTCTGATTCCATTTCAATTCTACAATCAGTGCCGGATAATCCGCTCTGTATTCAGGCTTTGGCAGATATACAAAATCTGCAAATCCACGCCCTGTTGGCAATTCTCTGATTGGCTTAAAACAGCATTTCATTCCATGGCTGGGTTTCAACTGCCATAGTGAGTTCCTGACGAATCTCTTCGTTTGGAATAAACGCAGTCCTGGTATACTGTTCATAGCCAAGATATCCATCATACCAGCGTTTGACTTCATCAAAATTCTGATGATATTGTTCTGCCAGCCTTTCCACTTCCTCCTCTGTAAAACCGATATATGGTGACAGACTGCCTGCACTTTGCGGTCTGCAACAGCATCTCTGATCAACACGTCCCATCGCATACTGTTCAGATGATATTTCCAGAGCTTCTTCTGCGGAACGCGGTCAGCTGAACGCACCATTGTCCAATCTCTTGTAGAGAAGCAGAAAACTATCACCTTCCCAAAGAAGACCCTTGATACGGTTTGTTTTCTTGCCACAAAACAGAAAGAGCGTGTTTTTATCGTAAGGATCGAGCTGAAAACGAAACCGGATCATCGTTGCCAAACCATCTATGCCCCGGTGCAGATCCGTATAGCCGGCTGCAAGGTAAATCTTTTTTAACCCGACTGTATCATTCAGCATGGACTAATACCTCCAGAATACTTCGGATGATATCTGCTGAAGTATGGTTATAAACTTCAAGCACTAGTCCTTTGGAGTTGCGAAGAACGGCTACCGGTTTAACATCGCTGGAATCTATTGAGGGCATTGCTGGCGGTAATGCTGCTGGTATTGGGAGTTCCACAAAAGCTGGTTCTGAATTACAAGCTTCCAGGCATGCTTTTCTAACCCGGCGTAAGCGATAGTAATAATTCGCTTTGGTAATGCCATGTTCATTGCACCTGATTTCTGCTTTCATATCTGCGGGGCGGCTCTGGCATTCAAATTTAATTAATCCTGCATAGACTCTCTGTGGCTTAAATTGTGCTTCGAGTATTCTTTCGAGTTTTTTTCTAGAAATAACTCGAAAGAAACTCGAAACAATACTTTTATTTCATAGTCTGGTAATATACGAAATTTTATTCCAAATTTTTTCCCAACTGCTATAATAGCTTCAATCACCAAAATATAGCCATCACCTGCTCATATTTTTCCTTGTAAATCTCTTTGCTTTTGTCTGATAAAATATTATCTTTTACAATATATTTAAATCTATCCGGCTTGTAATCGAGTTTTACCATAAACCTCAACTCAATTATATCCCCAACCACTCTCCAATCCTGCATAACATTTCATTTCAATTGAGTGGCAATTGAGTTATTTATAAAGTAAAACTCAATTATCACTCAATTCTTTTAAACATAACATATCTAGCTGCAGGTCCTTTACCTGTTAAAGTAATCAGGCCATCACTCCTCATTTTATCAATGACACTTCTCGCCTGCTGCTTAGTAAATCCACACATCTCCTGTATCTTAGCAGATGTTATCTGATCATTTGTCTGCAGATATTCTAAAATCATATTTTTAGCCTTGATATACTGGACTGTTTTATCTCTTGTATATTCCACGTCTGATTTTAATGCCTCATATAGCTTAGCTGTGAGCATATATTCTTTGCCAACAATCTCTATCAGACCGCTGTTAACCAGCTCATTGCACGACTTTTTTGTTTCATCCAACGATTTTTGGACTTTTCTTGATAGTTCTGACAACTGTTCTTTCCTGTTGTCCATTAAGTCTCTTAATATCATCATTTCAGCCAAAGGCATAATTTTACTATTTTTATCCTGTACTTCGGTAATAAACTTAACAAATTCTGTGTTATCTATTGCACTGAATATTGTCAAAGAAACTGCATCATTAAACGATCTGTATCTTGGATAAGGCTTGCCCATTGAAACCATGTCCTTAAAGATGATATCTACTCCCTGACCGGTTCTCTGAACATATTTCAAATTTTGCAGTGTCTCTGCTATCAGCTTATTCCTTGGTATAGATGGATGCGTTATGATATTGTCCTCTGTAATTCCATCAAGGAATCCGCCTGGATTTTCAATAACTACTCGGTCCGGATATTGTTTTACATAAACTGCAGCATTGCTCTGATAGTCTCTATGAGACAACGCATTGAGAAGTGCTTCCTGAAATACTCTCTCTGGAAAATCTTCCACCTCAAGTCTGAATAATCCTACCTGAATATTCTCTATCTTACTGTATGCTTGTACTCTCTCGGTCAACTTATCAATGATGCTTATTAATGGCAGCTTCAAATCAAGTCTTGCATCGTATTCTTCTAAATTATCAGCTGAATAATGTAAATATATAACTTCCGCCTGCGGTAACAATCTTTGAATTGAGGTTTCTTTTCCCACAAAGAGCAGACCAGCAATAGTCAGACGTTCTACATCTCCGTCATATTTTATGAGCTGTAAGTCTCTCAAAAAATCTATATCATCCAAATCTGGTAATGTAGATTTAGAATCCCTGACTCTTAGTTTTTCCTTCACACTATACACTTCTAACTTATTTATGTCATCCAAAGTACTTTCTCCTATAATTCTGCCTGAAAAATCCGGATTCTGTACAGAAGAATAAACATTGCTCAACTCATCCGGATATGCAGGTTTTGAATTTCTACCTAATCTCTTCAGACATCTGCCATCTGTAGTGGTATATGTCTTTCCATCGGCTTTAACTGATATTGCAATAACGAGTTTTCCTTGATACTCGAAGTCTGATATTTCTGTAAATAATGGTGGCACAGTTCTATCATAAATTCCCTCAATAATACGCTGACCATCATAATTCCTATCACAGCCAGTAACTTCAATAGGCTTATCTTCTACTCCAAAATAAACTGTTCCACCCTTAGTATTAGCAAATGCAATTAATTCATCAACCGCAAGAGAAATAATTTCTTTTATATTTCTTGCATTTATCCAAGACTTAAATTCAACTGTATCAGTTTCCTCTTTATCTAATATTTCCTTAAATTCTTCTTCAGTCATTAGCGTTACACCTTCTTTCCCAATAAACACTCATATCTAATTTACTAATCTCTTGATTTTAATTTGCATGATGTTGGTGTTTGTTTTCTGTTTCAAAGACGTAAGAATTAGCATTCATACATTATAGTAGAATATATTTTTAAATATACAATGACTCCATCAACTCTTGTATCTCCTGTTGCTCAATCCTTTTCTTCCATCTTCGTATATTCTCTTGTATATAGCATTTATCATTTGAATCATCTTTTAACTGTTTGATTACATCCGGCTCGTTGCAGGATCCATTAGTTTTTTGTGCTTCAATAGCAAGGGATTTGGGTAGAATAGGATTTCTCTTAATTTTAATCACTGTTCTTGCATTAAACATACCAGGCGTCTGTATTCCATTTATTTGATATACAGTTTTTTCTGATTCTGTATCATCAGGATATTTACTCAAGGCATACTTTAAACTACTAAAATTATTATATAATCTCTCTGCTGCAAAATAGCATCCGCTTTCTGCACCTTTGACCAGAGTACCTTCTAACTCTGTATACCCATTCTTCTTTATTTTGATCACACATCCAAACATAAACACCTGTGTATAACTTATATTCTTTATCGTTGCCGCAATAAAAGGTATCCCCCATTTTTTCATACTTCATTAACATTTAATTTATTTTAAGTTTATCACTGCACAACACTATTAGCAAATATTTTCTCTTTCACCTTTTCTTCGTTTGTAGTTTGTTTTCATAAATACAAAGTCCCCTCTCAGGAACTTCGTATTCATCTCATATTCTATTCTCCCAGATACTCTTGGTAGTGTCAAAAACTACCCATTTTATTGTTCTAAAATTCTTTTAAAACCTTG
>OGFG01003548.1_pt1 | contig 11026 bp, 20 predicted proteins | sample 1570761 | NCBI WGS metagenome assembly OGFG01 (sample SAMEA2581938, study PRJEB24529) | metagenome | biome: Human gut stool | place: China | collected 2011 | reverse complement strand
AGATATATCTGCATTTTTTACTTCTAATCGTAGCTTTTTTATATTATTTCTTATCTCTGTTATTTTTTTGTTTATTTCATCAATATTTACTCCATTGATTTCATCAATAAAACGTAAAACTTGACTATCAGCCAAAGACACTAATTCTTTTGCTCTTCTCATTTCAGAAAGTGATAAAACTAAATTCTTTTTATTTTGAAGGATCTTACGACTATGTATTTTATAAATATATTTTTGATAAGTCTGCTGTTTAGCCATTGTGTTTGTCACCTCTTACATTATAATTTCTTATTATTCCTTCACGAATTTTTGATGATCTGTCTCAAGCTCTGAATATAAATACTCGCATTCAGATTTATCCTTATGTCTAAAGTAAGGGGTATTTATTAGTCCATGGCAATACTCGTATGCCTTACCACAAACCGGACAATATATAATATTTTTCTTCGCCCACATCTTCAATTCTTCTTTAGAGTATTTATTATCAAAGCAATTAATAATATTATTACCTATTTTGGCTGTTAGCATATTATATTTCTCCTTTAATCCTCATTTTTAATCAAATCCCACAAATCTTCTAAACTCCCTAAAGTAAAAGCACCACCATTCTTAGCCACATATTCCAACCCATTTTCTCCCCAATCATTCTCATATACATACCAATAAATCCATTCTTCTTTATCATCAACAATATCAGCAATTACGCTGGTAATCTCATTAAGGGAGGTTGTTTCTACTAATTTATCACTGCAAGAGCCAAACAAATCATAAAACTCATCCCAAAACTTTTCTATTTTTCGATATTTCTTCTTAACAACTGTCATTAGTTTAATAAATTGTTCTTTAGTCATATCAATAAACTCCTTTATATTAACCTTGCATTCCTTTAACACTTAATCACAATAAACATTTTCTTGCAAATATCTGTTTAACTCACTCTTATACATATCTTTATCACAATAATTGTCAGTTGTATAATCACCTCGATACCAAGTTATCTGACTATCCAAATAAAAATGCTCTCTGCCTACAGAAATATCATTATTCTTTGCAAAGACACCAAAGTCCCAAAAGTTCTCAACATCTCCAATATCCATTATGTAAATACTCACCTCTTTTCTGAAATCAAAATTTGATTTATTTCTCTCTATTTAATTCAATAAAAATTTATACTACCTAGCAAAGTAATAAACTTATACTACCTTAGATAGTTATATTGAAATTTTCTTTATTGGACTTTTAAAATTCACTCAATTTTTGATTTGTTTCATTTTACTGTATCAATGCCCATGCAACATCTTCAACACTTCGATGATTTCTGATAGAATTGATAATCAATTCCTCCGATACTAGTGTTAATATTTCTTTATACGGCATTTTCAGTGCAAGAAGTTCCATATAAAGAAAACTTCTATATTCTTCTATCCTTTCTTTTTCTTGCAATTCCTTAATATCATTTTCATTATTAGCCATTGTCTTCATCATCTGCCACCTCATTGTTACCTTTCTTTTCTCTCATCAATCTCATTCTTTCAACCATAGCTTGCTTCTGCGCATCAGACATAGTTCTTTTTGCATTAGGATTACGGATACTGATAGCTGTTGCTGGCGCATGGAATGTAGCACCTTGCCAACTACCATCAGTATATCTTGTCTCTGAAGTCTGTTCCCAACCTTGTTTAATACACTTATTAGCATATTTTTGGATAGTAGTATCTATTTCTGCCCAGAGTTTTCCGTTCTCATCAGCAGAAATGTTAATGATAACCTCGCGCTCTTCCGGAGTAAGTTTTACAGGGGTTATAATTGTTTTCATGTTTGTTTGTCCTTTCGTAATATATTTATTCAGAAATCACAGAGTCCATTGTAGGAACACTCTTAATTTCTATGTAGTTGTTCACTATTGCCTCAAACAATTGTTTTAGTTCAGGCACTTCTTTTACAATATCAATTGCAGGTGGATTAGTAGCTTCTTTGTGGTTAATCATATACTCCCCTTTGTATTGTTCAACAGGCATTCCATAATCCAAACGCATTATTTTGTAGATATCACCGTAAATACTTCTTATTCCATCAGGTGTGTTATTACCTATCTGACTGGCTATATTTTTAATTTTCTTATTCATTTCTGTCTTCCATTCAGAATATGATGGCATAGGAATAATTGTTGTTACCAATGTTTCTAATCGGTCAATCTTTTTAATCAATTCTTTATTTATTTCCTTTTGACTTTGTAATGTTCTTAATATCATATCCGTATTCTTATTTGTCTGAATGATGTTATCAAGAGATTGGGTATTATCTTCCCTACTCTTTGCAATAAGTCCATCAATAATATCCCAACACCAATCCATGAACTCATCTGCTTTAGGCTGGCGAGACCACCGACAAATTTCCATAACGCCCTTGCGAGAATAAAATGTACGTTCCTGAATAGCACCATTAGAATCGACCGTACCAGTTTGACCCCCTCGACTTACTTCGCTCTTTATCAAACAGCTAAATTTGTCCAACCTCTCTCGATGCCTTTGATGTATCTTTTTGATAGCTTCACTTGGATTGTTATATCCCAACGCTCTGCCAATCTGCTCTCTGGTCAGAAAATACTCGTTATTGATATCAGCCCAGAAATCACACGGTGTTACTTCCTCAAAATTCTCGGTAGTAATAAGTTTCAGATTATTCATACTCATTTTTGCTTTAATCCTTTCACAACAAGTTCTCAATAACATTATTACAAATTAACTAACACTTCATCAAATTCTTTATCTAAATTATCGCCCTTTTCTTTCTTAGGATTTACCTCTAATGGTTTAAAGTGAATATTCAGCAGATAATCAGCTAAAGCTCTCTGTATCTCCACATAATTAGACCTGTACAAGAAAGGCTTTTCTTCATCAACCTCTATTAAAAATTTATCAACATCATTCATCTGCTCTGTTACCATCCCCTTTTCTCTATCTAATCTATTACCCTCACTCTCCAAAAATTTATTCCAATTATCTTCATATTTCTTTTCAGCTTGAGCATTAAGACATTTTATTATTTCAGCATTCAATTGTGTTTTTCTGTCCTCGGTAGATAATTGTCGTATTTCTTCTGCCTTCAAAGGTATCTGTTTGGCAATATTATCAATATACACTACTCTGAGCTGTGGATAACACCTATCCCAACCATATTCATTCTTTATATAATCATTAAACCTTTCAAAGAACTCATCACTCTTATAGCACAACATTACTTCCATTGTATTATTGAAGCCCATCTCTTTTATAATGTGACTCTTTGCTTCAAGTATCAATTTATCCTCATAAGCGTTAGACTCTCTAAATTCAAGATTATTTGTATCTGGGTCAGGTTCAGCAATAATATTTACTTTCTTATAGTCTATAAGACACCTGTTCTTCATACTCCTAAGAGCAGAATATAATATCTTGTTCAATTTCTGCTCTGCCCGAAAATAAAAATTATTCACATCAAAACTAGACACCATAGGAAAGTCAGAGAAAACAAATTCATCTTCATTGTTCATTATTGTTTGTCTGATTACTTCATTTCCTCTTTTTGTTCCTAATTTATTTCTTATGTCATACCTATCATTAGTCATACCGAGGATACGATACATTTCCTTATTCCCAACAGTTACTTTATAATCTTGCTGTCTGGACAAGAACTCTAGCAAAAGAAGCTCTATATACTTTACATACAACCCCTCTCTACGCTTACGAGCGTCATCAGTAGCAAAAGGCTCGTCATATATCTCATCAATAATAAATTTTTGATTATCTTTATGAAAATCAAAATATCTTTTCCAACGATTAACTTGTGCTTTTCTTGAATTACCGTCCATAGGCACTTCATTTAATAGTTCACACATTGTTTTATAATTTCTTACTATATTATAATTTTCGCCAACTTGATTCCCAAGATATTTTTGAAGTCCACTAACATCTAAGTCATTTACACTATAATCTTTATTTCCCATATAAAACCTTTCTCAATCTTTCTTATTTTTTTCGGACAAATCCGTGAGATTTTACACTCGGACAAATATAAGTCAAAATAATATTATAATTATTATTAGAATTATATTTGTCCGAGTGTTATTTTACTTCAATCAAATATATCATCATTCCTTTCTTAACTGATTAAACATTATATTAATTATCTTTTTCAAAGTTTATGTATATTATCGCTTTTTTCTTTTTGCTACTTTTTCTTTTTTGGCGATAAGTCGTAACCCTCCAAATTTGCGGAACGTAGTGACAGCAAATTTGGTTAGGGTTACGAGTTTGTCATCAAAAAAGAAAAAGTAGATTTTTAAATAGAATAATTGTTTATAGTTTTTAAGTTATCTTTATTTAATTCCTTAATATCATCACTCCCTACTATTTTTAATATTGTCTAAAGAATTTACTATATTGATTATAGCATATTAATTTTCTTTTGTCAAGTCATTATTCTAATGATTAGTGTTTTGTATGAATATTTTAATTTTTAATGTAAAATAGACCCCTGCGGGGTAGTTAGTTTGGGATTATGAAAAGGTTTACCTATTGCAACAGTAATTTCAACTGAATATATTATATCTATAAAATTTGAATTATATTATTGCATTTGAAATTAGATTTTTTATTTGAGAAATATTAAAAATATTGAAATTTTATTGTTCTTCGGTTATAAAAATTTTATTGAATATGATTTTGTCCTGTTTGTCTTAGCCAAAGTGAGGACAGATGATTGTGTCTAATAAGAGATAGTTTGAAATAAGACATTGTAATTTTGTATTAGATTTGATTGATTTTGTGTAGGTTCGAGATTAAGGCTAGATTATTAGGGACTTGAAGATGACTGGGAAATGATTGAATTGGAACTAATTGAAAATAAATCAAAAAGTAAAAATAGAATATAATATTATTGAAATTGATATTGATTAAGTTGGCTATTGATTAGATTAAAAAGGTTGGATTCTGATGAGTAATAATAGTTTGTTTTGGCATGGATTTTGTATGATTTTATATGATTTTAATATAATATAAATAATTTTGAATAGTTTTGAGTTTGAACTTAATAAGATGGGTACTGACCGAAGTGAGAAATCGAACATAGAAAAATTGATAAGATTGGAGTTGAAATCGGATTTAAGGTTGGGAGGATGGGTGTCGGTTTCGATTTTGCCTTGTGTGAGTGGAGTGAAACTACTACCTGCCCGGCACCGTTCTGGAAGTTGCTTCCAAATGTAAACCTACCCCTCCTATAGGTATTATAGATATTACTGTCTATGTTGTAATTGTCCAAAAAGCAACATAGAAAATTATCTGTAAGCAGTCCCGAAATAGTCAAAAATAGCCCAAAATCAGACGAATTAAAATAGACTGCTGAGAACGTCCCAATATAGAATTAGAAACAATATAAAAATGAGAATATAAGAGATAAAAAGAGAATACAAGAGATTATACAAGATATATTGAAATATATGTGATATAATGTAGTTCGTTAATTTGATAATTGATATCATTTTGATATCAAATTGATTTACTTAATTTCCTTTTATTCACATCTTAATTTACTCTATAATAATAGCCTAATAAATCACATGTTTTGCTTAAAAATCATTAATTATTTACTTAATACAATCTATTCCTTTACTTAATAGTCACTTATTATTTACTTAATAAAATTAATAAAAATTTCAGTCCTTTAGCTTCAGCAGTTCCATTTCATTCCGTCAATTTCAACAAAATTTTACTGTTCCATTTGTACACAATTTCACTCTATTTTACTTCACCTACCAAATTATTCTTTGCTAACTACCACAACATATTGTATACTGCGCTACAAAATCAATCAAAATCATACTACAAATTGTACCGCCTAAAATCACAATTTAACGCCCTACCTATATACTTATACCCCTTTTAAAAATATCGCTTATAGAGCCTCCTAGCACCCTTATTTGCGATATCTTCAGCAGTCTAAAATCACTAATCAAATCGCACAATTTATCTATATAATAGTTAAATATTTTCGTGCAATTTAGCCATTGACGTTGCAGTCCAATCTATTGTAGAATTACGTTCCAGAATGTACACATAAATTCAAGTTATGTACATTTTAACCACTTAATCAATATTCCTTTATGCATAAAATCATTTATCTACTTAATAATTAATATTCCTATTTATCCAGACTGCAAGCAGACAGATGATCTATTTATGTTTATTTTGCATATTGTCTATATCAAAAACACATATCAACCGAATATCTGCGACGCGCTCCGGGCGATCCTCTATATAATAAATCATAGCAGATAGCAGATATCACTTGCAAGCAGTCCCGATTTATTGTTTAATCTCCAACACATCAAAATAGCACTCTTACAAGCCCTACAACGTGCATACACTCCAAAAAGGTATAACTATACTACCAACGCACAAAAACGCCGTACAGCGCATTTTAAGCACATTACAAGCGATATCTATTATTTATCGGTTGTATCATCTTGCAGATCTGATATAGTATCCGCTTCAGATTGATTTAGCTTTATACCACCGGTAATATCTATATTATTATTTATGCAGTAATTTATACAGCTTGTAATCATACTGTTTGTAGATACTCTACATTTAATAGCATAGTTATTATAAACCTCTATATCTTGTATTCTGAATCTGCAAGTAGCAGATTTGTAATTTTTAGAATTATATTTGTTTACAGCTTTTATTTTTGCTTTTGTATTCATTAAAACACAACTCCTTGATTAATTCATAAAAAGCACCACAATATATTGTACATGAAGCTATGCAAAATTTAAATGTTTGTACATTTTGCACAATTTATATGCAATGAAACATGATACTTTTGTGTATAATACCACTAGAAAAATGCAATGAAACATGATATAATGATATCGTCAAAGGGAAACAGCAAAAACCCAGACCCCCTTGACAAGCTCTTTGAAAATTTAGACTTTACACCAAATCAAAACCATGTTATAATAGACATAGGCGAAAACCTAATCTATTGCAAAGGTGGTGAAAAGGTGGTGAATGAAATGACGGGAAAAGAAATTGTTAATTTAATTAACAAGCTTGAAGCCGAAGGCATGAACAGCGACAAGATAATTGAAATTATCAAGTACGTTGAACTTGCAGACCCTAAAGCAGAAGCTACAAAATCAAGCACTTAACCCCATAACCTTAAAGCGCAAATCTCCAAAGGTGTAAAGTCTAAATCAAAGGCTTTACACCTTTTTATTTTACCACAAAATTAGCCAAAAGTCAACCCCGACAGAAAGGAAAGCAAACACATGAAAGATATTTTAAAATTTACAGACTCCGACTTGAAAGAATATGTAAAAAATGCCTGCACTCCGGAGAAAGTAATTTGTTCCAAATTTCCAGATGAAAAAATCCCCGCTGAACTCGCAAATGAGGTCAACAAAATAATCAAGAAGATTGTATTCGGCGCGCTGCTTGCAATTAAATTCCGTTGGAATGAAGCGGCGAAAAATGGGACTACTGAAAATTTAATACAAATCTCAGCAGATACCGCCGAATTTACATACAACAATTTCACACTCTATGGAAACGGATATATTAATATCTATCTTCCTATAAAAGACTTTTTTAAGTAATCACCAGTCGCCCGGCGGACTCAATCAGCCGGGACTATATCAGGCGATGAAGTGCATGAACTTTAGAGCCTGCACCAAAATCAACCAAAACACAAACCGACATCAAGGAGAATACACCATGAAAAAAACAATAGCAGAAGCCCGCAGAATGGAGCTTGAAAAACTCACCGACAACTATACCCACGACAGTGCAATATCTGAAAATCTCATGAATAGATTTTACAGAATTTGCGGAGCGCTTAATCGCCTTTTAATCCTTGAGAATACAGAAATGACAGCAAACACCGTTTATACTCAGGATCTGGATAACAAAACACAGAAGGCAATAACCTGCCTGAAAACAGATTTTGAAAAATACGGCTTGACGCTTGTATTTTATGGATATCTGCCCACAATAACAGACAAGCCCGGAAGCAATGATGTAATATTTACATTCTTTTACAACTGAATTCTCCGCCGTTTTTAGTGGTTATTTAGGCGAAAAACAAAACCACCACTAACGGCGATAGCCGTAAACACTTAACAAAAACAAAACAGGATGGAGATTGAAGCCATGAAATCAACAGATTTTTTTACAGCTGCTGAAATAGCTAAATTAAAAGCCCTGATTAAATCAGGCGACATCAACACCGCTGATATTAAGTTACTTGTAAAAGCTGATTTAATATCAGCAGTTGGAACGTTAAGAAACAGTCTTTACGCTGCTGAATTAATCAATAGTCTTTATGGTGTTGATAATGTATCAATAATCAGCCGTGGGACCATAAAAGACATTGCAAGCCGTTTTAATATTCCTATGTGGAAGATCGGGACAGCCGTTGAAGAAGGCTATTTATCTATCTGCGGAAGCGGGTATATATTTGATACTACCTTGAAGACACTTTCTAAAGATGAACATAGCCGTCTTGACTATCTCACATTTGAAAAAGGATTAATCGCATGAAACGACTATTTAACCGCCGTAAACCTTGCAAGCCCTTCAACCGTGAACACGCTGCGGAACGTGCTTTTATTAGTGCTTGTAATTGTATTCTGAATGGCTTTTCATTCCGCTATATGAACACGCACGGACTAAATCAAGAAGACAGTGCAACGATCTGGAATTTTGCACTTGAACAAATTCAGCTTGAAGCCCGATAATACATCAACCGTTGTTTAATCGTTGCAACGCTAAATAAAACGATCACCACGCCGGAGGGCGTTAAACTCAATACAACAACATGGCTGAATAGCTTAAAACGCTTGAAGCCGTTCCAAAACATAACACAACACCAGAACACAAAAACAGAAAAGCAACGGAGGATTTAACCATGTATTACACATTCAAAGACAATAGGGACGCTGTATTTTGCGCCTATTTACCCAATAGCAAAGAAGCGGAGATTTTCGCCAACAGAAACGCCCTTGAAATAATCGGCGCTGCACTCATGGAAAATTATTGATTGAGGAGTGTTAAAGCTATGTATATATTAGTTGAAGAACGTATAAAAGAAATTACAAAAGGTATATGCCCTTATAAACATAGAGCTTGTGACGGATTATGCAATAACTGCGGAATTTTGGCAAATTCTGAAAACACTTTCACAAAAATAATACCGTCAAAACAAGCTTGTATATGTACTTATGATGACTTAAACACGCTTGAAGATAGAGTAATTTTATAACTGAGGACGAAACAAAAACGGCTGAAAAGTCGCTTTTGTCGGACTGAATAAACCCACTATAAACACATTAAGGAGGTGTAAAGGGATGATTAAAATTGATATGTGGTATGGCGACGAGCCCACAGAAGCGGATAAAATCGACATTACTTTTAATGATCTTGATGCACGGTACAGAGGCAACATATACAAGCAAGGGTGCATAATAGGCGACTACACTTGCATAGACTCGACAGAACTTGAAAAAGCATTTCCACAGCTTGTATTTAATTGGGATTGAGGATAGTATAAGGAGGATGACACATCATGACAAGATACATTGATGAATTTGCAAAAGCAAAAATGAATAGTCTGAGAGGGCTCAATCCGGAACTACAGAAGATAGCACTTGAACGCATTTCAAAAGCTTTAAAACTGAATGAACGGAATTATATTACAGACTTTGAAGCCGTTGAAATAATTCTGAATGCTGAAAAGAATGTAAGCAATGCAGAATAAAATAAAATTCACATTTGATAGATAGTTTTCACCTATCAGCGGAGAAATAAAACCGCCTCCGCTGTACATCTCCCGATTATCCGCATGAGGATATGAAGGAGAACCAAACACATAAACGGAATAATTCATATTATGGAGGTATAAGACTATGAAGCTCAACATCAACGATATTTACGGAATCGGGCAGTCTATAGCAATTTCACGCGCAAAGGATATTTGCAAGCAGATTAGCGCAGAAGAATTGAATAACATTTTTTCCGAACTCCAGCAGAACCCCGAAAAACTACGCTATTTTCTTGACGGAATGAGAAATACATTTGATAATGCATATTTTTCACTTGAGCACTAATTAAGGCTTGATGTCGAGCCGGGCAACGTTCCCGGCAATATACCCAGATTGAGTGCATGAACTCTTGACGGATCACCAAACACTAACGGAATAACTAAATAGGAGGGTAATAATTATATGGTTAAGTATATAGGAAGCTACAATATTGACAATGAAGGCGAAATATGGGACGGTGACACACGCTATACAATGGTTATTTTCTCACGCTTTGATGAGAACGAAAAAGAGATTGAGCGGAAGCAATTATATTTTCGTTGTAAAGTGCCTGATTTCAAGACTGAGGAACAGATCACGGAATTTCTCAGAGACAAAAAGAATAACCAGCGGATAAACAATGCAACTGTAGTCTATCATTAAGGATGACAATAAACCATGACAACACATTATCTTGACACTGAACACGGCTATATAATTAACCGTGAGTATTTGCGGAAGATTTTTGACGAGCTAACCGCCGAAGAACAGCAGGAGTATAACAATTTTGAGGATTATATTTCCTCTTGTCTGATACAGAACAATGGCACATTAAAGCCGTTGACAATGGAAGAATACAATAGCATGATAAATGATATCATGACTAGATGTTGAGGAGGACAAACCATGCGCAAAGTAGCTTATACAATAGATGATAAAAAATACTTTGAAGCGGATTTATACCGTCAGAAACCGGATATAACAGTAGATGAAGTTGACAACATTCTTGCATATCTCCGTGACTTCAAAGCAATCTACACATTGTATGGCGATGAAAAATTCCCTGATCGTTATACGCTGACAGACTTTAACGGAAAAAAGATTAGTCTTGATAGCTTAAACGGTTTTCAAAAGGCTTGTATATTAAACGATTGCATGAGACATTTTAGCGGGAAACGTCTGCTGACA
>OGFG01003534.1_pt1 | contig 11068 bp, 9 predicted proteins | sample 1570761 | NCBI WGS metagenome assembly OGFG01 (sample SAMEA2581938, study PRJEB24529) | metagenome | biome: Human gut stool | place: China | collected 2011 | reverse complement strand
TTTCCTGACCGTGATAGCGTTCCCGCGCCACCAGCGCCGCGCCAAAGGCACCCATGATGCCGGAAATATCGGGGCAGGTGGCCTCCACGCCGGCAATCTTCTCAAAGGCGCGAAGCACCGCCTGATTGTAGAACGTGCCACCCTGCACCACGATGTGTCTGCCAAGGTCGGCGGGGTCTGCCAGCTTGATGACCTTGTAAAGGGCATTCTTGATGACGGAGTAGGCAAGTCCCGCAGAAATATCCTGCACCGTGGCGCCCTCTTTCTGGGCTTGCTTGACGTTGGAATTCATGAACACGGTGCAGCGGGTGCCGAGATCAATGGGATTTTTGGCGAACAGTGCCTCTTTGGCAAACCCTTCTGCGCTGTAGCCAAGGGAATTGGCAAAGTTTTCGATGAAGGAGCCGCACCCGGAGGAGCAGGCTTCGTTCAGCAGAATAGTGTCCACGCTGCCGTTTTTCAGCTTGACGCACTTCATATCCTGCCCGCCGATGTCCAGCACGCAGTCCACCTCCGGGTCAAAAAACGCGGCGGCGGTGCAGTGGGCGATGGTCTCGACCTCGCCCTCGTCGAGCGAGAACGCGGACTTGAGCAGCGTTTCGCCGTAGCCTGTGGAGCAGGAGCGCGCAATATGCGCGCCCGCGGGAAGAGCTTCGCGCAGCGTATGTACGGCCTGCATGGCAGTCTTGATGGGATTGCCCTGATTGTTGGCGTAGAACGAGTACAAAAGCTCGCCCTTTTCGCCAACTAACGCGAGCTTTGTCGTCGTCGAGCCCGCGTCGAAGCCGAGAAAGCAGTCGCCATTATACGTTGCAAGATCGCCGCGCGGCACGACCGCCGTATGGTGACGGGTGCGGAAGGCCTCGAGGTCGGCTTCGTCTTCAAAGAGCGCCGGCAGGCGCTTTAATTCAAAATCCATCTGCACGCCGCTGTCGAGACGCTTGATGAGCGCGCTGAGCGGCTGCGCCTCGGCGGGCGTTTCGTCGATGGCCGCGCCGGTGGCGGCGAAGAGATGAGAATTTTCAGGGTCAATGGTCGTCTCATCCGTCAGCTTCAGCGTGCGGATAAACGCGGCCTTGAGTTGGGGGAGGAAGTGCAGCGGCCCACCTAAGAACGCGACATGGCCGCGGATGGGCTTGCCGCAGGCAAGGCCCGAAATGGTCTGGTTGACGACCGCTTGGAAGATCGAGGCGGCAAGGTCGGCCTTCGTCGCACCCTCGTTGATGAGGGGCTGGATATCCGTCTTGGCGAACACGCCGCAGCGCGCGGCGATGGGGTAGATCTGCTGATAGTGCGCGGCCTCGCGGTCGAGACCCGAGGCATCGGTCTGCAGCAGGGCGGCCATCTGGTCGATAAACGAGCCGGTGCCGCCGGCGCAGACGCCGTTCATGCGCTCTTCGAGCCCACCTTTGAAGTAGATGATCTTGGCATCCTCGCCGCCGAGTTCGATGGCGACATCCACCTGCGGCGCGACGCGCTCGAGCGCCTGCGCAACGGCGACGACCTCCTGCACAAAGGGAATGCCGAGCGCCTTGGCAAGGTTGATCGCGCCGGAGCCGGTGGCGCGCAATTCGAGCGCGCACTCGCCGAGCGCTGCGCGCGCCTGCTTGAGTAAGTCGGACAGTGCGCGCTGTGTGTGGGACAGATGGCGCTGGTACTGCCCGAAGATCATTTGTCCGTTTTCATCCAGCACGACGAGCTTGACCGTGGTGGAGCCTACGTCGATGCCTGCTTGATACGTTTTCATGGGGAACCTCTCTTTTCATGTCGATGCGATTTGGCGGTAAAAGAGTCCCGCCGATTTTCAAATTATCATTATAATTGTATGTCTGATGAGGACAAGAAGTAAAGTTTAGGGTCTGTTAAGAAAATGAACAAAAATTTACAAATATTTTTGGCTTGACATACCTCGTAACTCTATGTATACTACAAGCATAGATACTCTATGTATCATAGGAGGTGCAACATGAAGAAAAAGAGCATTGACCACACGCAGCTTTTGCTGCTCAAGCTCCTCTCGACCGAGGACATGTACGGCTACCAGATCATTCTGGAGCTGGCGCGCCGCTCGAGCAATGTCTTCGAGATGAAGGAGGGCACGCTCTATCCCGTGCTGCACGGCATGGAGCGCGAGGGCTATGTGGAGGCCTATGAAAAGGCGGCGCCCACCGGCCGCGTGCGCAAGTATTATCACCTGACGCGCGCCGGCCGTGCCGCGCTCACCGAAGAGGAAAAGGCCTGGCAGGAGTACAGCGGCGCGGTGAACGCCGTGCTGCACTTTGCTTAAAAAAGGGTGAGGCTATGGACAGAAACGAGTATTGCGATCGCGTGCTCGCACAGGTCGGCCGGCTGACGAGCGATGAAGCAAACGATCTGAGAAATGAGCTTTCCGGGCACATCGAAGACCACGCTGAGATTTTGACGGCGCACGGCTACACGGAGGACGCGGCCTACGGGCGTGCGGTGGCGCTGATGGGAGACCCCGAGGAGACGGGCAGGGCCCTGCGCGAGCAGTACCGCCACTTCTGGCTCGTTATCGTGCAGCGCATCGCGATTTTCGTCACGATCGTCGCCTGCGTGCAGGGCTTTTTTATGCTGCCGATGCTCAGCGGCGTGTACGAGAGCCTCCGCGAGCGCGTGAGCCCGACGGTGAACAGCATTTCATGGGAAGAGCTCGACGGCGCGGCAGACCTGCACGAGCGCATCCCTATCGGGGACGATATTGTGCAGCTGAACCGCATCGAATACGGTGTGCGCGATGGAGAGCGGCAGGCGGTGCTTTGGGTGAGCAGCTATGACCGCATTCCGGGGCGAAAGGTCTATGAGCGCCTGTTCGAGACGATGTCACTGCAAAACGAGCGCGGCAAGACGGTGTACGATAGGGATGGTGTCCGGTATTCCAGTTGTTGGGGCAGCAGCGGCAGCTTGTATGTGCACTATGGCCAGCATACCGTGCCGCTTGAAGAGGGCGATACTTACGTGACGTTCGTCTACGACCGCTTCGGCGAGCGCATCGAGACGAGGATCGAGCTTCCGGAAGGGGGAACGCAGCCATGAAAAAGCAGAAGATCGAAAAGCGGCCGACGAGAGCGCGCCGCGCGGTCAAGAGCGTTGTCATCATGCTCTGCGCGCTGCTCATCTGCAATATGCTCGGCGGCGGACACCTGACGCGCGCCATGGCTCTGCGCGATGGCGAACAGCGCTACGGCGTGTATGAAAAGACGCACGAGATCACATCCCTTCCCGCCGAGAACATCTATAAGACGCTGCGCGTCACGCTGATGGCCAGCGAGAATGTGACCTATTGCGGCGCGAGCCATTTCTACACCTTGCTTGGCTGGCAGGACGATTTCGGTGTGCCGCTTGACTGCTCAGACGGTGAGAGCATTCACGCGGGCTGGTGGGATATGGCGCGCAACGGCGTCGTAAGGGATATCTTTTACTGGGGACGCGTCGACGATGCCGCGGTCGATAGCGCCGTGATCGAGCGATACCGCGCGGTTTCACAAGATGAAAACGGGGACTACACCTTTGAGAAACGCGAAGCATTCGCCGCTGAGTTGATTGAAGACGGCGATTATCGGTATTTCCTCACTGGCGGAGTGGCGACAGAGGCCAACTATGGCGACTATGGATGGGATCGGGTGTATTTTGTCGGATACGACGCCTCAGGCGCAGAAGTGCTGCGCTATGAGATCGAGCGGCAGATGAGTACCTCGTTCGCTTAAAAGAAGATCAGGGAGCGCTGCGGCGATGCCGCGGCGCTCTTTTTGCCGAATAGTAAACAAAGATGAACTTTCGGTGAATTCTTCCGCGCACACGTTGACGGAAAAAAGCCAAAATGGTATCCTACTCTGGAATTCTTATTTTTATTTACTCAGAAAGAAGGCAGGATATGCTGAAGCTGCAACAGATCGTCAAGGATTATCAGGCGGGCGACACCACCGTCCACGCCCTGCGCGGCGTGAGCTTACAGTTCCGCGAGAGCGAGTTTGTCGCCATCCTCGGCCATTCGGGCTGCGGCAAGACGACGCTGCTCAACATCATCGGCGGCCTTGACCACTACACGAAGGGCGATCTCATCATCGGCGGCAGATCGACAAAGGACTTTTCCGACGCCGACTGGGACAGCTACCGCAACCACTCCATCGGCTTTGTCTTCCAGAGCTATAACCTCATTCCGCACCAGACGGTATTGAGCAACGTGGAGCTGGCGCTCACGCTCTCGGGCGTGAGCAAGTCAGAGCGCCGCGAGCGCGCGAAAAAGGCGCTCGAGAGCGTGGGCCTTGGCGACCAGCTCGACAAAAAGCCGAACCAGATGTCTGGCGGCCAGATGCAGCGCGTCGCCATCGCACGAGCGCTCGTCAACGATCCGGACATTCTGCTCGCCGACGAGCCGACCGGCGCGCTCGACAGCGAGACGAGCGTGCAGGTGATGGAGATCTTGAAAGAGATCTCCAAGGACCGTCTCATCATCATGGTGACGCACAACCCCGAGCTTGCCGAGACCTACGCGAGCCGCATTGTGCGCTTAAAGGATGGCGAGATCGTGGACGACAGCGCGCCCTATGCCGGCGGAACGGAAAAGCCCGCGGCGCAGGGAAAGGAGAAAAAGCCATCGATGGGCTTTGGCACGGCGCTGTCGCTGTCGCTCAACAACCTGATGACGAAAAAGGGACGGACGTTTTTAACGGCCTTTGCCGGCAGCATCGGTATTATCGGCATCGCGCTCATTCTGTCGCTGAGCAATGGCATCCAGACCTATATCGACCGCGTGCAGGAAGATACGCTATCGAGCTATCCCTTGACCATCGAGGCTGAGAGCATGGACATGTCCAGCATGGTCAGTTCGATGATGGGCGTCCATGCGCAGGACGAGGGCGACGGGGAGCAGCATGACCTCGACGCCGTCTACTCCAACAACATTATGTACGACATGATGAGCTCGTTTGCCTCGGCGGAGACGCAGACGAACAATTTGAAGGACTTCAAGACCTACCTCGAGGGCGACAACGAGCTTTCAAGCCACATCAGCTCCATTTCCTATGACTACGACCTCGGCATGAGCATCTACGCCAAGGACACCGACGGCAAAGTCTTCAAGTCCGACGTGACGGAGCTTTTGCAGACCTGCATGAGCGAGCTCTACGGCGGCGATTACAGCAGCTATTTCGAGCGCTTCGGCTCGGCTTACTCCGCGATGGAGACCTGGGAGCAGATGCTCCCGCCGCAGGATAGTGAGAGCGGCGAGCTCGTGGGCGGCCTCCTGCACGAGCAGTATGACCTCATCTACGGCTCCTGGCCGCAGAATTACGACGAGGTCATGCTTATCGTCAACAAGGACAACGAAATTTCCGACCTTGTCATCTATTCGCTGGGCCTGAGCGCACAGGACGAGGTCGTGGAGTCGATGCAGCACATGCTCGACGGCTCGGAATTCGACAGCAAGGACATCCAGAGCTGGAGCTATAAAGACCTGTGCAATATGAGCTTCAAGATCGTCCTGCCCGCTGAGCGCTACCAGTACGATTCCGCAAGCGGCACATATACCGACGTCAGCACGACGGACACGGGGCTCGACTTCCTCTATAACTCCGACGATGTCGGCACGCGCGTGAAGATCGTCGGCATCCTGCGCCCGAATGAGAACGCGGTATCCTCGATGCTCTCCGGCGCGATCGGCTACACGTCCGCGCTGACGGACTACCTCGTCGAAAAGGCGGGACAGACCGAGATTTTACGCAAGCAGAAGGCCGACCCCGCGACCGACGTTATCCTCGGCCTGCCGTTCCTGACCGATGACTACTCCGTGAGCGACGAGCAGAAGGAAGCGGACGTGACGGACTATCTCGAAACGCTTTCCGTCACCGAGCGTGCCGCGGCCTACACCGCGATGATGAGCGTGCCGAGCGAAGAGTATCTCTCCGCCATCGTGGACCAGCAGATGGGCTCGCTCGACCGCGCGAGCATCGAGCAGATGGTCATTTCGACCTACGCCCAGCAGATGAGCGTGGATGAGGCGACCGTCAAGTCCTATATTGCGCAGATGGACGACGAGACGCTTTTCGGCTACGTGGAGCAGTCTATCCGCGAGCAGGTGACAGAGCAGTACGCCGCGGGCGTGCAGGCGCGGCTTGCCAACATGACGAGCGACCAGCTCGCCATGGCGCTTGACTTAGCGCTCGAAAAATCGCCCGCTGTCACGCCGCTGACGAGCGAGCAGTACAACTGGCTCTATGATAACTACATGCCTGCGACGGTCTCGAACGGCACGTATGAGGACAATTTGAAGCTGCTTGGCGACGTCGACCTCGCAAGTCCCAAGACCATCAACATCTACGCCTCGACCTTTGCCGACAAGGACGCCATCGCCGATGCGATCAAGCAGTATAACAACAGCGTTTCCGAGGACGACCAGATCGACTACACCGACTATGTGGCGCTTCTGATGAGCTCGGTCACGACGATCATCAACGCCATCAGCTATGTGCTTATCGCATTCGTCGCGATCTCGCTCGTCGTGTCGAGCATTATGATCGGCATCATCACGTATATCTCGGTCCTCGAGCGCACGAAGGAGATCGGCATCCTGCGCGCCATCGGCGCGAGCAAGCGCGATATCTCGCGCGTGTTCAACGCGGAGACGCTCATCGAGGGCTTCTGCTCCGGTGCCATCGGCATCGGCATCACGCTATTGCTGATCATCCCGATCAACCTCGTCGTGCACCACCTGACGGGTATCGAGAGCCTGAACGCCATCTTGCCGGTGGCGGGCGGCGCGGCGCTCGTGGTCATCAGCATGCTTCTCACGTTTATCGCCGGCCTCATCCCCTCCGGCATCGCCGCGCGCAAGGACCCTGTCGAAGCGCTGCGCACCGAATAACACGATATTTGACCTTCAAAAAGGACGTTTTCCGACGGAAAACGTCCTTTTTCTCTTTTACCGCGATTTTACAAAAGGCGACTTTCTGATTTTACAACCTGCCTTTATGATGGCAAATGTAGCAAGGAACAACATCTTGGAAAAATGGAAAGGAAGTATTTCAAATGAAAAAGTTTCTCACTCTTGCGCTGACCGCTGTCATGGCGCTGAGCCTGCTGACCGCCTGCGGCAGCAAGAACGACAACAGCGCCGACACCAACACTGACGGCAGCAACACCGAAACGACCCTCTCCGGCACCGTCTCGACCGACGGCTCCACCTCGATGGAAAAGGTCATCAACTCTCTTGGCGAATCCTTCATGGCCATGAACAAGGACGTGAAGTTCACCTATAACCCCACCGGCTCGGGCTCCGGCATTCAGGCCGTTAGCGAAGGCCGCTGCGACATCGGCCTTTCGAGCCGTGCGCTCAAGGATGACGAAAAGGCCTCCGGCCTTGTTGAGACCGTCGTCGCGCTCGACGGCATCGCCATTGTCGTGAACCCCGAGAACCCTGTCTCCGATCTCGACATTGACACCATCGCCAAGATCTACACCGGCGAGATCACCAACTGGAAGGACGTCGGCGGCAACGACGCCGAGATCGTGCTCATCGGCCGTGAGGCCGGCTCCGGCACGCGTGACGGCTTCGAGTCCATCACCGACACCAAGGACGCCTGCCAGTACCGTCAGGAGCTCACCTCCACGGGCGACGTCATCAACACCGTGTCCCAGAACCCCGACGCCATCGGCTATGCCTCTCTCTCCGCGGTCGGCGACAGCGTCAAGGCGCTGACAGTCGGCGGTGTGGAAGCCACGGAGGCGACCGTCAAGGACGGCAGCTATGTGGTACAGCGTCCGTTCGTGCTCGTCACGAAGGAGGGCACCAAGCTTTCTCCCGCGGCACAGGCCTTCTTCGACTACGCGCTGTCCGCTGACGCGGCAAGCATCATCGCCGCTGCCGGTGCGGTCGCAGCCAACTAACAGAACACAGGAACCATCACGGGAGGCGGCGTGAGCCGTCTCCCGCTGACAGCAAAAAGAGGGAACAATTATGGCGCAGAAGAAAAAAATGTTTGAAGCCGTCGTCCACGGTATTTTTCTGCTTCTCGGCCTCATTACGGTCGGATGCGTGCTGCTGATCACGGTGTATCTCATCATCTCCGGCATCCCGGCCATTCAGAAGATCGGCCTTGTGCCGTTTCTCACGGGCAAGGTGTGGTCGTCGACGTCGGCGGAGCCGAAGTACGGCATTCTGCCCTTTATTTTAACGAGTGTTTACGGCACGGCAGGCGCGATCGTCCTCGGCGTGCCCATCGGTTTTTTGACGGCGGTGTACCTCTCCAAGGTCGCGCCCAAGAAGGTCCGCACCGTGCTGGAGGCCGCCGTCAGCCTGCTCGCGGGGATCCCGTCGGTCGTGTACGGCCTTGTCGGTATGCTGGTGCTCGTGCCTGCCATCCGCAAGACGTTCCACCTGCCGGACGGCGCAAGCCTGTTTGCGGCCATCATCGTGCTGGCCGTCATGATCCTGCCGTCGATCATCAAGGTGAGCGTCACGGCGCTCGAGGCCGTTCCGCATGAATATGAGGACGCCTCGCTTGCCCTCGGTGCGACTGAGGTCGAGACCTATTTCCGCGTCTCCGTTCCGGCGGCAAAGAGCGGCATCGCCGCGGCGGTCGTGCTCGGTGTGGGCCGCGCCATCGGCGAAGCGATGGCCGTGATGATGGTCTCGGGCAACGTGTCGAATATGCCAACGTCGATCTTTGAGAGCGTCCGCTTTCTCACAACGGCGGTCGCGAGTGAGATGTCATATTCAAGCCCGGGCAGCCTCCAGCGCCAGGCGCTGTTTTCCATCGCACTGGTGCTGTACCTGTTCATTTTGCTGATCAATGCGGCGCTCAACTTCTTCTTAAAGCGCGACAAGGAGGGTAACTGATGCTGAAAATGCAGTCCTCGGCCCGCCGCAAGGCCTATATCACGGCGATGAAGCTCCTGATGGGCGTCGCCGCAGTATTGACTTGCGCGCTCGTAGTCGGTATGATTGGTTATATATTGGGCAACGGCATTCCGAACATCACCTGGGAGATGCTCTCCACCGCGCCGAGCTATCTTGCCAACCGCGTCGGCATCCTGCCGGACATCCTGAGCACGCTCTACATCGTCATCGCGACGCTTTTAATCGTGCTGCCGCTCGGCGTGGGCGCGGCCATCTACTTAAATGAATACGCCGCGAACAAAAAGCTCGTCTCCATCATCGAATATGCGTCCGAAACGCTCTCCGGTATCCCGTCGATCATCTACGGCCTTGTCGGCATGCTGATCTTCTGCAAAAACGGCACGTCGCTTCTTGCGGGTGCGCTGACGCTGACGATCATGAACCTGCCGACCATCATGCGCACGACACAGGAGAGCCTCAAGACCGTACCGCAGAGCTACCGCGAGGGCGCGTTCGGCCTGGGCGCGGGCAAATGGCGCACCATCCGCACGGTGGTGCTGCCAAGCTGCGTGGACGGTATCGTGACGGGCTGTATCCTGTCGATCGGACGCATCCTCGGCGAGTCGGCGGCGCTCTTATTCACGGCGGGCTCGGCGCACATGCTCTACAACTTCTTTGAGGGCATGCACAACGCGGGCGCGACGCTGACGGTGGCGCTGTACTTCTACGCCAAGGAGTCGAGCGATACGGGGGTGGTGTTCGCCATCGCGGCTATTTTGATGCTGCTGACGATGCTCATTAACCTCATCGCCGATCTGGTCGGCCGATACTTCAGGAGGAAACAGCAATGATACGACCTGTCAACGGAAGCGGCATGAAGCGCATGGCGCTCTTAAATGACCTTTCCTGCTTCGGCAAGTGTTCGCTGAGCGTGGCCATGCCCATCCTCTCTTCCTACGGGGTGGAGACGGTACCGCTGCCGACGGCCATTTTATCGACGCACACGGCGGACGGCTTCGGCAGCTACGTCATGCGCGATATGACAGACGAGATGAAGGCCTTTGCCGCGCACTGGAGACAGCTTCAAATCAAATTCGACGGCATCTGCACGGGCTTTTTCGGCTCGGTGGAGCAGATGCATTTTGCAAAAGATTTCCTCCGCGACTTTGCGGGGGAGGATACCATCGTTGTGGTCGACCCCGTGCTCGGCGACAACGGCGCGCTGTACGGCTGCTTTACCGAAGAGTACGTGCAGGCGATGCGCGCGCTGTGCGAGAGCGCACAGCTCATCACGCCCAACCGCACGGAGGCGGCGCTTCTCGCGGGCTGCGGGATGGACGCACCGATAGAAACGCTTCTTAAAGCGCTCACGGTGGAAAATGTCATCATCACCGGCGTCCACCGCGGGGAGGAGATCGGCTACTGCGCGCGGCTGAACGGGCAGTATATGGAAATTTTCAAGCCCTGCCTTCCGCAGACGCTGCATGGCACGGGTGATGTGTTCGTCTCCGCCCTGTGCGGCGAGCTGATGAACGGTAAAGGCATGCCGCAAGCCCTGAAGGACGCGGCGGAATTCTGCGACGACTGCGTGCAGAAAACGGCAAAACGCGGCGAGAGCCACTGGTACGGCCTCGCCTTTGAAGACAAATTGAAAGAGGGGAGAGGGCTATGAACAACATCCTTTCCGTTGAGAACCTGTGTCTGTGGTACGGGAGCCATCAGGCGCTCAAGGACATCAACATTGAAATTCCCGAAAAAAGCATTACGGCGCTCATCGGCCCGAGTGGCTGCGGCAAGTCGACGTTTTTAAAGACGCTCGACCGCATGAACGATTTGCTCCCCGATGTGAAGATCACGGGCAGCGTCCTCTATAAGGGCGAGGACATTTTTGACGCGTCCGTCGATGTGAGTGAGCTTAGGCGTCAGGTGGGTATGGTGTTCCAGAAGCCGAACCCTTTCCCGATGAGCATTTACGACAACATTGCCTACGGTCCGCGCACGCACGGCGTGAAGAACAAGGCAAAGCTCGATGAGATCGTTGAAAAATCCCTGCGCGGTGCGGCGATTTGGGACGAGGTCAAGGACCGCCTGAAGAAAAACGCGCTCGGCCTCTCCGGCGGCCAGCAGCAGCGCCTTTGCATCGCCCGCGCGCTCGCGGTCGAGCCCTAGGTGTTGCTGATGGACGAGCCGACAAGTGCGCTCGACCCCATT
>OGFG01003533.1_pt1 | contig 11069 bp, 8 predicted proteins | sample 1570761 | NCBI WGS metagenome assembly OGFG01 (sample SAMEA2581938, study PRJEB24529) | metagenome | biome: Human gut stool | place: China | collected 2011 | reverse complement strand
GTGTTTTTGTATGGAGCCTCGCTCGTTGGAGCAGCCGCCGGTCCTGCCAGCCGGGGGCCACGAGGCCACAGGAAGGTCAAGCAGTTAAAAGAAAGAACGGATTCCTCTCAGATTGGGGCGGTTTGAGATGCAGGAGAAACGCCCCCGAGACCGCGGCAAAGGTCTCACCCCTGCGCCCGGGCAGCGTGCCCGAACCGGCGGCGCAGGAACCGCACACTCCCGATCCGCAGCCGGTGCGGATCAAAGAACACTGGCAACTGCTTCCGTTTTGTCAGCAGCTGCAGCCGAGTTCAGCGGTCTGGTGTTCACCGCCGCCATCGCAGATGGCAGGGCGCACGCCCCACGCGGTATCGTACTGACCGAGGCAAAAGTAAAAAGAGACAGGTTTCGGGCCGCACCGCAAAACGGTAGACGCCGCAAGGCTTTTTCACCATTCAAGGACCTCCGTTCCGCAGAAAGGAAGCGGAAATGGACACCTTTGCCAACGGGTGAAGTGCGCCCATCTGAACACGATAACGACTTCTAAGGAGATCTACATATATGGCTACTATTCAAAGCAAAGGGATATTCCTCTCCCTTGTCACCCAGTTGGACAAGCTGGCACGGCACAATCGACAAGGCAGCTTTCGTACCAAGGAGCGCTACTACGAAGCGTGCAAACGATTCTGCGCTTACCTAGCCGCAGAGTACCATCTGCAAAAGCTGGAGAACATCAGCGGCAAGCATCTGGTGAGCTATGTGCTGTACCTACAGGACAATGGCAAGTCTGCCAGTACCGTAAAAACCGACCTTGCTGCCATTCGTTTCTTCCGCGATAAGATGTCCCACCCAAAATACTCGCTGCCAACGAACAGCGAGTTAGGCGTCGGGCTGGAGCGCCGCCGGTTCGGGCAGCTCGACCGGACGTGGAGCGGCCCGGAGTTCAACCGTCTGCTCGGCAAGGCGATGGCCGAAAACCGTGATGACTTCATTCTTGCCCTCTACCTTGGGCGCCATGCAGGATTTCGTATCCACGAGTGCTTCCGTATGGACACCGCAGCGGCGGAGCAGGCGCTGCGCGAACTGACAATCATGCTGATGGACAACGGAATCGCTTGTGAGAGCGTTGATGCAGATACCGGCGAGTGTACGACAGGCAGCGCATTTGCCACCTGTGCAGGCTTCCTGTGTCATGCGCTGCTGACGGCTTGTAAGGAGGGGTCATCATGCGGAACGATCTGAAACTGCTGCCTTGGGAGATTTGCTCTGAGGCAAATGGCTGGAATGACGATTTTTTAGAGAGCGTCTTTTTTCTTGGAAACGGGCGTATGGGCGTTCGAGGGTATTTGCCTTTTGAACCGGATTCGCGTCCGACGCAGCAGGGACTGTTTCTTGCGGGAATTTTCGGGGAAATCAAGGATGGGATCACCGATTTTGTGAATCTTCCGTCCCCCGTCTGCGAAACGCTGCTTTTGAATGGTGTACCTGCCGTGCTTGCTTCCCCCATCCATCGGACGCTTGATTTGAAATCAGCCAGCTTCCATGCAGATTTTACACTGGCAGCCGGAGATACGCGCGCGGACGTGCGATACACACGCTTTTTCCCGAAAGAACTGCCTGCGCTTTTGATACAGCGGTTTGAAATTCATGTTCAAAGTGATGTGGGGCTTGAACTGCGCAGCGGCATCAATCTTTCAAGCTGCAACAGCCCAATTCCAGACGATCAGGTAAAGGAAAATACAGAACTGGTACAGCTCGCCCCACTGCAATTTGTGACGGACAATGGCAACCTTTTCTCCTGCACGTTTGAAACTATCGGAACAGGCTTACGCATTGAGCAGGAAGTCCAATTTCATGCGCCGGAATTTACGCAGGGAATCGTGCAGAACAGCGGTGCAGAAGTCACCTGTCCGCTGACCGCTCATGCAGCTGCCGGACAGACGCTGGTAGTCGAAAAACTGGTCTGCATCCGTACAAGTCGTGATGCAGATGAGCGCATTGCGGCTGCGCCAAGTGATTGGAGTTTCCGTGCACTTTGGGACGCGCATACTGCCGCGTGGTCGCATACATGGCAGAATTGCGACAGAACGCTTCCCGATGAAGAACTGCAAATCGGTCTGCGCTATTCGATGTTTCAGCTTATGGCAAGCTGCGCCGCACATGATCCGACCGTTTCCATCGGCGCAAGAGGTTTGACCCATGCACGGTATAAAGGCTGCTATTTCTGGGATACAGACCTGTTTATGCTCCCGTTCTTCCTGAAGAATGATAAAACAGCCGCAAAAAATCTGTGCCTGTACCGCGCAAATGCGTTGGACGCGGCCAGAGATCATGCAAAAAAGATGAACGCTGCCGGAGCGCGGTATCCCTGGATGGCGGCGCTCGATGGCAGCGAACAGTGCGAAACATGGGACATTGGGTGCAGCGAGGTTCATATCACGGCGGACGTAGCCTATGCTTTGGGCGAATACTGCCAGGAAACCGGAGATGAAGAATTTTATCTGCATAAGGCCGCACCCGTATTCATTGAAACCGCCCGCTTCTGGGCCAGCCGATACACATGGAACCGTGCGCACACACAGGCGGATCTGATGTTCTGTAAGGGACCTGATGAATACTGCGGTATCACGCGCAACAATCTTTTCACGAACGTCATGGTGCAGCATAATCTGGCGCTTGCCATAGATGCGGCAAAAGCGCTGCAAGGTAAACCTGCATATCTGGATCTCGGCTTGTCGGAAGAAGAAATTGCATCATGGCAGACACTTCATGATGCGATCATCTGGCCGCATGATCCGGACAGCGGGCATCTTGCACAGGACGAAACGTTCCATCTGCTAGAACCGGTGGATATTGCAACACTAAAGCCAAATCTTGGCGCAAGCTATCATTATGTTTGCTTCGACCGGTTACAGCGATATAAAGTTGTGAAACAGGCCGACGTGCTGCTTCTCATGACGCGCCTGCCAAAGCTTTTCACAAAGGAAGAAAAAATACAGGCATGGAACGATTTTGAACCGCTCTGTCTGCACGACTCTACGCTGAGTTTTGCCAGTCATGCGCTCTTTGCGCTGCAAAACGGGCTGCGCGAAAAAGGAATCGAGTATCTGCGCAAGGCGCTGCTGCTCGATCTGCGCGACCTGATGAATAACACCGGCAAAGAGGGATTGCATCTGGCCGGCATGGGCGAGGGCTGGCAGGCGGCGTGTTTCCTGTGATTTCTTCCTGTTCTTTGTTTACAGCGGCGCAGAATCTGCGCCGCTGTAATATATTCAGAACAGTTCTTCTTTTTCAGCGGCAACTACATAAGCACGCATAGAAAACGCCTTTAATCGGAAACGTGCAGTCTTAATTCGTCGTAAAAACGTGATAGTTTCCATAAAACTCGTTGTATTTTTTGTGATTCTATGCTATACTATCCTTGAATTATAAGGATGGAGGTGCATATATGTACCGAATTGCCATAGAAAAGCTATTAAAATGGAAGCAAAGCAAACGCCGGAAACCTTTGATTATTGAAGGCGCTCGGCAGGTCGGTAAGACTTGGCTGATGAAGGAGTTTGGCAGACAGGCGTATGCAGATACCGTATATATCAATTTTGACTCCAATTCCAGAATGGCCGAGCTGTTTGCTTCTGATCTGGATACGGATCGTTTAATTATGGGCTTGGAGCTGTATGTAGGCCATAAAATTGACCCCAACAATTCTCTGTTGGTTTTTGATGAAGTGCAGGAAGTTCCACGAGCCTTGGCATCTCTCAAATATTTCTATGAAAATGCGCCGCAGTATCACATTGTATGCGCCGGTTCTTTGCTCGGTATTGCGTTGCATCAAGGCACGTCCTTCCCCGTTGGTAAGGTGGATTTCTTAAAGCTGTATCCCCTTTCTTTCAAAGAGTTTCTGATGGCAACCGGCAAAGAGCAATTTGCCGCACTTCTGGATAGCCAAGACTTCCAAATGATCACGAGTTTCAAGCAAACATATATTGATGCTTTGAAGCACTATTATTTTGTCGGCGGAATGCCTGAAGCCGTACAAAGCTTTGCCGAAAACAAAGACTTTAATGAAGTTCGTGATATTCAGAAGCGGATCCTTGCAGCCTATGAACAGGATTTCTCCAAACACGCTCCCAATGAGATCGTTCCAAGACTGCGTATGTTATGGAATAGTGTTCCTTCTCAGTTGGCGAAAGAAAACAAAAAATTCATATACGGTCTCGTGCGTGAAGGCGCGCGCGCAAAAGACTACGAAACCGCCCTTCTATGGCTCAGTGACTGTGGCCTTGTTCATAAGGTAAGCCGTGTCAATACAGTGGGCATCCCCCTGCGGGCTTATGAGGATTTGAAAGCATTTAAGCTATTTGTGGTGGACGTCGGGCTTCTGGGCTGCATGGCTGGACTTCGCCAGCGTACTCTACTTGACGGCAATGACCTTTTTGTTGAGTTTAAAGGCGCTCTTACCGAGCAGTATGTTTGTCAGCAGCTAAAAACGATCGAAGATTTGGATATATATTACTACACCAATGACAGAGGCTCCTGCGAGATCGACTTTGTCGTTGATACAGGCAAGCGAATTGTGCCTGTTGAAGTAAAGGCAGAAGTAAATCTCAGAGCAAAAAGTCTGAAAACATATCACGAAAAATTTGCACCTGAAGTTTCTGTCCGCACCTCTATGGCAGACTACAAAAAAGAAGAATGGCTTGTGAATCTGCCGCTTTATGCGATAGATCAGATAATAAAACTCTAAATTCATGCGAGTATAACAAATATGTATCTTCGCCTAGCAGTCCCATTCGCTTATTCTGTAGGTGGAAGCATCACATCGTAGTCCGTCAACGCCTCTTTTCGAACGTCATCTTCGTCCTGAAAAACGCCCATTCCGACGAGCTGCCGCATGAGGGCGTGTATTGCTTCTGTGCGAATCACCCGTTTCTTCTCTGCATAGTAGAATTTCGGGATTTCAAAATAGCTCCGGATTCCGTTCAAAGAACGGGGTGGAATTCTTTCCGTATATGTCCGTGACAAAGGCATTGATTGAAATGATGGAGGAGATGCCCTTTGAGGACATCAAGGTCAAAGAGCTGTGCGACCGGGCGATGATCCGGAAGTCTACCTTCTATAAGCATTTCGCCGATAAATACGAGCTGCTGGCATTCATTGTAAAAGAGGTCATCAATGACTACAACGAACGCATCCGGCAGGACAGCCCTACGGATGACCCGGTGGCTTTCTACAATAAGATGCTGGATTATGTATTTGAATTTGCAAAAGCGAACCAGAAGCTGATCCGCTCCGCGATCCGGTCGGACAGCCTTGTACTGCTGCTCAACATCATGTCCCAGCAGGTGATGCCGGACATCTGCCAGAAGCTCAATCAGGTTCAGGCCCGCGGCCACCGTATGCCAGCTTCCCCGTAGGTCATGGCGACATTCTTTGCGGGCGGTATTTCCGAAAGTCTGCGCAGCTGGTTCACAAGCGGCAAAAAGTGCTCCGCAGGAGGACATCAAAAAACAGCTCATCGACATCATGCGAACTGTGCATCAGGTGGAAAACATACGGGAACAAAAAGAATGATACAGAACCTATCAGGGCTGACACGAAATCCGAACAGCATACAGTATGAGCGCTCCCCCGCAGCTTCGGCTGCGGGGGTTTTATCTCCTCGCCAAAAGCTCACCCCCCCGAAAAAATCAGCGCGTATTTTGTCAATTTTTGTAGACAAACCGGTGGCGCTATACTATAATAGTCAGGCTTGATATCCGGTTGACTTTCGCCTCTGGGGGGTACGCTGATGAATGCGAGGGCTTGGAGCTGGAGGATGCTGACGCTTTTGCCTCTGGTTCTTTTTTTGCTGCTGATTTTATGGATTTTTGTGTTCCCGGCGAAGCGCGCCGCTGCCTCCGCAACGGATGCGGAGGTCGCATCCGGCGTGCAATGGCTTCAGGAGCAGGAGGCACACAGCCCCGACGACGTGGAAGCGGAGCTCAAGGCCATCCGTCAGGCGGAGCTGGATGCGATGCGGGACGAATGGCGCGCAAAGCTCTACAGCGGAGAAATTTCCGTCTGGTCGCTGTTTGAGGATTACGCCATGCTCGGCGACTCCAGAACGTCAGGCTTCACCTATTATGGCTATCTGTCCCCTGAGCGCGTGTTCGCCGACTCCGGCGCGACCATCAAAAAGGTCATTGACCACCTGGAGGAGCTTGTCGCGCTGAATCCGTCGATCATTTTCCTGACCTATGGCATCAATGACGTCGGCATCGGGTACTGGCCAACGCCAGAGGATTATGTAAACGAAATCAACAACACACTTGCCCTGCTCAAGGAGCACCTTCCGAACGCCACGGTCTATGTCTGCTCCATCATCCCCGCCCTTGAACCCGCGTTCAAGCGCGGCCCCGCATGGCGGGAGATCTCGGACTACAACGACGCCGTGCGCGCCTTTTGCGAGGAAAATGGCACACCGTACGTGGACATTACGCAGCTCTGCGAAGAACACACGGATCTTTATCAGGACGACGGCGTGCACCTGCTGGGCGGCTTTTACCCGCTTTGGGGTACCGAACTGATTGCTGAGGTATATGATTATGTCTTTGCCCTTGAATCAAACGAATCCGCAGCTGAATGACCTGCTCCTGCGCGGCGGAAGCAGCCTTTCGCCGGAGCTGAAGGAGCAGGCGATTGACGATATTCTGGCCGAATTCGGCTCTGCACCCACAAAAAAAGCGGCCAAGCAGGCCGTTCCGGCGCAGAAGCAGCCCGCTTCCCCTGCCCCATCCGCCCCGCTTGTGATCGATGGGGTCGACTTTTCAGAGTTTTTGGACAACGCTCCGGCCAGCCGCAAAACCGCCGCTGCCCCCATTCCCGACCCGCAGCCCATCCGCGAGCCGGTGAAAACGTCGGAAGCCAACAAGCCCCCCGCGCCGGAAAAGTCCGCTGTCACAGAAGACGTGCCTGCTCCGGACACTGCTGCTGCGCAGCCTGCGGCCCGCCGCGTGGGAATCGTGAGCATCCTCCTGCGCATTTTCGCCTTTGCCGCCGCTCTGGCGACCGCGGGCTTTCTCTACACGCAGACGATGCAGAACCGGCAGAGCAGCGCGTCCTTTGACGCTGTCAGCAGTGCCGTTCTGCAATCGATCGATCTGACGGATATGCAGGAGGCGGACGCGCAGATGGTGCGGCGGCTCTATGGCTTTGCACCGTCTGAAATGGACGGCTGCCTGCTCTATTATCCGGCCACAAATATGGGGGCACGGGAGCTGCTGCTCGTCAAGCTCTCCGATCTCTCGCAGCAGACGTCCGTTTCTGACGCCATTCAAGCCCGCAGGCAGACGCAGATGAAGAGCTTCGAGGGCTATGGCGTTGAACAGTATGATCTGCTCTCCAACTCCGTTGTGGAGATACAGGGCAATTATATCCTGTTCGTTGTGCATGAGAACGCAGCCGCTGCCGCGCAGGCGTTTCTGAAAGCGCTTTAAGGAGGAACCGTCGTGAATCTGAGCACGCTCTTTTTTGTCTTCGCGTTTCTCCCGGTCAGCCTGATCCTGTACCTGGTCTGCCCACGTGTCTGCAAGAACGCACTTCTTGTTCTGATCAGCTTCGTTTTTTATGCATGGGGTTCTCCGGTCTATCTGCTGCTTCTGCTGCTGGTAACGGTTTTCAACTATTGCGTCGGCCTGGACATCGGCAATTGCGCAGAATTGGGGCAGCGCGGCACAAAATTCCTTCTTGTGATCGGCGTGCTGTTCAATCTGCTGCTTCTCGGCTTTTACAAATACGCCGCATTTGCCATCGAAACGCTCAACGCCATTTTGCCGTTCACGCTGAACGCGCCGTCTGCGGCGCTTCCGCTCGGCATTTCCTTCTTCACCTTCCAGAACCTGTCGTATCTTTCGGACGTTTACCACCGTCGCGCGCCCGCGCAGAAAAATCCGCTGGATTTCTGCCTTTATGTCAGCTTTTTCCCGAAAATGATCTCCGGCCCGATCGTCGAGTACGCACAGTTCGAGCCGCAGCTGAAATCGCATCCGGTGACGCTGTACAAGGTTTCCGAAGCTGTCCCGATGCTCGTTCTTGGCCTTGCGAAAAAGGTGCTGCTGGCCGATAATCTCGGTGCCGCGTTCCAGAGTATTTCTGCACTCTCATCCGGTTCGCTTTCCGGCGGGTCGGCGTGGCTCGGCGCGATCTGCTATTCGCTTCAGCTCTACTTCGACTTCAGCGGCTATTCCGACATGGCCATCGGCATGGCGAAGCTGTTCGGCTTCGACTTTGACGCCAACTTCGACCATCCCTACCTCTCTGCTTCCCTGACGGAGTTCTGGCGCAGATGGCACATTTCCCTTGGCCGCTGGTTCCGCGACTATGTGTATATCCCGCTTGGCGGCAGCCGTGTAAGCACGCCAAAGTGTATCCGCAACCTGCTGATTGTCTGGGTCCTGACCGGCCTGTGGCACGGCGCGTCGTGGACATTCGTGGCATGGGGCCTGTATCACGGGATTTTGCTGCTGCTGGAAAAGTATCCGCTCAAAGGCATCCTTGCAAAGACGCCCTCCCCGATTCTCCATATTCTGACGCTGCTGGCCGTCATCGTCGGCTGGGTGCTGTTCTTCTCTCCTGATTTTTCCTCGGCGATTTTCTATCTTGGGCGGATGTTCGGTGCCGGGAGCCGCGCGTTTTGGGATTCCACCGCAAAATACTATTTTGCAGCAAACTGGAAGCTTCTTGTACTCGGCATTCTTGGCTGCGGCCCATGGATTCGGACGCTTTACCGGCATCTCGTGTTTTCACGGCGCAGTCCTGGCCTTGTGCTTTCTGCGCTGCTTCTGATCGGCATTTTCCTGCTTTGCGTCCCGTATATGACGAACGCCACCTATCAATCCTTCCTCTATGCTCAGTTCTAAGCGAGGTGATCCCATGAATCCGCAAAAAAAGCGCAGGCAGGACTCTGAAAAGCAGCAGCTGATCCTTCAGCGCAACAGCCAGCTGCATGGAGTCCTTCTGGCCGCGCTGCTTGCCGTGGTTCTGCTTGTCTTCGGCCTTGTCAATCTGCTTCACACGAAGCGCGATTTCTCGGAAAATGAGAACCGAAAGCTTCAAGCCTATCCGGCGCTGACGTCGGCTTCAGTTCTGGACGGAAGCTTTATGTCGAAGCTGCAGTCTGCCTTTGCAGATCAGTTCTTTGCGCGCGACCACTGGATTTCCGCCAAGCTGCGGATCGACCAGCTGCTTGGGAAGAAGGAGTCCAACGGCGTTTACCTTTGTCAGGACAATTATCTGATTGAGATCCCGGAGGCCCCCGATCCGGCTGTGCTCGGCCGGACGCTGACCGCGATGAAGGAGTTCGCCGCGAAGCACGATGATCTCCGCATGTCGGCGATGATAGTCCCAAACGCCTCCCTCGTTATGCGCGATTATCTTCCTGCAAACGCGCCTGCGCACAATCAGCAGGAGGATCTGTTCACCGTCAATCAGGCGCTTTCGCCCTGTATGCAGTATGCGGATGTGACGCTGGCTTTGAAAGCCCACGTCAGGGACGGCGTTTTTTACCGCACTGACCACCATTGGACAAGCCTCGGCGCATACTGCGCCTTTGACGCCTCGGCGGAGCTGCTTGGGATCGAGACGCCGATCACGAACTATCGCGTCCATGTCCTGACCAACTCCTTTGAGGGCACGCTTGCCTCTAAGAGCGGCAAGCACACCGCCGAGGATACGATCACGGCCTATGAGCCGCTCGGCACCGATGTGAGCTACTATGTGCTCTACGACAGCACGCAGGAAAAGGCCGGCTCTGTCTTTGTCGATTCTGCGCTGGATACGAAGGATAAATACACCGTCTTTTTCGGCGGCAACCATCCGCTTGTCACCATCAAAACGACCGCAAATAATGGGAAAATCCTGCTGATTTTCAAGGATTCCTATGCGAATAGCTTCGTACCGTTCCTCATCCCCTACTATCAGCAGATCGTCATGATCGATCCGCGCTATTACTACGACGATGTAGAACAGCTTATGACGCAGCGCGGCGTGACCGATGTTCTTTTCCTCTACAATCTCAGTACCTTCTCCGCCGATACCGCGCTTGCGGATACGCTTGGCGCGGCAAGCTGAAAAGGACGGCTATTGGAACGAAAAGCAGGCATGACCGAAATCATGCCTGCTCCGGGTTCCTTCCTCATGTCTTATCAGAGCTGCAGCGAGTTGAGCACGCTGCAGCTCTGATTTGTATTTGAATTGCCTCCGTATATTATTTGCGCTCCATGGCGCAGAAGCCGCCGCAACCGAGGGTGAGCGTTTCGCCGGTATATTCGGCGATGCCGCCGCCGAGTAGGATCGTGCCGCTGTGCGGAAGCGTCCACGGGTTTTCCGAGCGGTTGCAGCAGACTGCCACGTTTTTGCCCTCATACTGCCGCAGCAGCATCAGACGTCCGCCGCCCGCTTCCAATACCAGAACCGTGCCGCGCCGCAGGGCGGGCGAAGCTTTTTTGACGCGCGCCAGTGAGCGGTAGAACGAGATTAAATTGCCGTCTTCCCTGCCCCACGGATAATACGCGCGGTTGAACGGGTCGCGGTAGCCGGTCATGCCCGCCTCGTCGCCGTAATAAATACACGGCATACCGGGGAGCATAAACTGTAAAAATGCCGCCATTTTGAGACGTTTTTTCCCCTCTGCAAGCTGCTCCGCCGTAAAGTGCCGCCGGGCCAGCTCTGTCCGGTCGCCGTTACGCGGATCGAGAATCGCGTTGATGGCGCGCGGGGTGTCGTGCGTGGACAGAATATTCATCACAGCCTGCAGCACATCGGGCGGGTAATTCTCCGCAATCGTGCGAATAGACGCGCCAAGTCCTGTCCCGTCATCCTCCCCGCGCACATAGCGCAGGATCGCCTTCTGCCACGGGTAGTTCATGACGGAATCGAGCTGCCGGTCGGTAAAATACCGGCGGCGGCAGTCATATGCGATCTTGTTGGACGCATCCTCCCAGACCTCGCCGATGACGAGAGCGTCCGGTTTTTCCTGCTTTGCGGCGGCATTCAGTCCGGCGATAAAATCGTCGGGCAGCTCGTCTGCAACATCCAGCCGCCAGCCGGAC
>OGFG01003530.1_pt1 | contig 11081 bp, 9 predicted proteins | sample 1570761 | NCBI WGS metagenome assembly OGFG01 (sample SAMEA2581938, study PRJEB24529) | metagenome | biome: Human gut stool | place: China | collected 2011 | reverse complement strand
TTGAACGAGGAGTTCTTCCTATTGGTGATTGGTCTATGTTTACTATTTTGTCTATATTATGAAGGCCTCTTACTTGCTTGCATTTTCCTGGCTTTTCATTAGAACCATTTAAGTCTCTTGCAATCGTCTTATATAAAATTTCGTTTACGAGTGTTGATTTTCCTGAACCAGAAACACCTGTTACACATATAAATTGTCCTAATGGAAATTTTACTGTAATATTTTTTAGGTTGTGTTCTGTTGCTCCAACTACTTCTATAGATTTTCCATTAGACTTTCTTCTTTTCTTTGGAACTACTATTTGTTTTCTTCCACTCAAATAATCACCTGTTATGGAACCTGGTGTATTTTTTATCTCTTCTGCAGTTCCTTGTGCCATTACATTTCCACCATGTACTCCGGCTCCTGGTCCAATATCTATAATCTGGTCAGCAGCATACATCGTATCTTCATCATGTTCTACAACTATAACAGAATTTCCTAAATCTCTTAATTTCTTCAATGTAGCAATTAGCTTGTCATTATCTCTTTGATGAAGTCCAATGCTTGGTTCATCAAGAATATATAGAACTCCTGTAAGACCAGCACCGATTTGGGTTGCAAGCCTAATACGTTGTGCTTCACCACCAGATAAAGAACCAGCTGGTCTCGAGAGTGTTAAATAATCAAGTCCAACGTCTATTAAAAATTGTAAACGTTTATTTAACTCTTGTAAAATCTGTTCTGCAATCATTGCCTGGGTTGGTGTAAGCTCTATGTTATTTATATATTCTTTTATTTTATCTATTGACATATCTGTAAGTTCTTTTATGTTTAAATCTCCAATTTTTACAGATAAACTTTCTTTTCTTAAACGTGCTCCATGGCATGCAAGACAAGGAGATTCGCTCATGTACATCTCGTAAAAACTTCTCATACCATTAGATTTTGTTTCATTATGACGTCTTTCAAGGGTTGGAATTACGCCCTCAAATGGAGTAGAATATTTTCTGGTTCCGGCAGCAGATGTGTATTCAAAGTCAATTACTTCATCTCCTGTACCATATAAAATTTTATTTAAGAAATCCTTTGGTAATTTTTTAATTGGAACATCTTTAATTTTAACTCCATAATGTTTTGCAATACTCTCAAAGTACATCTTAGCCATAGTATCGCCTTTTTTCATGGTGCTAGCTCCGAAAGCTTTTACCCCATCATATAGTGTCTTATCTTTATCTGGAATTATTAAATCCTCATCAATTCTCATTAAATAGCCAATACCAGTACACTCTGGGCAGGCACCAAATGGATTGTTAAAAGAGAACATTCTTGGTGTTAACTCTTCAAAGCTAATGCCACAATCAGTACATGCGTAATTTTGAGAATAGATTTTTTCTTCTTGGCCTGGCACATCTATTGTAACTAAGTTGTTTGCGTATTTCATTGCTGTTTCAACAGATTCAGTTAATCTTGCACGAATTCCTTCTTTAATAATTAATCTGTCTACCACAACATCAACATTATGTTTCTTCTTTTTATCAAGAGTAATTTCATCTTCTCCAAGTTCATACATTTGGTCATCTATTCTTACTCTGATAAAGCCTGCTTTTTGATAATCTTCTAACTGTTTTGTAAACTCGCCCTTTCTTCCACGCACAACAGGAGCTAAAACTTGAAGTCTTGTCCCTTCTTCAAGCTCTAAAATATTATCAACAATCTGGTCAATAGTCTGCTTTTCAATTTTCTTACCACAGTTTGGACAATATGGCACTCCAATTCTTGCATATAATAAACGCAAATAATCGTAAATTTCTGTAACCGTTCCAACTGTAGAACGAGGGTTCTTAGATGTAGTCTTTTGGTCAATAGAAATAGCAGGTGAAAGTCCTTCAATAGACTCAACCTCAGGTTTCTCCATCATACCTAAGAATTGCCTTGCATAACTAGACAAACTCTCTACATATCTTCTTTGTCCTTCTGCATACAAAGTATCAAAAGCAAGTGAAGATTTTCCGGAACCTGAAAGTCCTGTAACAACTACCAATTTATTCCTTGGAATTGTTAAATCTATATTTTTTAAATTGTGTTCTTTTGCACCTTTTATAATAATATTATCATTCATTAAAATCATCCTTTAACAAAATTTTTGCACTGTTATTATAGCACATTTATAGTGTCTTTTCAATAGTTTTGCAAACTTTTGTTCTTTTAGATTTTACATATTGATGCGAAACTAAAATCAAAATAATGATATATGAGTGTTAACGCTTAAATAGAAAACGTACATTTTTTCTCCGTCCACATTTTGAACATATATATTTAAGAAGTGTACTTCTTTTCCGAAGCACACTCCTGTTATTTTTAATAATTTACTCTTCAATTAGTTCGCAATACTCTTCTACAATCTTTTTAGCGTGTCTACGATCTCCATATAAGCAATCTATGTATTCTGGAGCTTTTTCTTCTTCATAGCATTCTTTCGTAAATCCATCTATGTATTCAACATATTCATTAACTCTGTTTTCTTTATCAATCATCCAAGGTTTCTTTGGATATATAAAGTGAATTACAGCTAAGTCTTCCATCGAATATTCTTGAAAGTTTACATAGTACTCTAGATATGGAAAGAATATATTATACTTATTTTTTAGATGTAACTCAGGTTTATTTTTCCACTCATGGTCATATTCCTGCAATATATCTTGATCCCCTATTGCATCTCGTTTGTCTATTATTGTTTTTATTATTTCTTTAAATTTTTCAATTTGACCTTTTTTAGGCTCTACTACAATAACACCAGATGTAAGTTCTAAGCATCTGCACGTCAAGTTTGGACCATGATGCTTGTCTATTACGGCTGACATATGTGGTTTATCAAATAAACAATCTATGTTTTGTCTTACATAAATGTCGCTATCTATAAATACAATTTTTTCGAAATCTGTTAGTTCAAAAATATTTAGTTTATCAAAAGTGTAATTCCATCTATTCTTTGCCCTTGACCTGTTTCTATCTATTATTTCTTGAGGCAAGTCAACTTTTTCTCTTCTTATAGTTTTTATACCTTTTTTATTTAATTTTTCTTCTATCTCTTCAGAAATCTCGTTGCTAAGTAATGCATATAATGGATATTTAGAATGCACATTTTTTAATGCTTGATTTAGTGCAATAACTCCTGGTAAATAATTTTCTGTTGATAAAGTCGTAAAATAAGCCTTCTCTCTCATATTCTCTCCTCTTTTCGTCCAAAAAGGGGCGTCCCTATTGGGCGATTACAAGTTTTTTATTATTTTCAGTAATTGTTTTTTTCAACTTTTCCCAAACAACTTGTACATGTTGAAAATCTTCATAATCTTGTTTTACATTTGAATTATATTTTTCTAGGTCTTCCAATAAAATGTTAAAGTCTTTATCTTTAAACATTTTATTCATTGCTGGAATGCCTCTCTTTAAATTTTCAATTGTTTTCTTTATTTCTTTTTCATAATTTTCTCTATTAGTTGCATACAAATATAAAGGTCTGTATTTAATCCAGCCTCTAGCCACCTTATAAAATCTCTGTTCAACGCTTTTATCGTTAGATTTTGTTTTATCTATTTTCCTTGGATACTTTCCTTCTAAAACATTATTAAATTTTATAAATGGGTCATGAAAATGATAAACCGGTACACTTACCACTTTGTTTTCATTCAATAGCAAAGAAAAGAATGCATCTTCTCCTCTTGCCCCTTCCGGATTATAAAATGCCGGAATTTTTTCTAAATGTTTCAAGTTTAGGCACAATGGAGATCCCAATATACGTTTATGCGTCCCTTGGATTTGTATTTCACTCACAGTTTTCTTTTTCATTAATTCTTCATCAGCATAGGCAATTCCATCATTTTTTGACAAATATTCTTTAACATCTTTCCACGTCATAAATTCATTTTTTACAGCCTCTATAAAAGACTTTATTCTACGCTCATGAAATGGATTTTTTAATTCCATATATGGAAGTGGCGAATTATACCCGCATCTATGTCCGAGAGTAATATCAGCATTTTCTATGTTCTCCAAATGCCCTAATATATTATTTTGTGCCTTCCATTTAATGTTTTCGTTCTTATTATTCTTAATACATGCTACTGGGTATTCGTCATCATCCCAATATAAAAAATAATCAATTCTATTAATTACCGCATTATATAGCAGTGTATTCCTTGCTTTTGCATAGCCATAGCCGAAGAATAAATTGGCTTCGTCCATAGTTATTATTTTCTCTTTAACTAATCCTGATTTTTGCTCCTCTATTAATTTGGGAGTAATATGAACAATTTTTATATCTTTATGTACCTCTGGTAATATTTTATAAAAATCTTCTTCTCTAGATTCTTTTTGGTAACTTAAATCATACAATATGAATATCGTTAACTCAACCTCTCTATCAAACTTTTTAGTTTGATTTAATAAATGCTTATATGTGTTGTTTATAACAGCGCAAACATTCGGTCTGCCTGACACAAATCCAATTCCAAATTGTGCCTTTTCTTCCATATTCTATCACTACAGCTCCTTCACGTTATATTTTGCTTTTGCAATTATATCATACTTTTTGTCTAATGACAATATTCTCCAGTTTTATTGTAGTATTTTTTAGTATGTCGGAGGCTGTTTTAATTATTATAGCTTAATTTCAATATTTTTCATTTCATCATCTATATGCATTTTTTTATAGGTTACTTTACAAGTATCTAACAATTTTCTAGATGCTATATTATTTTCGGAATTTGCATATTTATCAGATAAATATATTACTTCTTTAATTCCAGATTGAATTATCATTTTTGCACATTCGTTACATGGAAATAAATCCACATAAATTTTAGCACCTTCTAAGTCCTTTCTACTTCCTCTATAATTTAAAATTGCGTTCATTTCTGCATGGCATACATATGGATATTTTGTATCCAAATTGTTGCCTTCTCTATTCCAAGGAAACTCGTCATCATTAAAACCGTTAGGAGTTCCATTATATCCAATTGATAAAATTCTATTATCTGCACCAACAATGCATGCACCAACTTGAGTTGATGGGTCCTTACTTCTCATCGCAGATAATTTGGCTATTGCCATAAAATACTCATCCCAGCTAATATAATTACTTCTTTTTTTATTTTTATCTTCCATTACATCCTCCATATATATAAACGGTAAATTTTTAAATTGGTCACACAATTATATTAAAAAAAATCTAATTTTTAGAAATAAGTTCAAGTTTGTTTTTTTTTAAATCCAGATAAAATCCGAACAAGAACTCTGTATCAAAATTTTAGTAAAATTAAATTTGTTTTTTATATTATTCGTCCAAAAAGGGGCGTCCCTATTGGGCGATTTCAAATGGCATATGTTTCATCAGTTTATTATAGCATTCTCTACAAACAGGTATATATTCTGCGTCTCCAACCATAATATCTGTGTCTTTTTGTCCTTTATAATATGTAAATATAGCTTCTTCGCTCTTACAAATTTCACATATAGAAGTCATCATCTCAATATTATCAGCAATACACATTAAATCTCCCATTTTACCAAATGTTTTCTTTTCTGATGTTAAATTTAATCCAGCTATATAAAATTTTTTTCCTTCTGCAGCCATTTTATCTATTGTTTGGATATCTCCTTTTAAGAATTGAAATTCATCAATAAAATATGAATCTGCATCATATTTTTCAAGCTCATTTATGCTCTGAATATTTATAGCATTTATTGAATTGCCTGCCCTTGTTGATATTACTGCATCTCCTGCTCTATTGTCTAATAATGGTTTAAATACCTTAATGTTCTTTCCTGCAATTAATTGTCTCTTTAATTCATTAAATATCTTCTGACTTTTGCCGCATTTCATTGGTCCTGTATAAACATTAATAATTCCCATTACTGTTACTCCTCCATTTATGTAAATCATATTTATATTTTTGCTGATGAATACTATATATGTAATTAGGATATTTATCAAGTGTTTTTGCTAAAATTATTAATTTGTAATAATGTGTAATATTTTGTAATAATATGAAACTTAAAAAGTACTAGTTCATACTTTAAAATATTACTTCATTACTTTGTTATACTCTTAATTTCATTTTACAAAGCATGTTTCAAATTTTCTATGAATTAGTACTTTTATTGCTATATTTTAATTACATTTTTAAAATTCTATTTTTTGTTGTAACCAGTTTTCTATTTCAGATATATCAATTCTTACTTGTTCCATTGTATCTCTATCTCTAATTGTTACTTTGTTGTCTTCTAATGTATCGAAGTCTATTGTTACACAATATGGTGTACCAATTTCATCTTCTCTTCTATATCTCTTTCCAATGCTTCCAGCCTCATCATAATCACACATAAATTTCTTTGATAAATTTTCATATACCTCTTGTGCTTTTTCCGATAATTTTTTTGATAAAGGAAGTACAGCTACTTTATATGGAGCAAGAGCTGGGTGTAAGTGTAATACAACTCTTGAATCTCCTTCACCTAAGTCTTGTTCTTCATATGCGTTACATAAGAATGCTAAAGCAACTCTGTCACATCCTAGAGATGGTTCTATAACATATGGAATGTATTTTTCGTTTGTCTCTGGATCTTGATATGATAAATCTTGTTTTGAGTGTTCCATGTGTCTTGATAAATCATAATCAGTTCTATCAGCAATTCCCCATAATTCTCCCCATCCGAATGGGAATGCAAATTCTATATCTGTTGTAGCTTTGCTGTAGAAAACAAGCTCTTCTGGACTGTGGTCACGTAGTCTGATATTTTCTTCTTCCATTCCTAAATCTAATAAGAATTTCTTGCAGTAATCTTTCCAGAACTTAAACCAATCTAAATCTGTTCCAGGTTTGCAGAAAAATTCAAGTTCCATCTGTTCAAATTCACGTGTTCTAAATGTAAAGTTTCCAGGTGTAATTTCGTTTCTAAAAGCTTTACCAATTTGGCCAATTCCCATTGGAAGCTTTCTTCTTGTCGTTCTCATTACATTTTTGAAGTTTACAAATATACCTTGTGCTGTTTCTGGTCTTAAATAAATTTGAGCTGTTGAATCTTCTGTAACTCCTTGAAATGTTTTAAACATTAAATTGAATTTTCTTATATTAGTAAAGTTTGTTTTTCCACAATCTGGGCAAGGAATTTTGTTTTCATTTATGTAATTTACTAGTTGTTCATCAGTCCAACCGTCTGCAACTAAATCTTTTCCATTTTCATGAGCCCATTCTTCAATTAACTTATCTGCTCTATGTCTTGTTTTGCATTCTTTACAGTCAATTAATGGGTCACTGAAGCCTGCAACATGTCCTGTTGCAACCCAAGTTTCTGGGTTCATAAATATTGCTGCATCAAGCCCAACATTATATTTGTTCTCTTGAATAAACTTCTTTCTCCATGCAGCTTTAACATTATTTTTTAATTCTACACCTAAAGGGCCATAATCCCATGTATTTGCAAGACCTCCGTAAATTTCAGAACCTGGATATATATATCCTCTATTCTTGCAAAGTGCTACCATTTTTTCCATACTTTCAATCATAATTTATACCTCTTACATAGCTAAAAAATTAGCGCATTTTGCCATTAATACTACCACTTAATAGTAGCTATGTCAAGGAGTAGTGCTTAATTTCATAGTCACTACTCCATATTTTTTAATCATAATTTTGGATTTCCGCATTAAATTCTTATAGCATATCCTTGAAGCTATATAACTATCTAATGAAATTTTCCCTTCTTTCATTAAGTAAAATCTTTTTTTCAATTTTCTTCTAACAGTTCTCCTTTTGGCATATTGCCCATAAAGGTTTCTTCCTAAAAAACATATATTTTCATTACTAGAATAGATTCTTGTTTTACCATTTAGGGTTAATTTTTCTTTTTCTAAAAATTTTTTTATTTCTTTCAAGCAATACTCCAAATACTCTCTTGATTCTGAAAATAATAGAAAATCGTCTTGATATCTAATATAACCTTTTATTTTTAGTTTTTCTTTTATAAAATGATCTAAATCATTTAAATAAAAGATTGCTAAAACTTGACTCGTCATACTACCAATTCCAATTCCAGTAGAATAACTATCAATTACATCAAATACAATTTTTAAGGCTCGAGGATCCTTGATTCTTCTTCTAACTTTTTTTTTTAATATCTTATGGTCGATACTCAGAAAGAAACGGCTTATATCACATTTTAGCATAAAATATTTTTTATTTTTTGCTGCAAACTGTTTTCTATACCTTTCAAGATATTCTAGTGCTTTTTTAGTTCCCATTCCTGGTCTGCTAGCCACATTAAATGGAACCAAACATGGAAGAATTGCTGGATATAGTATCTCTCTTGCAATTAAATGATTTACAATTTTATCTTTCATTCCTTGGCTAACAATAGTTCTTTGTTTTGGTTCATAAATTATAAATACATTATATTTGCCCACAACATATCTCTCATTTTTAAGTTCTTCATAAATTGTTCTAATTACATTTTCGGCATTATTCTGTAACTTATAAACTTGTCTTTTATTTTTAGTGTTACGCATTACCTCATAATAACAAGCTTTTATGTTTTCTGTTTTGTATATATTCTCATATAAATTATTAAATCTTTTCAATTATTCCCTCTTTTAGATAATTTTTATACTAAATTGCTTTTCTCCAGCCAACTAAACATTTTGAAATATTGTCTAATTGAAGTCTCAACTTATGAATCATTTTATTTGAAATCATTTTGTCTTTTTCAATCATATGTAACAAAAAATATAAAGTTTTTACTTTACTAACAGCTTCATCCGCCATCTGTTTTTTATATTTTTTATTGTGACTATAATTTCCAGAGCTAATTTTCTCTAATAATTCAAATGATGTTTCTACTAATTTATTTTTTATAAGTTCATGCTTCCTCGGGAAATTTGCTATGTCTTCGTATACTTTGTCTATATACTCATATGTATAGTTTAATAGTTTGAATTTCTCTTCCATTATAAATCCAAAAATGTTACTATCAAAATCGCTATCTGTACTTATATTTTTCCATTCGATGCTATTTTCTGAAATTTCGTATTTTTCTTTATATTCTTCTTTTTTCATTTTTTATTTTCCAATTTTCCATTATTTTTTTCTTTATTTCTTTTACAATAATCATCTATACATCTTTCAATATCATATATAAGGTACATTATTTCACCACTATCTGAATTATTTCTTAAAAATTCATTTATACTTTTCATTTTGTAAATAATTCGTTTATAGTACAACCCCTTTTGATAATAAAAATCGTATTTATTATCTTTAAATTGTTTCATATGTGTGATTTTATAATTTTGAATTTTATCAATAATAATATAATTTATATGATAATAATCTAATACACTTACTATTTCCTGAAGTTTATATGATGGTACGCCACTGTAGGACGTAAAGATTTTCTCTTTCTTTGATTTTTTTTCATCATCTTCGTTGAAGCATTGCATTTTTCTAAGTGTTTTTGAAATATGAAAATTACGATATCTTATTTTCTGCTTCATTATATATCCAAAAACTAGTGCATCCTTTCCATATGCATCATAAAAGCATTTTTCTCTGTCTTCCGACATATTTTTCACTACAACAACATAATTTTTTAACTGCTTATTTATTTCAAATTCAACAGTTTCAGACATTTTTAACTCCTAATTTAAAATTTTATAAAAAAGAACCACTCACATTTTTAAGTGGCGAGACAGTTTTAGAGATTTATCCCCTTCGACATTACAATATATTATTGAATTACTACTAACAAAAAATCTCATCCATCTTTTCTTTAGGGTATTTACAAAAGTTTATTAAGAGATTGCTATTTACTATATTTTCTCCTTAATTTAAGTCACTTCCTGTCCCATTATTAATGGGAGAACTTAGAAAATAAAATAATAATAACTTTTCTTTTTTTATGTTACTAAATATTTTGTCAAACTTTCTTTTAGTGTAAATACTTACAAGGACATAGGTTTGTTTCTATAGCTTCTGATGTGTAACTTTTAACTACAAACAACTAAAAAAACAGCCGAGTAATTAGGTTGGCACATCGAAAGTTTTATAGAATCTGCAAGACTGGGCGGAGACCGCGACAATTAGAGTTCGTGTTGGTGTTAGAGTTGAACAAGTTACTGGTGTTGATTGAGCTACCTGACACATAGCGTAAGTTGAAGTTACTGTTGTTCCAATTCGCATTGACGCAGCGCGACGAAAGCCAATTCAACGAAATTTCTAGCCATTAACAACCATGCCCTACATTATTTTCGTACTCGTTTATATAATCTTCTATTTTTTCTAGTATGCTTGAAAAATCTCTCTTACCACACAATTCATCAAGCTTACTCGTAATTTCATTTATTTTCATTTTTTCCATACAATATTTTTTTGAAGCTTCATATCTTCTCTTATATGTATTTAATTTTTTAAAATCTTTAAATATGTCATGTTTATTTTTTACTTTTATTACATAATTAATTTTCTTATCTTCGAGGTCTAACAAAACCTTATCAAGTGAATTTCGAGGGAAGCCCGTATTTATCACATATTCTTCCTTATCATCCAATGTTATATATAGTTTATTTTTTATTTTGTATTTGAATATATAACATAATATGTATGCATCTTTTCCATAAACATTATAAAAACTTCCACTTAACACTAACAATATAGAATCAGGATAATTTTGATGATATTCTGTTTCCATATCTCGTATAGTTTCATATCTTAACATTTGATACCTCTTTAATTATAATATTCACAATAACATCTGTACAGAGCCACTCCCAAATGTCCAAGGCCATTTAGGGAGCAGACTCTACACTTCATAATTCATCTCTTGGTTCTGTTTATATTTTTTTGGATATTGGACTATTTAGAAACTTGCAAGACTGGGCGGAGACCGCGACAAAAAGAGTACGTGTAGGAGTAAGAGTTGAACAAGCTACTGGTGTCGATTGAGCTACCTGACACATAGCGTAAGGAGAAGTAACTGTTGTACCAATACGCACTGACGCAGCGCGACGAAAGCCAATATTCTCTTCCTATATTTATTCTTGCTGTATT
>OGFG01003514.1_pt1 | contig 11120 bp, 11 predicted proteins | sample 1570761 | NCBI WGS metagenome assembly OGFG01 (sample SAMEA2581938, study PRJEB24529) | metagenome | biome: Human gut stool | place: China | collected 2011 | reverse complement strand
ACGGGTTCAAGTCCCGTTTCTCGCACCAAGGGGCAGGCATCCCCGCTGGCCCTTTCTTTTGAAAACCGGAGGTCGGAATGCGTAAGTTTTTCGCGCTCAGCTTCAGAGGCAAGAGCCTGAAATGCGTCATTCTCGAGACTCTTTTATATGCCGTTATCCTGGTTGTGTGCCGGGTGCTGATGTCTTTGGTGTTTGGAATCGCTTCCCTGCCCGAGGCTGCGGGCATCGCCGTCAACCTGGTGTGGCAGATTGTCCGTCTCTACTGCTTTGCAGGCGTCGCCGTTGCGGTTCTCTATGCAACCGATTGCCTTGTGAAAAAGAAAGAAGATTGACGGCTTACAAAAATAATTTCGCAGCAATGCGTGATTATCCTATGCGGGTGTGGCGGAATTGGCAGACGCGTAAGATTCAGGTTCTTATGGGGGCAACTTCGTGAAGGTTCAAGTCCTTTCACCCGCACCATGGCGAGTGTTCTTACAGCATTTGAAATGTTGTAGAGCGCTCGCTTTTTTCATATCGCAATATGGCATGGCGCGTAGTTTACGACCACGCCTTTTCTTGTGTTTACGGACACCTCGGGCACGGGCAGCGGAAACACTTCGGGAATGAAGATTGCCCCCACGCAGTTATAATGAATGGTGAGGTGCTGAACCCATTCGCCGTCGATCTTCTCCGCCTGATGAACCTCTATACGGTCAATCAGTTCGTTCAGCATACGAGGCGTTAAGGTCTTTGCCCTAGTGTATTTGCGGACGGTGGAAATGAACATATCGGCGGTTACGGCTTTACTGCTCAATTTATCCATTTCAGCGCGGAGGGCCTTTATTTTTTCGGATACCTCTTTTTGTTCTTCCTCGTATCGCCTGGACATTTTGGCAAAGCGATCATCGGAGAGCTTACCCGAAACATTGTCCTCATAGATACGCTCAAACAATCCATCCAATTCCTCATCACGGGCTTGCAAGACTGCAAGCTCTTTTTCTTTGAGCTTGCGGTCAAGCGCTACACTCTGCCCGAAGCTGCCCATAACGGTCTTTACGAAATCCTCCTCATAATGGCTTGCAAACTTTGTGAGTCGTTTGATCTCGCCAAGAACCACCTGTTCCAGGAAATCCACGCGGACATAATGGGTAGAGGTACAAGTCCCTCTGTTGCCCTTGTAGTTGGAACAGTTGAAATACTTGATCTCGGGATTGCCTTGATTGAAATGGTAATGGAGGTTGTTTCCGCAGTCGGCACAAACCAGCAGACCCGAAAACATATTTTTCTCTCCATCGTTGGTACGTCGTCTGCGCCTCGTTCCTCGTTTTTGCTGTACCTGCTCCCACACGGCACGATCAATGATCGGTTCGTGTACGTCCTTGAAAACGACCCAATTCTCACGGTCATTATCAATCCGTTTTTTGTTCTTATAAGATTTAGAGTAGGTCTTGAAATTGAGAATATCGCCGCAGTATTCTTGCAGAGATAGTATTTTGGTGACGGTCGAGCTGTTCCACCTTGTAGGCGGTAACTGCTTGCCCTTTCCGGGCCGTTTAACACCCTTTTGCAGCCAATAGGCGCGAGGGGTAAGTATTCCATCCCTTTCAAGCTGTGCCGCGATCTGCTCCGTTCCGAGACCGTCCAGGGTCATGCTATAAATACGCTTGACTACCTGTGCCGCCTCGTCGTCCACTATCCAGTGTTTCGGATTGTCGGGGTCTTTCATGTAACCGTAGGGAGGCTGTCCCATCGGTTCGCCTGCGTTGCCCTTAATCTTATTGCTGATACGGCGTTTTTTTGAAATGTCCCTTGCGTACCATTCATTGAACAGGTTGCGGATCGGTGCCAATTCGTTTTCACCTTCGGCGGTGTCGATATTGTCCGAAACTGCAACAAGGCGGATATCGTGCTCGGGGAAAAATTCCTCTGTCAATCGCCCGACTTCAATATAGTTTCGTCCGAGACGGGATAGGTCTTTGACGAACACGGCAGCGGCGCGTCCTTCTTCAAGCTGACGGATCATATCCACAAGACCGGGACGATCCATCGTTACGCCTGAAATGCCATCGTCCATAAAATGAACCAAATTCGTGTAGCCCTTTTCTTTGGCTACTTTGGCGAGCAGCTTCTTCTGATTTCCAATGCTGTAGCTCTCACCTTCCAGATTGTCGTCACGGGAAAGCCTCTCATAGAGAAAGGCTGTCGCGTCGCGGGATTTTCTGTTATTCGACTGTTTCACAAGTCCTCCTTTCCGGGACAGTCGGACAACATTTTTCTTGCGTGAATATATCTCCACGCTTATATTATACCGCGCCCGACAACCACTTGTCAGCAGGGTTTGCAAAAGATTTACGATTTACTTTCACAATCCGCCTGCATAAGGCGTAAAAGAATCGCTCCAAGCGTATTTGTACTATCTTCTTTGAATACCGGCTTTACAACAAACGACCTGCCTTCAATACGGTAGGCCGTTGTTTCTTCCAGAGGATTTTCACCTGCTTTATTTTCTTTGCCTTTCGGCAATTTGTTTTCTTGCATAGCAACCCCTTTTAGTAACTCATTTGATAAAAACAAAATAGACAAAAAACGGACGGCCACTGGCACGGCTCCACGGGTGTCGGGGTCCCCGCAAAATCGCCAGATTTTGTGGGGTGGCATGGCACCCCCACGCGGTTCTCGCGCGGCCCTACCTATTGCCTGCGACGCCTCGCCGCCTGAATCACGGTTGCACGCTCGGGCTGTAGCTGTAAGGGAGTCTCATTATCCTGTCGGAAGTTGTCGCCCGCGGGAGAACCGCTCCCGCTTCACGTCCTCGTGTCTGTCGCTCACTCCGTAAAAATACAGGAGGTCGTGGCGCACCGTCCGCATGGCTCGTTGCCGACAGATCGTATCCGTCTGCCTTATACTGCCGGGAATATTCCGCCCGGCTTTCTTTGTCAAAGAACTCGGTCGCCCATGCGGAAAGGGGTACGCATGGGTGCCTCCGGACTTTAATTCAGGTCAAAGCCCAGCATAGAGATAATCAGTTTCGTTTCCAGGCGTCTGCGAAGTTCTTCATCCACATAGGTACAGTAGTTGCCGTTTTCGTCACGGCCTGTCCTCTTGCAGAGCGCAGCTATGTAGCCGGAATAATGACGGATCACCTCGTTTACCGCGTCTGTGTCGCCACGGACAGCGGCCTCGATCACCGGGTACGGGATCATGCGGGTATGTGTCGCATTACTCATCCGCGTCACCTCCCATCAGCTTTTTGAGCAGCCGATAGGCATTCTGCCGGTGTGTGTTTACCGTTCGCCTTGCAATTCCCATGCGATCAGCGATTTCACGATCCGCCAATTCCAAGAACCAATACAAAAGAATGATATTGCGTTCTTTTTCGGGAATCGCCGCAAGCGCCTCAGCCAGGCGGTCGTCCTTGACAAGTACGGTTTCGTCACCGACCTGAAAAGGCGTGTAGTCCCAGGGGTAATCATCGTATACCGCAAGCTGCTCCATCGCTTCTTCCGGAAGGTCGCTCATGGATATCTCCATCCGCGCCCTGCGATTTATCTCCCTGTGACCGCCCGCGGCTTCGTGTTTCAGCACTTTCTTGCAGAAGCTATCGAAAGTGTGCTGCTTGTGAATTTCATGGAGATCAGGTTTCATTTTCTCACCTCCCTTCTTGCCGGGAGGCAGATCCTTGTTTCCCCTTTCGTCCATTACTGGTCCGGTGAAGGTGCGTTTTGGCTGGTTCGCGACGAATTTCTCAAAATTATTTTTTCTGTCGCGCATAACGGCGGCTCCTTTCATTCGTTTCGGGTGAATTTCCAAAGCGAATGAAGGGCGGAGGCGAGCGACAGCGGGGCATGCCAAAAAGCAAAATGCGCCCGTTCGCATAACACGAACGAGCGCAAAAAGAATTGCAGGATGTATTTAGATGATTTGTGTGTTCACACAGCAACGCATTGTATCTAGAGACTGAATAAGTGGCTGCTTATTTAACAATAAACGTCAGGCGTCGTATAGGGCTGCGATGAATAAATGTTTCTTTTCTATATAATAATATCACTCTTCTTATTCAAAACCATACCTCTGCTTTTATACCAACGGCTATTTAATCGTACCACGCGATGCTTTCTTCCGATGGAAAGCAAGCGTATTCCTTGTTTTCTGAAGAAAAAATAATGTATATTCGATAATCGTCCGATACCTGCACGCCTACCGGTGAAGTCAGCATTTCCGGCGCCGCGCAAGGTTCACCGTCGGAAAGCCATTCTCCATTCAGACTTTTTTCAGCAAACAGTACATCCGCAGATACCTGCTCGCCGGTCTGCAAATCATACACAACCAGCGTTCTGTTGCTGATTATGCCGTCTCCGTATCCGATAAAATCGTCGTATTGCGTTTGCGCATAACACGAAATCGCAACATAGCGGTCACCCCAGAATACCGGCTCGGCAATGATCTTCAAATTGCAGTTTTCGACAGCTTGATTCAACGCGATTTCAGAGGCGATGTATGTACTTTTCATAAACGCATAGTATGCCTTGTTAATCGCCTCAGCCCCGGGGTATCCTTTGATCTCATACCATCTGTACTGCCCGGTATAGCGGTTAGGTTCTGCCTCATCGGAAAAAGATTCTTCTCGCGGTGTTACATTCTCGTGACCCCAGTATGCACGACTCTGCACCTGATTCTCATTCAGGTAATGTTTCATGTCTTTTGCCTCTGCAAGAAGGCATCCTTCCAGTTCGCCAACCGATACGGCTACTTCGTATGTGCAGCCATTGTTATCAAAATAGCTGTTTTCGCCATCGTTGAAGTATAGATTCAAATGGAGGGATTGGCGAGACGTTTTTTCTCCCCATAGATTTGAACGATCTAAAGAAAACTGCTTGAAGTTCGCTTCAATGCCTTCAAAAGGATAGATTGTCTCCGTGTACTCGCCGAAAGCATCCACGTAATTGATACGCCGCTGCACCGCAGCATTGAGTGCCTGAATAAAGTCGGATTGATATATAAACAAATCCGATAGAGACAAACGCTTTCCCGTGTCTATATCCCATATTGCCCCATAAGTATAAGTAGGTGCATATGCAGTTCCTCGGGTGACCTTGACGGAAAGGTATCCATTCACCTGCGTAAATGAAAAGCCAATGGGGACTGTAGGAATCTCCTCCTGCGAATTGAAATCCGCTGTTGAAGTCATTTCAACCATATTGCAGACGGCATTCAGAAGATACGCTTCAACTTCAGCATCCAACGCAGCATTTCCGGTCACGGGGCGGCGCGCATCAAATCTATACCGACGCCCATGCAGCGTATACCCATCCGCATACGGTATGCCAAGAGAATCTGTCAAAACATTGGTTTGATAGTACCATGCGGATTTCCTGTATTCACGCTTGCCGGTTCCGGTCTGCACATACAAATTCAAATTCCGAATGGTTACATCTATGCCCGCTGTCGGATCCAGCGGCGCAAAATACCCGGTATCTGCAATCGCCCGTTGTCCCTCGTCTGTAAGAATATACTCTATAAGCAGCCCGGCGGGAGAATCTTGCGGTTCATCCGCACGAATGACAGCATAGTTATAGCCGGTACAGGGGTAGCTTCCATCCGCAATCGCAGCGGCGCTCGGTGCGACTTCATTCACCTTGAGAATTTTAACACCGCCGTCAGCATCGTACATACCGCCCACATAGGAATACACGGAATAGCCAATGCTCCCGCCTGCCCCGTCATACCCGGCGATTGCATCAACAAGCGTATCCATGCTCCCCGGCCGCAGTGCGGTCGGCGCCTGCATCAGCGGTATTTCTCCCATGAATGCGGACATGTAATTTTGGCTGCCGGAATCCATATTCCGCTGATACGGAATGATGGGTTCATCATTCCCGCCGACTTCGCGCCAGTTTGTAATTTTGCCGGCATAGATCATTTTAATTTGCTCTGCCGTCAGACTATCCACCGGGTTCTTTTTACTGACCAAAAAGACAAAGCCTTCTCTTGCAATCGGCGTTTGTTCAATCGCAATACCTGCTGTCTCCGCCTGTTGATACTGCGCATCGGACAGCAGATGGCAAAAGACGAGTTCGCAGTTTCCGCTCAGCAGATTTGTGAAAGCGGTATGCGAAGTACTATGCGTGACTTGCGTTTGCGCTTCGTCCATGGAAATATCGAACAAACCGGCTCGAATCGCGGCATCCAACGGAATCGCAGAAGTAGAACCATCGGTAACCGGCATATCCTCTCGCAGCAACTGCTTTAATTGGTTTATCCGCTGATTGGTTGGATCTGCGTCGCCGCGTCTGGCATCCGATGCTGTGCTTTGCCCTTTCTCAACCGCAGAAGAAAACCGACAGCCTCCGAAAGAGACGGAAACCATAACGATAACAACAAACAAAACCATCCTTTGCAGTTTCATAAGCACCACCCGATCTGCATTCCGTTATTCAGCACGACTGTAAATCCGGCTGTTTTCCTGCAAGTATTCGTCCATCGTTATCTTGGATGGATTCATGCGCATCGTATTGCACCAAAGCGCAAATTCGTGTTCCAGGTCCACCGCATCGGATACCGTTTCTTTCTTTTGGGGAATATAATCAATTTTCCCGTCGTCCAGCGCAATGGTGCCTGTTTCTCTGAAAAGCTCATCTTTTGATACGCAATATTCAAGGATGCCGCCGACGGCTTGGATATTATCATACTTTTCCGGAATGCGCTCGTAGCAAATGCGGTCTTCTTCTTTATAGAACCGGATAACCGAGCAGCTGTATATGTCTTCCGCATTCTTCATCGGCGTCTCGACCGTGATACAGTCCTCCGGAAAGATAAGGCAGGTTCTTCCCCATCCGCCGCCGATCGATGCAATGACAAAGCCCCCTTGCGCTTCGAAAGCCTGAAATTTTCTGTTTCCGGTGACCATGAGAAATCCATCCTCAAAATCTACCGTTTTGCCGAATACGGTAACCGATTCTACCGCAAGACCCTCATCCACTTTGATGCATGCGTTTCCCACTTCCATCCGCTCAAGGCCTTCAAATTCCACATTAAAGCGCTCAGGATCTTCAACCTTTTGAGAATAGCCTTTTTTCGCCATCACATCGCTGACATCGCCCATTCTCCTGTCCGCATTATGCCCCGCGTCTGTGCCGATTGCGTCCAGAATGATTGCAGTGCCGTCTTTTCTCACCACGACGCCCTCAATCATCTCGTAATACAGATTATCGGGCGAAATCTGAATTTCCGCTTTACCGATCAGCGGTGCGAGCGCAAATATTTCGATGTTTTCAACATTGCTGCCTATGGTTAAACGGCTGATATCGGTTGCCTCCAAAAAAGCAGTTTGCGCGATTGCGGTCACAGAATCCGGAATGGTCACCTCCGCATCATCGCCCGTATAGTAAAGCAATGCGCCGTCCTCTATAACAAAACCGGGAACGGTTTCCGCAGTAGTATCTTCGGAAACCGTCGTGTCAGCAGAATAGGAAGATGTCGCTTCATCTCCCGATTCAAAAGGCATCTCGGTTTTATGGCAGGCGGTGAAACATAAAACCGCGGCTAACGCAGCAAGAATAAAAAATTTTTTAGTCTTCATCGCAAATCCCCTTTCCGTGGTTTCGTAACAATATCGTATGGTAAACGGTCGCCCATTTTCATGCATCCAATCCGGCATCGGCAAATTGCGAAAACCGCCAGCCGCTCTCTGTCCGCGTCAGGGTAATCGGGAAAGAGCGGGTTTCTTCCGTATCATCCTGCGCATAATGCCCGATGACATCAAAACAGATTTCCGTATCCGTTCGGCTGACCAGCACATATGTATCCGGAGATTCGATTGGGTCATATCCGAACACACCGCCTTTGGATGCGCTGATATGATATAGGGAGTCATTGATCTGTATAAAGGACGGAACGCCAAATCCGCTGTCATTCAGTTTCTTATAATAAGCGTCCGTAAAGACGGATAAACATAATTCGTTAAACGCATCGATGGTTTGATATTCCCCTTTGCAAAAAACATAAACCAAGTCATTGATCCTATAGGTTTCCGCTATCTCGTCACTACGTTTATAATTCACCACATAATTGTTTTTCTCCTCCCAAGGTCTTCCCTGCAAACTGAGATGCAAGTAGTCAATGGCGTCCGGCATACCACTAAAAAGCGGATAGATTTCAGAAGCCTTATTATACAGCTCGATTTGTTCTTCGGTCAGAAAATCGGCAAGCTCGGTATAAACGCCCGGCTCCGTCGGTTGAGGTGTGCTCGAAGCAGAAGCCGTCAAATTGAATATAGCAGAAGTATCAGAAGCATCCGCTGTTTTTTCAGATATATTTGCTTTTGCACAAGAACAAACGATTAAGACAACTAACAGCACAACTGAGAACTTCATGAAGTTCATTAATATTACCATCCATTCTGCTTTAGTATTTATCTAATATTATTTAATCTTTCCATTTCTACCTTCAGCTTTTTCAATGCTCGCTTCTTGCACTGATTCACCGCCTGCTTAGACACTCCCAGCTTTTTCGATATAATTTCAGCAGTCAATCCGTCTAAAATCATTAGTTTCACACACAAGAATTCTTTTTCTGTAAGTACGGACTTCAAATGATCAGTTAGCAAACTGTCAGTTATGTCAAAAGTCTCAGCTACATCTTTACTAAGCGAGTCCTCAAACAGTTCTTCACCATATAAAACTTCATGACTTTGAATACGAGATTTTGCAGTAGATAAAGTTATGTAATGGTGTGTCATGGCTATTTTGACATAATTAATAATAGTGCCATCACTTACTTCATTCATCTTATCCAAGTTGATTTCTCGCTTCAAAAGTGATATCAACTTTAAAATCAAATCACTTCTGCAGTCCTCATCATATTTTAACAATCGCGTAAACTAATTAATAAGTGGTGACCACATCTCTATAAGCTCTAGCATAACGCTATCATTACCCGCTCGGGCTTGTCGGATTTTTTCAACAAGATTTTTCACGTCCATCACTCCTTATCGATTAAGGAGTAAAGGATGTAAAAAAAGTAAACGTTGCAAAAATTTAAAGCATCATATTTACTTTCCGCTACATGACTTGTCTCTAATGTACAGAAAGATGTTATTCAGTATTAAACTGGCAAAAGTTGTGGAAGGAAAAGACAAATGGACGATAAGATCAAATACATAATTTGCATAATAGCAAGTGTTATAGTTAATTTTTTAGGCGGCTGGGATATGTGGTTAGCTGCCCTTATTACTGTAATTTGCCTCGATGTTATAACGGGTATTATGAAATCCATTCTGATGCATTCCAATAAAAGCGAAAGCGGCGGTTTAAACTCAGTCAGTATGTTTCATGGCGGTGTCAAAAAGGTATTCATACTGCTAATGGTTGCACTTGGCTCTGTATTAGACACAATTATATCGCCTGACGACGTATTCATTCGCATCATGGTAGTGAGCTACTATATTGCTAACGAAAGTCTAAGCATTCTTGAAAATATCGGGGCATGCGGTGTGCCGCTTCCCAAAGTCTTATATAGAATTCTTGATCAGATGAAAAATAAAGATGGTCAATAGATCATTGTTATTGAAATTAACGAAGTATATTGATTATCGGTTTTTGCCGTACTGCTTTATATCCATTTACGATATCAAAGCAGCACGGCAATCTATTTGTGGCGAAAACAGTTTTCTATAGTGTGAAGAAACCAGTTACGACAAAACCATTATATTTATAATTGAATGCAAGCAATGATTGTTTGGCTTGACTATTTTCAAGCAAGCATCTCGGCAGCCGCAAATTGGCCAAGCATCCTTGCATATCACGGGCAGGTTGCCGTAGCTGTATATGAGATAGGCTCAGCATAGCCGTTCTTAGTTACAGTTCCGCTGACTTCAACTTTGTACTCACGCCCTGAAATGCCGGTAAAAGTTTCGTAAATACTAAGTGAGGATTTGTCAACATCATAATCCCAGTCTTTCTCAATCTCCACCCATGTACCGTAAGAACTTTTATAAAAGAGACGGAGACTCACCGAAATATTAGTAACACCCCTCTGTCCTCTAATAGTAGCTGATACGTTGCCCGTGCTTCCATTAAACAACAGTTTTGCCGTAACCGAATCGGCATTGTCCCATAACGGTTCTGCTGTCTCCGGCAAAGCAGCATAGGTCGCAAATGACATCATCAAAAAAGCAATGCAGAAAGCCAAAACAAACGAGACAGTTCTTTTTTTCATTGTAAATCCTTTCTCTAATATGTATGCCAAACTTAACCCGGGGATCTATTTAAATTCGGCTTCCTTTTTTAATAAAAATAAATAATAAAAACGTGTAACCTCCAATATTAAAAGAATTTCCCCTTTAATCAAAATAACAACCTAGTTAACCATTTCATTTCCCAAATAAACAAAAAAATCCTGCAAAATTAGAAAATAGTTTTGCAGGATTTTAAATTTAACCAATTCTTCTATCTTTAATACCAAAGCTCTGTGAATATCTTCCGGTTCTATAAGCTATCCATTTCCTTTATATTTTTATTCCGCGTTTACAAAATTGTCGCCTCGCGCTCTCTTATATGTGAACGCGTTCAAAAACAATAAAAAGGAGAATTAAGATGGCAATTTACAAAATTACAAACAAAATGGCAAGCAAATGTCTCAACATTCATGGGAACAATGTATCCACGCTTAAAAACCATGATGCAGTTACACTTTGGAAGTCAGAAAACACAGACGAGCAGCGATGGGAGATATCCTCCCTCGGAAACGGAGTTTTTGTAAGATCTGTTATTAATTCCAGATTTGGTCTTAATGTATATCGTTCCGGTTCTCCTTGGGACTGCGATATATACACCATTGCTGGTAATGAAACAGATGCCGCGATCAATTTCATTCAATCCGGCGACTACTACAAGATCCAGCTTGCAAATTACACATCGTATTATCTCACTGCCAGAGGTACTGCTGACGGTTCTGAAGTGTGTTGGGCGACTACCACAAACGAAGACGATCAGCTTTGGGATTGTGCTACAGATGATCTCGGACAAGCAGTCTCTGATACAAGTGAACTGTCTGGACTTTCCGAATTAGATCTAATCGCAAGATGTATATATGCAGAAGCTCGTGGGGAAAGTGATGTCGGCAGACGTGGTGTGGCTTTT
>OGFG01003511.1_pt1 | contig 11131 bp, 9 predicted proteins | sample 1570761 | NCBI WGS metagenome assembly OGFG01 (sample SAMEA2581938, study PRJEB24529) | metagenome | biome: Human gut stool | place: China | collected 2011 | reverse complement strand
AGGTTTTGGTGTCCGTGTCTGTCTGTACGGTGCAGCGAATCCGTTCGGTTTCGGAACTGCCTGCAAGGGTAAACCGGAATTGATAGGCAGTTTTCGGCAGCTGTTGCAGCTGTGCGGAGATGGTTGCAGAAATGGTTTCTTCTGTTGCATCCAGCTCCCACAATTCCATAGGATCACCGTCTGCATCGGTGACCGTCAGCAGTGTGCTGAAACGGGATTTCGTTGAAAATGCAGGTGCACAAAATAATAAATCTTCCATATGAAGCTCCTTTTTTGAAATCGGAGCGGCTGTGTTCTGTGCAGACGCACACAGCTGAATGGTATGGTCGTCTACCAGAACGGCACGACCGCTTTTTAAAAGACCTTTTGCTCGTTTCGGATAAGTGCTGCCGATGATTTGACCAGCAGCATCCTGTACCATTACGTTTTTTTGCATGGGTTTCTCCCCCTTGGTAATATCATCATTTGCGTTTGCCGTACCGTTTTTTTGTATGGGTGTCCGCCCCAACGGCTGATTTTAGTATAACAGCTTTGGATGAAGTTGTCAAGTGGGAGCAATCAATTTTTCCAGAAAAACAAATTCCCACAAAACAGCATGAAACATTCTGCTTTGTGGGAATTGTAATGCTATTTATTCTACAGTTGGCTGTGCTGCTGGAGCAGTTGCTTTTTCTCGGAAAATCCGTCCGAATACAAACCGCACCAATGGGCCAGCAAAGAACAGCTGCCAGCACAGAGCCATTGGAAAATTAAAGACGGTTGTTTGCAGCCACATACTGATGATTTGCTTTCCGGGGTGCTGGAACAAAATCGTAGCAGCCAGACTCATCAGCGGACACATCCATGCAACAGAAACCGCAGAGATGGCGAGAATCAAATGGAATGGACGTTCTGTTTTTACATCGACCATGCGAAATGCTGCTTTTTTCGCCAGATTTCCGACCAAGAAAAAGTCTAGAATAAAGGCAATTGGCATCATAATCGGCAATTCTCGGAATGCGGCCAGAAAAACAGCGTTGCTCATCCCGCCAGTATTCAGGGCGATGTTATAGCAAACCATCGCATAGACCATGACGAACACCATCAAAATGGTAAAAATGACTTCCTGTAATTTGTTTTTTGGCATAAAAAATTCTCCTTTCGATTTTAAACGGCACGCATAGAAATTTGTGTTGTTCGTTATCATTCAGGAGAATGTTTCGTTTCCAATAAAACCAATTCTATTTTGTTTTTCAGTACAGGTTTAATGATAGCAAAAAAACGGGCATTTGTCAAGAATCAATATGCATTTTCGGCATTTTTTCAGAAAAGATACTGTGAAATCTGTGCTTTTTCCAGACAAATTGCCCGTATTTCTTGCAGAAAGTTTATTTTACAATTTCGTCAGAATCCAGCACAATGGTAAATGGCCCATCATTGCACAATGAAACCTGCATATCTGCTCCGAAAACACCATGTTCCACGACAGGAACAGTTTGCTTGCAGTAGACAATCATGTATTCATACAGAGCCTCTGCGGTTTTGGGTGCTCCGGCAGCAATAAAGCTGGGGCGGTTGCCCTTCCGGCAGTCTGCATATAATGTGAATTGTGAAACCAACAGCAGTTGACCGCCAACGTCTTGCAGGGACAGGTTGATTTTATCGTTTTCATCGGAAAAAATCCGCAGCCGCATCATTTTATCCGCCATTTTTTCTACAATGGTTTCGGTGTCGTTTTGTCCGATTCCCACAAGAACCAGATAGCCTTTATTGATTGCTCCAACGACAGAGCCGGAAACGGTGACAGATGCTTGTGTCACTCTTTGAATTACCAATCGCATAGGGTTAATGCTCCTTTTTCTTCTGTTGTTTTTCTGCTTTCAGCAGGGCACGGGCAGCCGCAAAAGCAGCTGGTTCGCCCTCTTTTGCCAAAATTTCCAGTAGTTGCATGAGTTGCCGTTCGGTTTCCGGATGCAGGCAGCCATTTTTTCGGGCAGTGGAGTTCTGGAAATATTCCAAGGGGGCTTGATCAGTGTACTGTTTGCCCTTGTAAATCTTGCTGGCAGCTAAGCGGTCGCAGAACATCTCCACCAGAAATCGGGCTGGCATTTTTACAGGCATGACTTTCTTTTCCACGGGGTTGTAGTCCGTCCAGTATTCAAAGTGATGGCGGTTTCTACCTTTGTGGTGCAGCCATGCGAGAGAATAACCGAGGATTTCTCGTTCTTTTTCGTTGGGGCTGCGGTTTCCCTGATAATATTTCACGCCGGGAATAAATTCGGTCGGGCTGTATTTGGAAAGGTCATGGCGGAGTCCCTGCCAGAGAATCCCTGCTTTTTTGCAGTGGGCAATGACTTTATGCCGATGACGGGTGATCAATAAAAAGTGATGCCAGAGATTTCGCAACATGCTGCAATCGCCTCCTGTTGTTTATTGTATCATATTTTTTGGAAGCTGTAAAGAGAGCACATGCAAGGGCTTTTGGAAAATCTGGCTGTAATAGGATGACTTGGCTGAAATCGTTTTCATGAAACAAAAAGACTCGCAATCTGCGAGTCTTTTGTTCTGTTTAATAAACCATCATCATCAGGAAATCCCAGAACATATGCAGCCCAATCGGCAGCAGCAGACTTTTTGTTTTCACAAAAATCACGCTGAACAGAACGCTCAGCAGTAAAATGCTGATGAAGCCGAGGTGTGCAAAGTTTGAGAAAAACGTGCCGTCCATCATCCACTTTGGAAAATGAATCATCAGAAATAGAACGGCGTTAATGCCAATGGCAATTTCTTTATGAGATTCAGAGTAAGTGAGGTTCAGCAGCCAACCTCGAAAAACAAGTTCTTCTGTTAGTCCAACAAACAGAACGACAATCACCGAGGAAAGCCCGAAGTCCGGCAGAATCTGCAAACCGCCATGCAGCCGATACGCTCCGAAGAGCAGGTAAACTGCAAAGAACGGAAAGACCAGCAGCCATGGCAACTGATTGCGATTCCAGGAAAAGCATTCCTTTGGGGTGGCGTAAACATCGCCGGAGAACCGACAAAGCAGAATCGCTGCTGGAAGCGTCCAGATGAGATTCTTGAAAACGCCATTTGCGACCAATGAACAGAGCCAATCCGAGGAAATGTGTGCGCTCAGAAATGGAGCGATCCAAATATGATACACCGTCCAGACTGCATAGAAAAGCAGAAAATAGACCATCAGCGTGATTGCTTTTTGTTTTTTTGAATGGGTCATGGAATCACCGCTTTGTTTCTTCATTCTGCTGCTGTTTCAGCAAATCCCGAATTTCAGTCAGCAGGGCAATGTCTGGAGCAACCTTTTCCGGTTCTTCTTTCTTTTCTTCTTCTTTTTTCTTGAAGGTCAGATTTCGCATCGTGTTGACTGCCTTGACAATCAGGAATACACAGAATGCAGTAATCAGAAATGTGATGACAGCGGAGAGAAATGCACCAATGTTGATATAAGGATGATTGCCCCACGGAATATGGAAGCCGAGGTCTTGGAAGTTGATGCCGGCAATCACTGCCCCAACCAACGGCATCAGCACATTGTCTACCAGTGCATTGACAATTGCGGTGAACGCACTGCCGACAACAACGCCGACTGCCATGTCCAGCACGTTGCCTTTGGAGATGAACTCTTTGAATTCTCCCAAAAAGCGAGTGATTGCGTTTGATTTCTTCTGTGGGTCTTTGGTTTCAGTAGCCATTTTCTTGTCCTTTCTATTCTGCTGCGTTGTGAAAAAGGGAAACAACTGCAAACAGAATCCTTGATTTTTTATGATTATACCATAAATCAACACAAATTGTCAAATTGCATACCAAAAATCGGAGCGTTGCTTTTTTGTTGGAATTTTTTGTATGGTACAAAAAAACTATCAGGGTTGACAAATAAAACTAATAGTAGTATACTAGAAAAGAGTAAAATCAGAAAAGGGGATTTTGGATGTTTTGTAAAAATTGCGGACATGAATTGCCGGAGGATGCAAAGTTTTGCATGAAGTGTGGAACACTTTTGAAATCAGAATCTTCCTCAACGGAAACGGATGGGAAACCGATCGCATCGAATGCAGAGGGCAGTCAAACCGTCCATACCAGTGCCGTTGCGAACAGGGAACGGCTTCTTTGGGTGATGGTTGTGATTTTGGTTGTTGTTGTGGGAGTTCTTGCAATTGCATTGGGAACAACCAAAATGGGAAAACAAAACAATGTTGAACCAAACAATGAAGCCATTGCAGAAGTGCAGGATTCTCATGAAACTACAACCACAGATTTGACAACGACAGCAGCCACGACAACCATTACCACCACAAAGGCAACGACAAAAGCAACCACTGCTGCAATCACAACAACCAAACAGACAACGGCAACCACCGCAGAAAAGGTACAAACCTATAGCGTTACATTTGAAGCAGATGAATTGATTGCACAAGCTGGCTTGATGCTGAATGGTCATGTAGGAATTGCAGTTTTGAGCAATTTGACATGCACCAATGGAACTGCAAGTGTTGAAACAAGTACGACCTATATTTATGATTCTCTGATTCGAGTGACTGTAACAGGTGCAACCGCTGGGGAAGTTAAGATTAGCGGAACGATTACAACCTATGGATTAGATACGTTGGACGGCCAGACCGTTTCTTATCCAGATTCTTCCGGTACATTTATCGTCAGCAAAACAGTTGGAGGCAATTCCGGCAATGCATCCAATGCAAGTCAAAATGCAAATTCATCGAATAATGCTTCTCATGTCTCCAATTCTGTCAGTGGAATGAAAGGGCAAATCAACTGCCATGGAGGAACGGTTGCAGGATTTACCACGGATTATGTAGTAAATAGCGGTGCATGTGGAATCGTTCGGCAGAGTTTGGGCAATACTTGGCACGTAACCGCAAAAAATTCGTGTTACAATTACGGAATCACTTGGTATGAACTGTGGGATTCCGATGACGGAGATTATTACGGCTGGGTGGATGCCAATTACATTGATTTCTATTAAGCGTCAAAAATAAAACATACAGCGGGAGCAGGTGCATTCATTTGCTCCCGTTTTGCGTGTTGGAAGTGATACGAGGGATTTTGTAGAGAATTAAAACTAATGGGGTTGGCAAACAGAGCTAATAGTGTTATACTGTAGAAAAAATAGATTCGAAAAGGGGATTGATCATGTTTTGTAAAAATTGTGGACGGGAATTGCCAGATGATGCAAAATTTTGCGTACAATGCGGAGCATCTATGAAACAAAAAGCGGAATCGACAGAAAAAACTAAAAAAACAGATACCTCTAATGTAGAAGGCAGTCAAGCAGTCAGTGCCAGTTCGATTGTGAAAAAGGAATGGTTTCCATGGGCGATTGTTCTGCTTTTGGCAGTGCTTGTTGGAATTCTTGCAATTGCGTTGGGAACAACGAAAATGGGAAAACAAAATACCATAGAACCAAATGATAAAAACATTGCAGAAGTGCAGGACTCTCATGAAACGACGACCACAGATTTGACAACAACAGCGACAATCACCACCACAAAGGCAACTACAGTGACCACTACCGTGACAACGACTACGACCATTGCAACCACTGCCAAACCAGTGGTAACCGCAAAACCAAAGCCGTATGTCACTGCCTCTGCAAAGACATTTTTGCTCTCCGGATATGATGGCTCTAAGGTGCGGTTATATTTAGACGGCAATTTCTATAAAGCCTACATCAAAATAAACGGCATCAGTTATGATACCACCGTATTGCGAAGCGATTTCAGCGATTATGTGGAATTGCCGTTTAATCCGATTGCAAATCCAGAAACCACGCTTTCTGTCACACCGTATGATGATGCCGGAAATGCTGGAGATACAGTTACTTGTGCGATTCCAACCGATGCAGAAGGAACAATCAATACAGGTGGAATTTTAATTGATGGTCTCAATATAAGAGGACAAATCAACTGTCATGGCGGTGTTGTAGCTGGATATACGACTGATTATGTTGTAAATGGCGGTGCATGCGGAATGGTTCGGCAGAGCCTTGGAGATACTTGGCATATAACTGCAAAGAATTCGTGTTACAACTACGGAACGAATTGGTATGAACTATGGGATTCCGATGACGGGGATTATTACGGCTGGGTCGATGAGAATTACATTGATTTCTATTAAGTGTCAAAAATAAAACATGCAGCGGGAGCAGATGAAACCATTTGCTCCCGTTTTTCTATAGGGAAGTTGCAGCTTGATTTCTATTTTCCAGCTGGATTTCCGCTTGACATTCTGAGGGTAAAATGTTATAATAATAGCAGTATGCCAACCTGTCTATTAAATGGTATTGCAGTATATTTTTTCGCTTTTGTGGAATACTGTTTGAAAAACAATCCACAGGAAAGGCGGAATGAATATGCAGACATCATGGACAGCATCCACTTCGGCAGAAACGCCTTCTGCCACAGACGAATCAGAACAGCAGTTGCAAGAAGCCGTTTTGATTGCAGAATCCGGCAGCATTCGCCCACAGAATGCAAAACATCTCATCCACTGTTTGACCATCATTGGACAGGTGGAAGGGCATTATATTCTGCCGGCTGAAAATAAAACAACCAAGTATGAACACATCATTCCCGCTTTGATTGCGATTGAACAGGATCGCAGCATTGAAGGACTGATGATTTTACTCAATACGGTTGGCGGTGACGTGGAAGCAGGGCTTGCCATTGCAGAAATGATTGCCGGAATGCAAACCCCGACCGTTTCTCTGGTACTGGGCGGCGGCCATTCCATCGGAGTGCCGCTAGCAGTGAGTGCGAAGCGGTCTTTTATTGTGCCTTCGGCAACGATGACGATTCATCCCGTCCGAACAAATGGACTGGTTGTCGGCGTGCCGCAGACATTTGCTTATTTTAATCAGATTCAAAATCGAATTATCGAATTTATTACACGGTGCAGTCACATCCAAACGGAACGGCTGCTTTCTTTCATGCATCGTACAGATGCCCTTGCAACCGACATCGGTTCAATTCTGACCGGTGAGGAGGCAGTGGCAGAAGGGCTGATTGACCAGCTCGGCAGCTTACAGGATGCGATTTCCTGCCTGTATGAATTGATTGAAGCAGCACCGCTGCGTTATACGGATGCGTCTGTGCCGTCATCTACACTGGGAAAGGACGGTTGCAGTGGGACGAACGGCAAAATCAAAACCAAAGAAAAAAGCCACCCCCAAGAATAGCGATCATCAAAATACGCAGGGATTTAATGCAGCCGAAATCAAAGGGGCTGCTGATGCGGATACCAAAAAAGAAGAAAAACTCACCGAGAAGCAGAAAGCGGATTTGAAATTCAAATCCGTTCTGCTGATGGTGTCAGCAGCATTGGTATTGCTGCTGGTATTCATTCCGGGAAGTTCCGGCTGGAGATGGATGCACAATGGATTACTAGGACTGTTCGGTGTTTCCGTTCTGACATGGCCGATTGTATTGGTTTTGGCAGGGCTATTCTTACAGCGGCAGATTCAGGGGCAAAAACCAAAAGAACACCGCCCAAAAGATGTTGGTACATATTTTTTGTACGGATCGGGTATTGCAGTTTTAGTCAGCAGTACGGTGCAGGTCTGGTTTGGGGAGGCTCTCCGAACCAAGAACCCGATAGATGCTCTAATTGCATTCTATCACGCTGGGCAGGATAACCCCTTGTTTAACGGCGGTGCAATCAGTGTGCTCGCCTATATCTTATCGGCTCTGCTGGGCAGTCCCGGCGATAAAATTTGTGTCTTGTTTGTCCTGTTTTTAGTCGTCATGTGGCTGATGGGCTGGGATATGCTGGACTTGAAAGATTGGGTCTGTCGGGCTGGCGGTTTCCTCCGAAATCTGCTGTTCCCGACCAAAGATGCGTTACCAGCGGAAGAAGACGTTCCAGATTTGGAAGAACCAAAAAGAATCGGCTTTTTCTCCAACTTATTCCACAAGGCAGAAGAACAGGAGCAGGAAGCGGAAGCAGTGCAGGCCTCAGAGGCACAAAATACACAGGAATTGGATGCTGGCAAAATCATCGCTGCAACGGATGTGTTAGCGGAAACACCGATACCACCGCAAGAACCGCCTTTACAAGAGCCGTTTCAGATGCAGTATGATGCGGTTGAACCAACGCTTGATGTTGAACCTCCAGAGCCGGAAGAACCGATTTTTGAGCCAGAATCGGAACAGATGCCAAGACAGTTGGATTTGTTTCAGGAGCAGGGAATGGGAGCAATTGTTCCGGAAAATGCAATGCATCCAGAGCAGGAAGAGCCTGCTTATCAGATCCCAAGCCTTTCCCTGTTGAAGCGGAGTAACAACACGGGCAAAAGTCCGGAGATCCAACAGGAATTGGAACGCAATAAAAGAATGCTGGAGGAAACCCTGAAAGATTTCAATGTAGGTGTTTCCATGAAAGATGTTCAGCGTGGGCCATCTGTTACCAGATATGAAGTACAGCCGAATGCTGGGGTAAAAGTTTCTAAAATTACAGGCTTATCGGATGATATTGCCTTGAATCTTTCTGCCCAGAGCATCCGAATTGAAGCCCCTGTTCCGGGGAAATCAGTCGTAGGGATTGAAGTCCCGAATCGGAAAAAAGATGTGGTGAAGCTGCGGGATATTCTCGAATCCGATGCATTCCAGAATGCGAAAAGCCAGCTGGCGTTTGCAGTCGGAAAGGACATCGCCGGAAATGCGATTATTGGCGACATTGCAAAAATGCCGCATTTGATTATCGCTGGTGCAACAGGCTCTGGTAAATCTGTCTGTACCAATTCCATCATCATGAGTATTCTGTTTCATGCGACACCGGAACAGGTGCGGTTGATTTTGATTGACCCGAAAATTGTAGAATTTCGGGTGTATGAGGACATTCCCCACCTGCTGATTCCGGTTGTTACTGACCCGAAAAAGGCAGCTGGTGCATTGAACTGGGCGGTACAGGAGATGGAACACCGTTACCAGACTTTTGCGGACAATGGTGTACGGGATTTGGCAGACTATAACAAGAAAATCCAGAGCCAGCCCGACGGGCAGACGCTGCCGCAAATTGTGATTGCCATTGATGAGTTGGCAGACTTGATGATGACCGCATCCAAAGAAGTGGAAGATGCCATTTGCCGGCTGGCACAAAAGGCAAGAGCTGCCGGAATGCACTTGATTATTGCAACGCAGCGACCAACCACCGATATTATTACGGGCTTGATTAAAGCAAATATTCCAAGCCGGATTGCCCTGTCTGTCATGTCGCAGGTGGACTCTCGAACGATTTTGGATACAGGCGGAGCAGAAAAACTGCTGGGGCATGGTGATATGCTGTATTTGCCGAATGGTATGCCGAAGCCGATTCGTGTGCAGGGCTGTTTTGTTTCCACAGAGGAAATTGAAAAAACAGTGGCATTCGTCAAGCAGCAATCACAGGCAGCTTATGATGATTCTGCTTTGGTCGGTGTCGAACAGAATATTCCGGTTCTGAAGGGTGAAACGGTAAGTCCGGACGGAAATGCAGATCCTCGACTCGAAGAGGCGATTCAGGCAGTTGTAGAGTTGGGGCAGGCATCCACATCATCCCTGCAATGCTATTTGAATGTTGGCTATGCTCGTGCTGCCCGAATGATTGACGAACTGGAAAAGATGGGGATTGTCGGCGGATACAACGGGGCAAAACCTCGAAAAGTGCTGATGACCAAGCAGCAGTATGAAGAACGAAAAATGCGGAATCTGCCGTAAAAGAAACCAAGAGGAGGAACAGCCATTATGGCACAAGGCTTTTTGCCGGTTACGAAAAAGGAATTGCTGGAAACGGGCGTTTCCCAGCCGGATTTTGTCTATGTGGTCGGAGATGCATATGTAGACCACCCCAGTTTCGGGGCTGCAATCATCTCCCGTCTGCTGGAATCACAGGGCTATTCTGTGGCAATGCTGCCGCAGCCGGATTGGCGGAGTACCAAGGACATCATGCGGTTTGGAAAGCCCAAGCTGGCATTTTTGGTGACAGGCGGCAATATTGATTCCATGGTGGCACATTATACCGCTGCCAAGCGGAAACGCAGCCAAGATTCTTATTCCCCCGGCGGAAAAGCCGGACTTCGTCCAGACCGTGCCGTGATTACATATTGCCAGTGCATTCGCCGAGCATATCCGGATGCAGTGATTGCTATCGGCGGACTGGAGGCATCCTTGCGGCGGTTTGCACACTATGACTACTGGTCGGATACGGTCAGACCGTCTATTTTGGTGGAAAGCGGTGCAGATTTCCTGATGTATGGAATGGGGGAACACTCCATTACAGAGATGGCAGCTCGTCTGCGGGATGGTGAGCCGATTTCTGCCCTGACTGATATTCGAGGGACTTGTTACCTGACAGACCCTGTCAACACCCCGTGGGGAGCGGTACAATGTCCAGACTTTGCACAGGTTGCCAGCGATAAAAAGGCATATGCCAAGGCAACCCGTCAGCAGTACGACCAGCAGGATGAAATCTATGGAAAGACGGTCATTCAGCGGCATGGAAAACAGATGCTGGTGCAAAATCCGCCAGCATTGTCGCTGACACAGGAAGAATTAGATGCCGTGTATCAGCTGCCATTCCAGCGAAAGCCGCACCCGATGTATGATGCACAAGGCGGTGTGCCGGGAATTGCAGAAGTACAGTTTTCCATCGCCCATAATCGGGGCTGTTTCGGATATTGTAATTTCTGTTCCATTGCCCTGCATCAGGGCAGACGTGTCACCTGTCGCAGTGAGGAATCCATTTTAAAAGAGGCAAAGCAGATTACAGAAATGCCCAACTTTAAGGGCTATATTCATGATGTTGGTGGACCTACGGCAAACTTCCGTGCTCCATCCTGCAAAAAGCAGCTGACAAAAGGGCTTTGCAAGGGCAAGAAATGCCTTGCTCCGGAGATTTGTCCGGCAATTCACGCCGACCATTCTGAATATCTGCACATTCTCCGGCAGCTGCGAAAGCTGCCCAAGGTGAAGAAAGTCTTTATCCGTTCCGGTATCCGGTTTGATTATCTGTTAGCGGATTCGAACCGGAATTTCCTGCGGGAGTTATGTGAGTATCATGTCAGCGGTCAGCTGAAGGTAGCGCCGGAGCATGTGGCAGATTCCGTTCTGAGACTGATGGGAAAACCGAAAAACAGTGTATA
>OGFG01003502.1_pt1 | contig 11170 bp, 5 predicted proteins | sample 1570761 | NCBI WGS metagenome assembly OGFG01 (sample SAMEA2581938, study PRJEB24529) | metagenome | biome: Human gut stool | place: China | collected 2011 | reverse complement strand
ATAAATCTTTTTACGTCCGCATCAAGGACACGCAAAACAAATTCCCGCTTTCCGGTATTATCGGCGTGCAACACTGGGCGCAATGGGGTGGAACATCCAGCAATCCGAGAATAGGAGTACAACCTCACTCCCTGAAAGATTTTATCCGGGTAGTTTGTGGTAGCGAAGGCGGAGACAATGCAACTCTGTCGGACCAGGTCAACGTGCTTGGCAATCATTTCGGTTCGTATGATTTCAAACTGGAATATACGATGCCGAACTGGAAACTGGCAGCTTATCATCAGCATTATTTTCAAATACGATCTTGCTTCCGTAGATCTTTACAGAACCAACCTCGCCCTTATCCAACATCTCGATAAACTGACCATATGTGACTTCCTCTTCTCTGCCGGATGACACCCGGTCAAATACGCGCCAGAATAAAAATGTCAGTAAAATGGAAATAACCAGGATCACAATGATCGAGCGGTTGTTTTTCCCTTTATTTCCATTATTATTGTTATTATTGCTGTTGTTATTATTGTTACTGTTTTCCGGTAAATTATTGTCCAATCGGAACCTCCTTTTATACAGTTCTTATACTGTATCTTTCTTTTGTATGTATTTCTGATAATTTCGCATTCATTATAGACATATTCTTTTTTGCTTGCAATATAATAGCATTTTTGTTCATGAAGATTTAACCTTTTTATTGCTCTACATACATATCAACGTACAGATAGCCTCCCAGACGTGAAACCGATATCTCCCATTCTCCAATATGTACTTCTGTATAATTATTTCCCGTTTCATCTGATGTATCCGTCGCATCACGCAAAGTATGGAGCCCTGCTATAATAGAATCGTAACCACTTCCGGATTCCAGATCCGGTTCATCAAGAGCATTTGCAATTATCGTATATATATCATCCATACGGTAATAATCATTGTCATCCTGAATCTTCTGTGCGATCATCAATGAATGGATTCTGTCAGAGTTATAATCTCCATAGACCGCAACACGAAGGAATCCCATATCTGCATAAAATGAATCTTTTTTCTCATAGCAGGTATTTCCATCGTCATACTTATAGAGTCCAAGATATCTGCCATACTCATCCGCCTGCAGATCGATTCCCATATTCTGCGCGCCTGCAAGCATATCAGATTCAAAATCCGCCATGGCTGTGCCATCATAATGACCAACCAGAGTACATTCCCCGCCATCCTCTGACACTTCTTCTGCTGAAAGTGCCGTGTAATAATTACCTTCTGTTCCCTGTTTTTCTCCGGGAGAAGTATAATACATATAGCCGTCCGGAGCAACAAGTGAAGCATCATCTATGTCTTCGTTGTCCCATTCCGTATCCTGATCCATATAAGTATCATCTTCTATATACTCTTCTTCTGTATCTGCCTCATACGAATCATCCTTTATATGATCAAATATGACCGGTAAAAATTCGCAGCATAAACCAATAATGACACCGATAATAGCAAGCGCAGATGCTTTCTTTTTCTTATTTCCTGTATTATATGAAGTTCCCGGTGCACGATTCTGCCAGGATTTCCATTCTCCCTCTGTCGATTTAGTCTGTCCGTTCTGTATGTCAGAATATGCTTTCTGTTTCTCCTTCCGGTTGTAATCTTCGTTATGATCAGATCCGAATCCGTCATGAAAATCCTTTCGCTCATCCCTGTCGAATTCAAATTCATCATGGCAGTCAGATACAGTATCTTCTACCTCCATCTTATCCGCACTATAATCATAGACATCTCCGTCAAAATTATAATCTCGCTGATAATCTACATCACTTCGTCTTTCATTCAGATAAAATGTATGATTATTCTCGATTGGAGTAACAAACCGCTTACATGTCTTGCAAAAATTAATACTATTTACCGAACTGTCACAAATCGGGCAAAGCTTTGTACCCATATACCGCACCTCTTTTCAAACAAATGTACTTCTGTCGTTTACTTTAAAGCCTTTTCCATATTTCGTCAACACCGGAAATGAATGGTGCAGCTTATTTCTCCGTGCTTGACACTCTACTATAAACTATCTATTATTATCTGAGAAAGAAGGTCAAGACAATGCCAGGATTTTTGATGCACCTCGTAGAAGGCGAAATGATTTTAAATAATTTAAAAAAACAAATAAATATATCTAAGACATTTACAGAAGAATTCATGCTTGGATGCATCCTTCCCGATGTCACATCGGATAAAGAGCGAACGCATTTCCGTCCATTATACCAGAAATATCAGATCACAAAATATCCGGACATGACAGCGGTTTATGCTCTGTATGGGAATCAGGAGCTTTCTCCTATCGATCTGGGGATTCTTGCTCATTTACAACTGGATGCCAGTTATGTGACGGATTTCTGGCAGCATTTTTTTGTCTTTGAAGATGAATCCGGTGCTCCCTCTGTCGATACCAGGCATCCCTTATTTGTAAGGCTTCTCAAAGGGCAGGAGGCACGAATCCCGCTTGCGGACTTCTTCTCTGACAAATGGTTCTATGGCGAGTATGACCGGATCAATCCTGTTCTGAACAGACAGTTTCATCCATTTGTCCCGGATCATGTATCATACCGGGCGGAAGATATACATATCAAAGAATGTATACCCGAAGATGCCGGAATGATAAAAACAAGTTTATCGGCATATGTCGGAACCGCGGAGGCAATCGTGTCTGAAGATCAGGCCGCATTCGGCTCTGGTAATCAGGCGGTCTGCTCTAATACACAGAACTCTTCTGATGATTGTGAGACAAAAATCTTTCCTTATAAGAATATCATCTCCTTTTTACAGGATCAGGCAGACAATTATCTGGCAATTCCCTATATGAAAAACATCTTATGTAAATAACATCCGTATGCCTAACGGCAAGCATTATAAACTATAGAATAATCATATATAAATAAAACTCCATCCACAGCAGTTTCTATTCTATCTGAATATGATCCGCTATGGATGGAGTTTTTTATAAAGTTTTCATCTATTTGATTTTTGCTTTTATAACCTTTGTATAAGCACCATAGGTTTTCTTGCCCTTATATGTCTTATACGCTCTGACTTTGAAATAACAGGTCTTACCTTTCTTTAATTTCTTCTTGGTAAGTGTTAATTTCTTTGTCTGACCGATCTTCTTATATTTGCCCTTCTTGGACGTAGCCATGTAGACTTCATAACCATCGGCTCTCTTTGTCTTCTTCCAGCTTACTACACAGGTCTTTGTCTTCTTGGATACTGCCTTTGTCTTCTTAACAGCACCCGGCTTTGTAACAAATGTGTATGCTGTGCCGGAACCTTTGATCTTGGTCTTGCCTGACAATTTGTAAGCATAGATCGTGTATGTATACTTGGTTGCTGATTTCAGCTTTGTTGCTTTATAAGAAACTGTTTTTGAACTTACAGTCTTCACAAGCTTCGACTTTCCGGTCGATGGATTCTTCCTGTAAATCATATAACCGGATGCGCCTGATACCTTCTTCCATTTCAGGGTTGCAGATGTTGTCTTTACACTCTTTACACTGATTCCTTTTACCTTACCCGGCTTTGTTACAGTAGGTGTAACAGGCTTTGCTGCTGCCTTGATCGTAAATGTCGCCGAAGCGCTTCCAACATAATTACCCTGACCTGTAACCGTAACAGTTGCCGTTCCAACATTTACATTATTGCTATATGCTATGGTGTAAGCTGATGCCGGAAGAACCGCTCCGTTTAACACTACTGTTATACTTGGTATCAATGCCTGTCCGGTATAGGTCTGATCTGCAACTGTTATCACAGCGGATGACAGATTGATCTTCTCCGGTGTTGGATCATTCTTCTTTACAATCGTAAAGCTTCCGGTATAGGTTCCGGTATAATTGCCCTGACCTTTTATCGTGATCGTAGCTGTTCCCGGATTTGTATTATTGCTGTAGGAAACTGTATAGTCCTTATCCTTTGTAAGTTCTACAGCTTCTCCATCCATTACAGTTACTCCCGGTCTACATTCTGCACCGGTATAATCAACACTTGAAGAATAATGAACCTGACATTCTGTGATATTCTTTGGTGTGATCTCGTAAGTTCCTGATGCTGTACCTGAGTAATCTCCACAGCCTTCTACAGTTATCGTAGCCGTACCTGCACCTATATTATCCTTTACTGCTACAATTGTATATGATGTATTATCAAGTACCGTTCCATCTGCTAATTTTACAGTGATATCCGTTTTTTCCGGTGTCTGTACACTTCCGTTATATACAAATGTCTTATTTACCGTTACTGTGGCACCGGTAATATTAATAATGTCCTTACTGATCTCAAACTCTTTGGTAAACTGACCTGTATAGTTACCCATACCTTTGACAATAGCTTTTGCCTTTGAATATTCCGTTGTTACAGCTGTATTGTTCTCGTAGGTAACAGTATAATCATTTCCAGTCAGTTCTTTACTTCCATCATAAACTCTGACTGGAGGCTTACATTCCTTACCATCCTCATAGGATACCTTTGAGGCACATCTCACATCAATGCTGCTATCCTGTAAGTTCTTAGCCGCAATCGTGAAATTGCCTGTCATTGTCCCGGTGTAGTTATCAATACCTGCAACTGTAACTGTGGCTGTACCTGCATTTGTATTATTATCATAGCGTGTGATCGTGTAGTCACCTGAACTTAACTGTCTGCCATTTACGCTGACTGTAAGATCAGATGCCTGCGGCTCCCATGCCTTTCCATTATAGGTATAAGAACGATTAACATTTACTGTTGCTCCGGCTATACTCTGCGGGTTGATCGTAAAGTATACTGTCTTCTGACCGGTATAATTATTCACACCTTCGATGACTATTGATCCGGCATCCTTGCCGGCATTGATATTCTCTCCATAGGACACAATCTTATAATCAGCCCATTGCTGAAGATTATTTCCGTTTCCGGTTACCTTAATATCAGATGTCTCAGGCTGTATCTGAGCTCCTGTATAGGTTGCATCTGCTACTTTACAAATAATATCTGCTGCCGTAATTGACTTTCTCCGGATCTCAAAAGACTTTGATATGATTCCGGTATAATGATTCGTCTTACCTGTGATCGTTGCCGTTGCTGTACCTGCCGCCGTATTATTAGCATACTGTACCCTCAGTTCAGACAGATCTGTAATCTTCTTTCCTGACTTTGTCGTGATCATCTTCACAACCGGAATGATCGCATCCCCTGTATACTCAAATGTATCCTTCTCCAGTTCTGCTACTGCTCCTGTAAGGTCAATTGCCGTGATCTCGAATGTTACTTCTCTTGTTCCTGCAAATGCATCTTTACCGGTGAGCTTCACAGTAATTACTGAACCGACTTCATATCCTTTGGTCTTATTTATCACAGCTACATCATAAGATTCTTCTTCTGCCAGAAGCTTTCCGTTCTGTGTCACTGTTATAACCGGTGTTACTTCCTTTCCACCATCATATTCCAGATCTGATGCATTAACCTTAATGGAACTGTCATTAATATCTGTTCTGTTTCTTGTGATCTCAAAGTAATAGGTCTTAGTTCCTGTGAAATTGCCTGTACCTGTTACATTAATCTCCGCTTTTGTGGTTTCATTCTGATTGTTATTATAAGTAACTGTGTAATCGGTTCCTTTTACAAGGGTGTAATTGCCGAGTTTCAAAGTGATCTCCGGCGTAATTGCCTGTCCGTTATTCCACATCATTTTTCCGGAATATTCGGCGGTACAACTATCAATCGTTGCTTTCTCGATCGTGAAATCTCCTGATGCCGAACCACTATATCCGTTTTTACCTGTTACAGTTGCTGTAGCTGTTCCCGCATCTTTATTATTTGTATACTCAACTGTATAATACTGCGAAGCCAGTGTCTTACCATCCAATACAACAGATATCCGATCAGCTGATGGTGCAAATGCCGAACCGGTATATATCTGTGCCGGAACCGTTACCTTGGCTCCTGCAATACTCTTACTTACGATATTAAATGTCTTGACTGCATTACCTGTATAGTTGCCTGTTCCTGTAAACCGGATCGTCGCTGTTCCGACATTTATGTTATCTGTATAATCTGCTGTATAGTCAATTCCTTTTACAAGGGTTCTTCCGGCAATTGTCAGTGTCGGTTCCGGCTTGATCTCGTTTTCGGTAAATGTCTGATCCGAAACAGTACTGATCGTACAGGTGTCATTTGAAAGGGTCGCTTTCTTGATCGTAAAGGTTGTACTTGCAGTTCCTGTATAATTACTATTTGTACTCTTTGGTTTTACTGTAATCGTAGCTGTTCCTGCATCTACATTATTTGTATATGTAACATCAAAAGCATTCAGATCAGTTATTGTTGTTCCATCTTCCGTTACAATGCTTGTAACCTTAGGTTTTTTTGCAGATCCATTATAGATATTATCATATTCTGCATATTTAACGGTTGCACTATCAATAGAAACGGAAGTGATCATATACAACAGGTCTATATGATCTGTATAATTACCTTTACCAGTGATCACCACAACGTACGATCCCGCTTTTACCGGATTCGATGAACTATACTGGATCGTATAATCTTCATTCTCAACCAGAGTAATGTTTCTATAAATTACAGATATCTTTGGTATAATCGCCGAACCGGTATATGCGAATTTCTGACCGGATACCAGACCTTTCACGGTACAAACCCGATTAATATTCGCTGCATTGATCTTGAACTCAATCAAACGGGTTCCTGCACAGGTCTGTTTATTTCCTGTCAATGTGATCTGACCATAACCAACATTCTTGTTCTCCCCGTAAGTAACAGTATAATCCTTATCCTTTGTAAAGGTCTGACCTGCTATCGTTATCGTACTTACATCCGGAGTGATCTGTTTTCCTGTATATGTCTGATCCGATATTGTAAGAGACGCATCTTTAACATTTGGAAGTGGTGATGTGATCGTAAAGTATGATGTCACACTTCCTGTATAATTTCCTTTAAATGTAACAATAACTTTAGCCTTATCACCAGCATCTATATTATCCTTATAATCTACTGCATAATCTTTTCCGGTTTCCAAGGTTATTCCATTTACAACTACAGCTGTTACAGCAGGCTTAAACGCCTCACCATTATACTCATATTCCGTTTGTGCCAGTGTCACCTGTGCGGACTGTGACACATCAAGTGGCAGCACCCGATATGTACCTGTTGCAGTTCCTGTATAATTAGAATCTGCCTTTGCTGTGATCGTAAATGAATAATTGTCTCCAACTTCTGTAGGACGTGTAGGATAACTGATCGTATAATCTGTACCATATGTTCCACCAGTTAATTCTTTTCCCGATGCTGTATCTGTAACAGTAATTACAGGTGATGAAACATTAGAACCATATGCATATGTCACATCACTTGCTGTAACCTTAATGGTCGGATCACTCAAATCCTTTTTATTGATCGTAAAGTTCTTTTCTACCGAGCCTGTATAATCACCCATTCCACTGATAACTGCAGTTGCAGTCATTGTACCAACATTTATGTTATTTCGATATTGAACCGTATAATCCTTATCCTTTTTCAATGTCGTACCGGCATAGACAACTTTTACATCCGGAGTCACCGCTGCACCGGTATAAGTTGCATCCGATACTTTGATATCCGCCTGGGAAATATCCTGATTCTTTCCGGCATCACTGATCGTAAATTCTTTCTCAACCGAACCAGAATAATTACCTTTTCCTGTGATCACTACTTTCACGGTTCCCGGCTGTATATTATCATGAGCTGCATCGCCATATGTAACTGTATAATCTGTACCCTCTTCCAATGTTCCATCAACTGTTGCTGTTGGATAATATGTTCTGAATCTGGAATCCTCTATTGTAATCTTTGGTGCCTTTGCTGTTCCATCATAGGTACAATTCGTATATTCCATGGTGATATTCTCGGACGCAATATCTGCCTTTACTACCTGCCAAGGTATTTTCTTACTGTAAGAAGAAGCCGATGACCAGTTAGAGCCTGATTTTCCTGTAATAACAAGATTGCCACTTTCTCCAACTCCTTTTAATGCGTTTCCCTTTGTCAATGTATAATCCTTATTTTCAGTTAACTTTTTCCCTCCATAGGATACTTTATCAATAAGTGGATTCATTACTCCCGGTTTTACATATGGCACATACAGGATCGATCCTGTACTGTTATAATATGCATCACCTTTAAAAGCAACGTCAGCTTTTGAAATATCGCCCTCTATAATATGAAAATATGCATACTGAGAACCTGTATATCCCCGACTCTCAATACCATAGATCCAGATCTCAGCTGATTCTGTTCCCTTTCGAAGCTCTACATTATCCTTATATTCAACCGTATAACAATTCGGGCTGATCGTCTGTCCATTCACGGTAACAGAAATTTCCGGTTCAATCGGAGAACCTGTATACCGGAAGTTCCCTGTGCTATTTGTCAGATTAATTTTTACGTTATTCGTGTCTTCATCACTCAGATCGATCAAGTCTGCCGCCTGTACGGTTTCTCCGGCACCTGCCGCCAGCCCTCCCCACTGGAATACTGTCACTGCTACCATTACAATGGTTAGCAGCCACGCCGTTACGAATCTTACACATTTTTTCATATTATGCAACCCTCCATGTCTTCGTTTGTCTGCGGAGCAGACCGCCTTGTAAAATAAAAATTCCAAATACGGAAAATCCGCAAAATCTAGGTCAATTTTACCATTTTTCCGATCTTGCTTCAATCCGCATTTGGAACATTTTTACAAATTATTCTTTTTCTGTATAAAATACCCGGATCAATAAATCAACCAACGCTTCCTGATCCAGTTTGTATTCATCAAAATATGTGTTTCTCTCGTATCTACCCGGAAGATCTGTCACATCCGACTCCGCCACATTCAGATCAATACCATGCATCCGATAATATAAATACAGGATATCATTCCGATCCAGATTTGTCTGCATATATGGTTTTGCCGCTTCATATACAACCTTTGCTTCTTTCCTGCTATCTCCATAAAGCTGCAGGAAACGCTCAATCCATAAAGTAAGATACTGTTCCTGTCTTGCCATCCTGTTTGCATGTTCCCCAAGAGTCTCCACTCTGGTCGCCATCTTCTCTACATACTTATATGCATCCTCATCTTCAAGTGTCACTGTATCCTTGGCAAATACATTCTCACTCACCGTATCTTTGGCATATAGGGTAACACCTTTTACCGCGTCATTGATATCCGCAATTCCTTCCATATCAAGTGCGATATAGCCATGGATCGGAAGATCGTAGAGCATCTCTGAAATCTTCTTTGTGAAATTCTGACAGCTTATCGTCCCGCCATCTGCATATCCATAGGCAAGCCCCACCTGCATCGTATCAGTCAGCGCGACCTCGCCCTTCGTTGTACAGATATCGACATCCGTCATGCTGTCCCGGTTAATATCGATCACATCCAGTTTTCCTGTCTTTTTATTAAATACAAACAGGAAACACATATCAACCCTTCCACCATACCGTACATATTCCGATCCATTTGCATCGGAATATGTCAATTCATCATCCCTGTCTCTGGTATCGGTTTCTTCCGTTGTCTCTTCCCCATACAGATTCAGGTCATCGGAAGAATCCTCTTTTGGTGCCTGATACTCGCTGTTATCTACGCCAAATACAAGGATCGATATAATGTCTTTATTATATACATAATTTTTTCCATTATAGGTTACCGAAGTAGAATGCGAACCATCCTCATGAAAACTGATGATCTCCGATGCTGCATTTGCTGCCAGCTGTTTCTTTCCCTGATTTATCATCCAAGCCAGAATGGCTGTCGGTATTCCGACCAGAACAAGGATCGCCACAAATGTGCCAACAATTATTTTCTTCTTCAGACTCCACGGATCACGCAGCTTTTTCGGTCCCATTCGCTTATGTTCCCGCGCACGTACATACAGATCCTCATCTGTACTTTTCTCAATATCTCTTTTTTGATTCTGAGTTTTTTCTCTGAACGAAGTTTCGTTCTGATTTTCCGCTTTCTTTTGAAAAAAATTCTTTTTTATATCTTCGGTTCGGATTCCTTCCGCTGCAATCTCATCCTGCGCTTCCTGTACGATCTCTTTAATCAACAGATCAACAGCTTCTTCACCTGTCTGAGGAGCCGGGTCAGCAGCCGGTTCTTCCTGCCGGCTAACCGGACTGCTACTTTCGGTTTCCTGTTTTACTTCTGGCTCTTTTTCTTCTGACTGTCCATCCTGCAATGCTTCTGCAAGCCGGATCGCTTCTAACAGCTTCTCGTCAAATAAATCTTCCATATAACAACCTTATGCATACAGTGGATATTTCTCTACAATACTCTTAACAAGGGCTTCTGCTCTTGCCTTATCATCATCAATAACTGCTGCCTTGATAGCCTCAGCAATTGTCTCCATATCAGCTTCATTTGCACCTCTGGTTGTAACTGCAGGTGTTCCGATACGGATACCGCTTGTTACAAACGGAGATTTTGGATCATTTGGTACTGTGTTCTTATTTACAGTGATATGAACCTCATCCAAAAGCTTCTCCACTTCTTTACCGGTACGGTCCAGATTCTGAAGATCTACCAGCATAAGGTGGTTATCAGTTCCGCCTGATACGATATTGAAGCTTCTTGCCATTAATGCAGAGGCAAGTGCTGCTGCATTCTTCACAACCTGTGCCTGATACTCCTTATATTCCGGCTGTAATGCTTCCTTTAAGCATACTGCCTTACCTGCGATGACATGCATCAGAGGTCCACCCTGGATACCAGGGAATACTGCCTTATTGAAGTTGAATTTCTCATTGATCTCGTTGCTGCACATGATCATACCACCTCTAGGTCCGCGAAGTGTCTTATGTGTAGTAGTTGTTGTAACATGTGCATATGGAATCGGGCTCATATGAAGTCCTGCTGCTACAAGACCTGCGATGTGTGCCATATCTACCATCAGATATGCCCCAACCTCATCTGCGATCTCACGGAATCTCTTGAAATCGATTGCTCTTGCATATGCTGATGCACCTGCTACGATCAGCTTTGGCTTGCATTCCTTTGCGATCTCAAGAACCTTGTCATAATCTATAAATCCATCATCATTTACACCATAAGGTACGCAATGAAAATATTTACCGGACATATTTACAGGTGAACCATGTGTCAGATGTCCGCCGTGAT
>OGFG01003480.1_pt1 | contig 11223 bp, 9 predicted proteins | sample 1570761 | NCBI WGS metagenome assembly OGFG01 (sample SAMEA2581938, study PRJEB24529) | metagenome | biome: Human gut stool | place: China | collected 2011 | reverse complement strand
GCTCGTAGTTACGTCCGGCTGCAAACATTGCAAAAGAACTGATAAACGGAACTTTTCCGCAGGTTGCAAGACCTGCCGCGATTCCTGTCATATTCGCCTCTGCAATACCGATGTCCCAGTGGCGCTCCGGAAATGCCTTCTTAAAAATGCCGGTCTTTGTCGCACCTGCCAGATCCGCGTCCAGCACGATCAGATCTTCATGCTCTTTTCCAAGTTCTACCAGCGCGTTGCCGTAACTCTCTCTGGTTGCAATCTTCTTTCCTAATTCTGACATAATGCTGCACCTGCCTTTTCCAGATCTTCCATTGCGATCTTATATTCATCATCATTCGGTGCTTTTCCGTGCCAGTCAACGGCATTCTCCATGAATGAAACACCTTTTCCCTTTAATGTCTTTGCGATAATCGCCGTCGGCATTCCCTTGGTCGCCCGTGCCTCCGCAAAAGCCGCGCGGATCTCATCGAAATCATTTCCGTTGATGTTGATCGCATGGAAATTGAATGCCTCAAACTTCTTGTCGATCGGGTACGGAGAACATACCGCGTCAATGGAACCGTCAATCTGAAGGTTGTTGTTATCCACGATCACCACCAGATTATCCAGCTTCTTAAAGCCCGCCCACATGGCAGCCTCCCAGATCTGTCCCTCCTGGATCTCTCCGTCTCCACACAGACAGTAGGTTCTGTATTCCTTACCGGACATCTTCGCTGCCAGTGCCATACCGACTGCTGCGGAAAGTCCCTGTCCGAGAGAACCGGATGACATGTCCACACCAGGAATATGCTTCATATCCGGGTGTCCCTGTAAATAAGAACCGATATGACGCAGAGTCAGAAGATCCTCAACCGGAAAAAATCCTCTCTCAGCAAGGGCTGAATAGTAACCCGGTGCTGTATGTCCTTTGGATAATACAAAACGATCTCTGTTCTCATCCTTTGGATTCTTCGGATCTACATGTAATTCCTCAAAATAAAGATAAGTAAAAATGTCTGCTGCCGAAAGTGATCCGCCCGGATGTCCTGCTTTTGCAGAATGTACGGAGGAAATAATTCCTTTACGGATGTCAACAGCCTTTTTTTGAAGGTCTAGTTTGTTCATGTCTTTCTCCATTTCGTTTTATTTTCATTTTTATAATTGTCCCAGCACTTTTCCGATCTTGTCAGCGATCAGAAGATCTGCCTGACCGTCCGTCTGTGTCGGTGACATATTAATAACTACCAGATGTTTTCCCCTGAAATACCGAACCAATCCGGCGGCAGGATAAACAACCAATGAAGTTCCGCCAATGATCAATGTATCTGCTTCCGAAATATACCGGATTGCATTCTCGATATCGTCATTGTTCAGACCCTCTTCATATAATACTACATCCGGCTTAATTATTCCACCACAACTGCATTTTGGCACACCATCTGATTGAATAATATAATCCAGATCGTAGAATTTGTGACATTTTGTACAATAATTTCTGTGAATAGAGCCATGCAACTCGATCACATTCTTACTTCCTGCCATCTGATGCAGACCATCAATATTCTGTGTTACGATCGCTGCAAGCTTGCCCTGTGCTTCCAGTTCGGCAAGTTTTTTATGTGCCGTATTCGGTTTTGCATCCCGATAAATCATTTTATCTTTATAAAACCGGTAAAACTCTTCAGGATCACGCATATAGAAGCTATGGCTGATGATCGTTTCCGGCGGATATTTGTATTTCTGGTTGTAGAGTCCGTCTACACTTCGAAAATCCGGAATTCCACTCTCTGTAGAAACACCTGCCCCACCAAAGAAAACCATACGTTCGGATTCTTCAACAATTTTTTTTAACCTTGCTATTTTCTCATTCACCTGTTCCATATATCAATCTCCCTTCTGCATAATATATAAACAGGCAATAGCGAAACTGCCTGATCCAGCGTTTTACTATTGCCTGTTATTACCGTATCATGGCATAGCCGTAACCTCAATCGTTACCTTACAGGTACTCTCGATCGTATATGTATCGCTGTCTTCTATCGACAGCTCAACAGTATTTGTTCCCACGGACAATGTCTCTGCATCAACTATAATCTTTAAGTCCTTCGCAGTAAGCTTGGACACTTCATCTGACAGACCGGATATCACAACCGTATTCCCCTCCGGGAACTGAATCGAGTAATCATAATCGGTCATTTTATTATTGATCGTAATGTCTTCTGCCGATACCGTCATCGTTCTGCTGATATTCCGCTCAATCGTGACACGCACACTGATACTTGTATTCTCATCAGCAAGTACAACGCCTTCAGGCAGATATTTTGCAACCTCAATCGTACTTTCAAGATCCTCATTACATCCGGCTACATCAATGTCATCTATCTTTATCTCTGTCAGATTCTGTAACACATCTGCAGGACCGCCGACCGTAATCTCACTTGGAACATATTCTACATTGACAACTTTGTAGTTCTCCGCCGGGACACCTGTTGTCTCAATCTTGACAGCTACCTTTTTCGTCTTATACACCGGTACAGTTACCAAGATTCCCGTGGCCTTGCTTTCCAACTTCTTACCGGATATCTCTTCACCATTCGCATCATAGAAGATCGGTGTGCATGTTGCTGTTACATCAGATGATCGTCCTGATACATCCACCTGCACCTCTGCTTTTTCTATCCGTTCGATCACACTTGCCGCACCTTTAACCGTTATCAGATTTGGTGTAGATACCGGAACACCTGTTGTGTATCCCTTTGCAGTCTCTCCTTTTGTAGTTACCGTTACAGGAAGGGATGCTGTCTGTTCTTCCTCCAGTTCAACCTGAAGCACATTATCTACGATCGTAATACTGATGTTATTATTAACGGACGGAGAATTTGCTGTTACTGTAATGTTGACAGCATTTGTGATCGATAATTTTGACATGTCTGCAACTGCAGTAAAATCAGATGCCCCAAGCGAATTCACAACAGATCGTCTGCCCTTTATAATTATGTCTACCGTTTCACCGGATACAATATCGTACAACTGATTCTTATCCGTGATCGCATCTGTATTTATCAAAGTAACCGGTATATCTTTGATCTGCCGTGTAGTTGAATAGTCATCTACATTCAAAACAGTCACCCATACGATAAATCCAAGGATCAATGACAGAAGTTTCAGTCCCCAATTACTGAATAATTTATCTTTCATCACTGTCAGCCTCCTTTCTGTTGTCAGAAGACCTTCCGTTTTTTATATTATTCGAGTCCGTCTTTTTCCCGGTACTTTTCTTTGTACTCTTACGTCTACGTTTACTGTCTTTCAGGCGACGTTCATCTTTCTTCTTTACATCATCCTGACTCAAAAGCTCCAGATGCTTACGAACACTCTCTGTATCCAGATTCCGATACAGTTCTCCGCCCTTTGCGATCGATATCGAACCGGTCTCCTCAGATACGATAAGCGTCACGCTGTCTGATACCTCACTGATACCAACCCCTGCACGATGTCTTGTTCCCAGTTCCTTATTAATAGAAAGATTTGCAGATAACGGAAGATAACAGGTTGCCGCAATAACTCTGTTATTTCTAAGAATAACCGCACCGTCATGGAGCGGTGTATTATGCTCAAATATGTTAAGCAGCAACTGGTTGGTAACCACCGCATCAATCGGAATTCCTGTATCAATATACTCGCCAAGAGCAACCTTATCTTCAATTACGATCAAGGCTCCTGTCCGATTTGCAGAAAGAACCGTCACGGTCTTGATCAATTCGTATATCGTTTTATCAGACAGTCCTCTTTCTTCTGTATCCTCGTGCATGATGTAGTCAAAAAACTTCTTTCGTCCCAATGTTTCAAGTCCACGACGGAACTCCGGCTGAAACAGAATGATCACCGCCAGAATACCGATGCTGAATACATTTTTTAAAATATACAGAATCGTATTGAACTGCAATAAAGATGCAAGCATGGTAAATAAAAATATCAATACAATACCTTTTAACAACGTCCAAGCACGACTGCTCTTAAACCAAAGCAGTATTTTATAGATGACATACGAGAGTATCAGGATCTCAATAATATCACTAACATCCGGTCTGGTAATATAAAACCAGTCAAAATAGGTCTTTAAAAAAGCCATAAGCTTATCCATTTGATATCTCTCCTTTCCACAAGCTGTTATAAGTCAGGCAAGGCCTGAGCCGTGATCTGTTGTCATATACAGTTATGACCTGACAATATAGTCAGGTCATATGCAGGAATTTCTATTATCTGGTAACACCACTGATCGTATCGTCCTCCATAGAGTCCTGTGATGAGGCGTTGATCTTTCTTACACTTTTCTGTTGTTTTGCCATAACGATCTTCGGAACAGCTTTAACATAGTAGTAATATTCGTCGTCTTCAAACTGTGTATTCTCAACTCTTGAATAATCCACAACTGTTTTAAAGAACTGTACGATCACTCCGATGATCACTGCACATACGGAACCAAGCAAAATCTGTCCAACCGAAATACTTGCCTCTAAAACGACATTTCCAATCAGGAAAAGAATAATTTCAAATAAACCACCGACAATGATAGCCGCATACCATGAATATTCTACAGACATCCGGTAGATAACATATACGATCACCAACACAACCGCAAATACTGCAACTGTGAGCAATAAATTCTTATTATCAATCAAATGCTGGAATATATATTTGTAACTTTCAAGCATATTTTCCGGATCTGTTGATTTCTCCAGTTCCTTCAGATAATCTGCCGCATCCATTGAGAAATAATAAAATATTGCACCGAATGCCATCGGTACGATCGCCGTAGGTCCAACGATCATGCCTGCCAGAACAGGAAGCAGATACTGCAGCTTCAGTACAAAGAACAGCGGAGCATACATCATGATCCATGTTGTTTTCGGGAAGAAACGGATATACAGACAATACATCACAATAAATATGATGATAAATGATATTCCGATCTCCTTGCTTGCGGAAAAATAATTCATAAATGCAATTACTCCGCCAAATACGTATCCAAGTCCATCCGGAACAAACGCACATACTACCGATAACAGGAAAATGATCAATCCGCTGGATGCTGTCTCATTATGTCCCCCTGTTATATGTACGATCGACCAAAACATCAGCAGTGCAAGCATAAATCTGATCACCGGTACCACGATCTTATCATATTTACTGCAGAAATTTTTTATACCGTCTCGAAAACTCAGCAATGATGCCATGATTACTTCCTCCTTTTCTTTCCTTTGGTCTTATCCTCATTATCATAAAATGCGATCAGTTTTTTAAGATCCTGATTGTATCTTATAATATGAGGTTTTGCCTTGGCGTATCTATGGGAGTATAGAAACCATGCAAGAACCATAAATAATATACATACAAGTGCATATACGATCAATAGCTTATAGGCCATACCAAGCAGATCAAGATCTACCAGCTCTGTAATCAGCTTACCCATGTTATAATAAATATATGCCGCTACAACTATCACAAACAGGATCGTTGTAGACACTAAGGTTTTCAGGCAATTATATTTTACATAATCTGATTTGAAGTATCTGCCTTTTTCCAGATCTTCTTTTCCCGTTGATTGTTCATACATGGCAAGTCTGGTCATTAATCTGACCTTTTCTTCGTTTACCATCTTGTTTTCTCCTACTTCTTTTCTAACTATAAAAATCAGCTTTTGTTATTATAATCCATACGAAAAGAATAAGCAAGCATACGCCGGAAAAAGTTTCTTAAATAGAATTAACGCCTTGATTAAAAGAATGCCATGGTCCAGGTAAGGCAGACAGAGATGGTGGGTTGGTTGAGACTTGCTTCATTTCCGAGAAAGGCACACATGCTCGATCCGCTCATGCTCTTGTGCAAACTCGCCCTCCTGGCTCAGACATGCACCCGCATTCGCTGGCAATGTGATCTTTCTATTCGGAAATTATGCAAATGTCACAACCAACCCACCATCTCTATCTATCTTACCCGGGTATATGAATAAACAGCCTTAAAAATATTTCTTGAGTTCAGCAAATACCGGTTTCAGGCGGTCAGCGCGAAGGTCGAAGTCCATCTCCTTGTATGACCATGCCGCACGACCGATACCATATTTTACAAATACTTCATGGATGGCTTTATACCATAATACAGTGTTTGCCGGGTCTGCGTTTTCGATCACGCCATATTCTCCGCAATAAAGTGCTACGTTTCGCTCCTTTGCAACAGCGATCGCATCGGCAAACAGATCTTCAAAATATGCTGAATCAAGATTTCCCTTATAATCAAGGATCGACAGCGTTCCGGCAAGCTTTGCAGGCAGGTGTGCTTTTGCATATGCACAAAAATCTTCCATGCTGCCTTTGAATTCCATATGATAATCCGCCGGCATGTCATCTACCCACTGTGCGCCCTGATGTGTAAAAAGAAGAGGGTCATAGCTGTGGAAATTATATATGATATGTTCATCCATCGGCATCGGAATATCTCTGACTGCCTGCACGCTGTTATGCCAGTAACCACCGATCAGAATATCAGTTGTCGGTGCATATGCACGGATGCGTTCTACACACTTTGGTGCGATCTCTGCCCATACGGCACCATCTTCTTTATCTACTACTTCATTTAATAATTCAAATGCAACTTTATCTCCATATCCGCCAAAGCGCTTTGCAAATTCTTCCCATAATCTGTAGAAGCGTTCCTGAAGAGCTTCGTTTCCAAAAAATCCACTCTGTTTTTCTCCCGGATCAAAGGAATAACCGGCGGTCTTATGCAGATCAAGGATCATATTGAAACCATATTTATGTCCCAATTCCAGCGCGCGTTTGATCCGTGCAAAACCTTCTTCCTTATACTGTCCGTCTTCTGTCTCTACCAGATTATAATCCACCGGCAGCCTGAGATGATCCAGTCCCCAGCTTGTAAGCTCTTTAAAATCATCTTCCGTAATAAAATTATTGAATCTGTCCTCGGAATAATCACACTGGGAAAACCAGCCTCCCAGATTAACACCCTTCTGATACCCTTTCCATGTCTTCATATGCATGATCTCCTTTTCATTTAGCAAATAATAAATTGTAATTGTTATTTTCTGAATTTATGATACTATAAATGCATATGTATGGAATATAACATATCCGATTTTTATATCAAATAGCTGACCTTCATTGTTCTGATTGTATTTTGGGTGATGTACAATCCGTTCATTTGAAAAAGTACTGCTTGTATGCAAATATTTTTTATAGCTGTATATTATATGAAAGGAGTATTTCCATGAATAAAGAATTACAGAAACTGTTATTAACGCAGCAGGAGGAACAGTCTTATCACCTGCCGATGGAGGCAGAGTATTCATTTTACCGGCGGATCGCAAATGGGGATATGGAGCTACTGAAACTAAATATGAATGCAGATACCATGGAAGGCATGGGAAAGCTGTCTTCATCCCCACTGCAAAACAAAAAATACCACCTGGTCATTCTGACTGCCATGATCACACGTTTCTGTATCGAAGCCGGGTTGGATCCGGAACAGGCCTATACTTTAAGTGATATGCATATCCGAAAGATCGATGCATGTCTGACACCGGAACAACTGGATCCGCGAAAAGGGGCTGTTGTGAAGGATTTTGTACTTGCCATGCACGAGCTTCATAACAGTCCCGGACTGTCTTATCATGTCATGCAGGTCGTCTCCTACATTAACAGCCATATCACAGAACCGATCCGGGTATCGGATGTCGCCGATGCAGTGAAGCTCCACCCGGACTATCTGACCCGTCTGTTCAAAAAAGATATGAACTGCAGTCTCTCACAATATATCATAAAAGAAAAATGCAGGGCGGCCCGCTACATGCTGTTAAACAGCCAGGCAAGCTGTACAGAAATCAGTTCATTTCTGTATTTTGCGTCCTGCAGTCATTTTGTAAATTGTTTTAAAAAAGAATATGGTCTGACACCGAATGCTTACCGCAAGCAGATGGGCGGTCTGTCAAATGATCGAAGCGATACGTTCTAATACAACAGCTAAACCTCTCCCCATCTTTCCTGCCAATCGCATTGCGTATTATGCGAATTAATTTTGGTCGCAGCCCCCACACAAGGCGGGAACTGCGACGGTCGGCCCAAATTTTTTCCTTTATTTCTTCCCCCACTTTTCTGGTTTTCCTGTTACACCTCGGTAAGAATTTACAGATTGAGTTTTAAATTACCATGAGGTTTTCTTTATTACTCCACCACACACTTTCCTGCCTATTCCGTATTTAATAAAGGTATTTATTTGGTTTGAAGAATACAAAATTACTTTTTATCTATTTTCCCATAAAATATAATCAAGGTGAAGAATTCAAATTCTTCACCTTGGTTGTTATTACTATTTTCAGATTATTTTCCTTTTTTTCAGAGAACTAGGTTCGGTGCCGTAAAAAAATTATATAAAAAAAAGGAATCAAACTGTATTAATTATAACATATTGATATAGTGGCGTCAATAAGACACCCCTGCTGTTACAGTCTTATATTTTTGTCCATAAATATTAAGTAGATCTCCACTTTTTTCTGGAGTACACTTTACACTGTATGGATCATAGGTCCTAACCACATGAATCTTCATCATTTCGTTGCAAACTGTACACCTAACATTCATATCGCACTCGGACCATTCTGGGGTGATTGTGGTTGGAACATAGGCGTATTTGGCAGGAATAATGGTAGTACCAAGGTGGACTTTTGTAACAGTAGACCAGTAATGACCAGGTGGAAATTTATCACAATGAGACAAAAGTTCTTCGTTTGTTTCAAAATAGCAATATTTATAATACTCCTGTCCTTCTTCCTGAACCGTCCACTTTCCATCTCCGTTTTTATCTGTCCATGTTTCTCCTTCTTTTGGCTTATAATTTTCTACACAGCGATAACATACATACACGCTTGTAGTTGTGTAGCTTTCTTTTTTATGTTCTGGCGTAACTTCTTTATATACATTTTCAACAACTGCATCATGCTTTACATAGTTCGTATCTTTTAACATAGTATGGTCTTTTGCCAAAGGCGACCACTGGTGCGTGTGAGCCGGAATTGTATCATCTGTCTTACCGTTATTATTTTTACCTGTATTATCTGATTTTCCACTATTGGAATTATCCGGAGTTTTTGTTTCAATCTTTGTTTTTGTACATGTTCCATCCGCCTTAATCGTGAACTTGTAATTACCGGATTTTACTGTCTTGGCAGTCTTAATCATTGATCCGTTCTTATCTACATAAAAATATTTTCCATGGATCTTTACCCGGTCATTCTTATATTTTGCAAGACTCTGTACTTTCCAAGATCCACTTGACACCTTATAATATTTCTTTCCCGTCAGCTTTACAGATGCCGTACCGGTTCCGGAAACATAATAAGTATAAACCCCTGACACCTTTTTCCAACCGGATTTCAGTACAATTTTTCCTTTTGAATTAACAAAAAAAATCTTCTTCCCGATTGTTTTGGTTTTATTCTTATAGGAAGAAAGTGATTTTTTTACGAATTTCTTGCCGGAAAAATGATACCAATATCCACCGGAAATCTTCTCGGTTACATATCCCTTTGAGCCGACATAATAGACATACTTCCCGTTCTGATTTTTCTTCCACCCGGTCTTTTTATCTGTTTTTCCGGATGCATTTTTGTAATAATACTTATTGTCATTTTTTTTGATCGTACAAGTAGCTGCTGAAAGTTCTGCCACTTTCTTATCCGTCTTTTCATATGCTGAAATTGTTGCTGTATCATCTGCGGCAGCATATACCACCCCTGACATTGTGAAAATCAATGTAAATGTAATCAGCAGACTTAATAATTTCTTTATTCTCTTCATTCATTTAACCCCTTTCTCACTTTATGCGTATAATAATACTACTAATAAAAATGTAGCACAATATTTTATTTCTCTTTCTCAGACAGTATCGGATGCTGCATATAAAATATTTCCTTTTGCCTGTCTATCTCTGCTTTCAACTGCTCTTTTGTCGGCAAATATGTGAGATATTTTGACATAAAAAGCCTGTCATTATCATGCAATACTGAATACCTTGCTATATCCTCATCTGTTTCCGCACAAAGCAATATTCCAAGTGTAGGATTATCGCCCTCTTTACATTTTAGTTCATCATACATACGAACATACATATCAATCTGTCCTACATCCTGATGTGTAATTTTTCCCATTTTTAAATCAATAAGCACATAACATTTTAATTCAATATTATAGAAAACAAGATCTATAAAATAATCTTCTGTCTCAGTAACAATATGCTGCTGTCTGGCAACAAAAGCAAATCCCTTTCCCATCTCCATCAGGAAATCTCTGATATGTGTCAAAATTGCAGACTCCAAATCACTCTCAATATAAGAATCTTCATTTTTAAAGCCTAGAAACTCTGCAACAATCGGACTTTTTAGAAGTTCAAATTTATTTTTTTGACTTTCCGTTGTTTTCTGTATCATCTCTTTAATAACTGCATCTTTTTTAGGTGACTGCATTAGTCTGTAATAATATTGTGTACTGATATTTCTGTCTAAAGTTCTAACGCTCCAACCTTCTGTTGCTGCTTCGTTCATATACCATAACCTGGCATTTTCATCTGGCACACGTAAAAGTGCTCTAAAATGAGACCAATTTAGATTGTGAACACATGTGTTCACAATTTGCTCATCAGAAAAAGCAAGATAAAATTTACGAAAATATTGCAAATTTCTTTTTGAAAAACTTTTTCCATATTCCTTTGTAAGTTCATCTGCCAATGCCTCAATTAAAGCCTGACCATATTTTGCTCTTTCTTTTCCATCCTGCTCCTGCTCCACAATACGCTTACCAACATGCCAATAGGTGAGTACCATAGCCTTATTGGCTGCATTATAAGCTACTTCACGACCAGATGAAATAATTCCCTTTATATCGGCAATCACCTCCTGATAGTTCACAATATCATTTGGCATATTATCTAACCTCTCTTTCCAGTTTTATGCGGCACATACACAACAGCTTGTCTTAGTCCACCTGCCACCGTCGCTCCAATTTTGATTGTAACTTATTTTTCTATGCCTGACAACAGCTAAACCTCTCTCCATCTTTCTTGTCAGTCGCATTGCGTATTATGTAAATTAATTTTGGTCGCAGCCCCACACAAGGCGGGAACTGCGACGGCCGGCCCAAATTTTTTCCTTTATTTCTTCCCCCACTTTTCTGGTTTTCCTGT
>OGFG01003477.1_pt1 | contig 11226 bp, 6 predicted proteins | sample 1570761 | NCBI WGS metagenome assembly OGFG01 (sample SAMEA2581938, study PRJEB24529) | metagenome | biome: Human gut stool | place: China | collected 2011 | reverse complement strand
AGTTGCAGTGTTCTACGATAAAAAAGGTATAAAATATCCAAGAATCACACTAAAACCAAAGAAAGTTAATGAGAATGATTTTTCTCCAATTAATGAATGTTTTGAAGATAACTTTGACAACTACTGTGCTTTTTGGTGTTCTGAATCGTTCAGTATTTCATCAGCAAAAAGTATTTATCAAATTGCAGCAGTAAAGGTTTGTAATAAGTTAATTGTTGATGAGTTTCAACAGTTAGTCCGTCCTTGGGATGGTAAAGCAACTATAAAAAATGCTGCAAAAGAATCTGGTATTGAACTTTCTGCAATTGAAAATGCAGAAGATGTTGACTTAGTTATGCAAAAATTTTTTGAATTTGTTGGTAGCGATATATTGGTTTCTACCGGTGCATTAGGGAATCAAGCAAAACTTATTTCTCGAGCAGCAAGATATTCCGGTATGAATGAAATAAAGAACGAATTTTATGATATTCTTGATTTAGCAGCTGAAACTTCTGAAGAGTTTGATTTTGATAACAATACCCGTGAATATTTGTTGACATACTTCTCCATTCGTGAAGGTAAAACAGCTTTAGAAAAAGCAGAGGTCAATAAACAACTATATGATGCACTAAAAGAATATGGTGAGTAATATGGAAAAGAAAATAAATTTAACATCTAAACAACAAGAAGCTATTTCTGAAATAGATCATAACTTACAAATTATTGCTTGCGCTGGTTCCGGTAAAACAGAAGTAATAACACGTCGAATTGCTAATATTTTACATAGCAAACAGGACATCAAACCGGAAAACATAGTTGCTTTTACATTTACAAATAAAGCAGCAGAATCTTTGGAAAACCGAATTGTGAGAGCATTGGGATCTGAATTATCAGCTAATATTAAAACTATGTATATTGGTACAATACATAGTTTTTGCTATAATTTATTAACAAAGTACACAAAACAATTTGACAACTTTAAAATTCTTGATTCTGTGAAAAGTCATTTATTTGTGAAGAGGAACTTTAAAGAATGTGGAATGAGCGATCTTAATCTTGAGCCATACTCTTTTAATATTAATTTATTTTTGCAATGTATTGAAAAAATGATAGATGACTATGAGAATTCAGATAATTGGTCACAGGAACAGCGTGATGTACTTAATAAATACACAAATTTCTTATACAGTAACAACTACATAGATTTTAGCTTAATTATTTTTGAAACAGTGAAACAGATTGAGTCTAATCCCGAAGTTGGTAAATATTTGTCAACGCTTAAATACTTAGTGGTTGATGAATATCAAGATGTGAACGATTTACAAGAAAAGCTTATTTCTCACATAGCAAATTATGGAACTAATATATGTGTTGTTGGGGATGATGATCAAACTATATATCAATTTCGTGGAAGCAACGCAAACAATATGATTTCATTCTCTGAACGATATGCTGATGTTCATCAAGTTCATCTCGATAAAAACTTTCGTTGTGCTAAAGGAATAGTTGATGTAGCAAACAATGTAATTAAAAATAATAAGCGTCTAATAAGCAAGAAAATGATTTCCACAGTTAATGAATCTAACGGAAATATTAAAGCAGAAAGATGTTTTGATGAAATAGATGAATTCAATAGAATTGCTAAAAAAATTATTAAATTACACAACTCAGGTATTCACTATAAAGAAATCGCTATTCTTGTTCGAAAAGGAAAATTTATTAATTCGATAGCTAATATACTTGATGATGCAAATATTCCATATGAAACAGATAGCACTGAACATTTCTTTTCTGGAAATTACTTTAATAGATTCGTCATAACATTACAAATCCTAACTGATATTGATAAAGCAAAACTATATGAATGTTGGAAAGATGTTGCTGAAAGAACAAATTTTAATATAGGATTTAAATTTTTACGAAGTTGTGCAAGAGGAGGTAATCTTCCATTAAGCAAAATTATTCGAGACTTTTGTGATAAAATAGCATTTCTAGATGAAACAGCCAACGATATTGAAACAAGACATATTGATCTTGATGGTATTTCAAAAATACTTGATGATTATGATGAAATATACGGAGACGGGCAACTATCTGCCCGAATTAATGGTGTACTTAAGTTTCTTGGTACAGACGCTATAAATGAATACAAATACTACAATTTCAAGCCTAAAGATCCAAATGCAGATAATGTTCAAATCATGACTATCCATAAAGCAAAGGGTTTGGAATTCAATACGGTATTTATCCCAAGACTTAATGAAAGGGAATTTCCTACTTTAGGTTTTCTTGGAAAAAGATATTATCATGTACTCGGTGGTGTATTCAAGAAAAACAAAACAAAATATCAAAGTAGTTTGGAAGATGAACGAAAATTATTTTATGTTGCAGTTACCAGAGCTAAACAAAACCTATATATGACTTACTCATTAGCATCTAAGGCAATTTCTTACTTTTTAGATGAGGCTTCTTCTTCTTCTGCTTATTTAGACATAAATAATAATGATCTAACATATAATCCGAAAGATGTTAAGTATGATTTTACAAAAAGCGATGGCGTTTGTTGTAAACCTAATTCTAAAAATTCAAATTTAGAACAAGGATTAGATAAGGAGCAATTAGAGTACAAAGAGGTTGTCAAATATGCTCAGAATCAATTGATCGATTACTACAATACCGGAGCTCAATTCTACCATACCACACACACAATGCTTAGTGATATTAGGGAATGGAGTCCTGAAAAAATTATGAATGAAGCCTCAAACTTGGAACTTATATAATAAAACTCAAAAAATCCCTCACAATGTATAACATTAGGAGGGATTTTACTATTATAATTTTCACAGAAGCGTTTGCCTCTTTAGTATATTTAACATTTAATGCAAAATAATTAAATATAGGATTCAATCGCACTATCAGGATTAGCAATTAAAGCCTTAATTTCATCGCTTAAAGCAGAGTCAATTTTATCAATAAACTCTTTTTCCTTTTTATCAAAAACGTTTTATCTTGCCACCAACAGTTAGACCTTCCGGCAATTTGGTGATTTCTGTATAACTTAAAACAAGGTCACCACCAACTGATAAACTTTCCGGTAATTCAGTGATTTTTGAACTACTTAAATCAAGTTCACCATTAACAGTTAGACCTTCCAGTAATTCGGCGATTTTTGTACTACATAAATTAAGGTTGCCATCAACAGTTAAATCTTCCGGTAATTCGGTAATATTTGAATCCCATAAATTAAGGCTACCACCAACAGTTAAGCCTTCCGGTAATTTGGTGATTTTTGAACTAATTAAATCAAGGTCACCTTTAACAGTTAAATTTTGGGGTAATTTAGTAATTGAAGCATTTCTTAATTTTAGGTCACCATCAATAGTTAAGCCTTCTGTTAATTCTGTAACTCCTAACTCACTTAAATTGAGTTTATCTTCAACAAAGTCCCTTTCAGCTAAATCTTTAAGCCTATCTTCCTTTGGCTTAATTTTAATCACTTCTGAAGTGTGAAATTTTAAATCTAATTTATGACTAACTTTTCTATCACCTATAACATACCATTCATCACTCTCTTCATTTTGAACATTCCACTCCTCCTCACTTAACACATTGGTATCATTGTAATCGGCACATAAAGAAACATAATCATTGTAACTATATAAAGGACATACATTGTAATTATCATCAGCCCAAAGAACTTTAATTTTTCTATCAGAATACAATACTTTCACATCCAGATTAGCACATGTATCATAAGCAGTCACTTCACTTTCTAATGTGAGTGATGGAAATTCACTTACGGTATCTTTGATATAATCAACAAATTCATTTAATGATACACAAAAGAAAGCATCATCACTCATATAAAGCTCAGCAGAATCTTGAATTTGATCGTATTCAAGGTCATTTTCATCCAGCATTCCAGCGAATGAATCACTAACATCACACAAATAGTCAAAAAGTTCTTCTGAATTTTCAATATTACTAATTTTGATTTTTCCTACTAATCCACCTTCCATACTTACCCCCAGGAATTTAATATTTTAATATTACTATTTAAGACGCTTATCCAGTTCCTGATAAAGATATTCTAATTCAGAATCTGTTAGATCACCTCTATCAACAGATATTTCAGTTTTTCCACTTCTTATTTCAGACAAACATTCCTCAATCTTTTCTTCAACTACCGTATTACGATAGCCCATATAGTCCATAAAATCATCTTTGTTTATCATAACTATTTCTCCTAACATTTTAAACTAAAGTTTGACATATAAGGTAATTATACTACATTATTATTTGTAGTTCTAGTATAAAATTTTACAAATTATTGATAATATATTTATCTATATTAACAATTATTTAAGTGAACTTTATTTGGAGTAACTGATGTTATTTTCAACTTGCTTAAATAATTCTTTTATAAACAACTAATATTGAGCCTATTATTTAATTTAAATCATGTTATTATTTCATCAGCATCATAATAGTAGTGCTTATCTTTCACAAACATAGAAAAACATTTAGTTACAATGATTAAAAATCAAATAGATTTTTCCATTAATTTATCTTTATTCTTGTTTGACAGACTAATTAGTCTATCTGGATTATAAAATAGTTATTCATTCACCATATTTAAAACTATTTTTGAACTATTGCAAAAAAATTTGTATCTTATAATTTACTAAAAGGCTTATAATAATAAAGGTTATTTTATTTGCCAATGGCTATTTAATTTACTATAAATCATTAGAATTTCCTATTAAACATATAATCAATTTCTGAATCATCATTATCAGATGAATTATTATAATATTTATACTCTTCATTATAATCTTCATCCTCAATATAAGAATCAACCAAATTATATGCGCCATATACATTAATATCAAGATTTTCTACATAATTAGAATCTATAATAACATCAGCAGGTAAATTTTTTACCATATCATATATCTTATCTTTAACAAGTTCAATTACCTCATCTTCAATGTATGATTCAGCATCGTCATTATCAACTATTTTCTCATATAAAGTATATGAAGTTGCTAAATCAATAGCATATTCAACATCAGGACTATAATCATCAACATCAACATCATCGCAAAAACTCTCAATAGCAAATTTAAAAGAGTCAATAGATGACTTAATAAATTCTTCTCGATAAGGCTTATTAAAACAACTATCTAAAAAATTTATTATATCACATAAATCTTCAATATCAAAATGTCTATAAAATGTTTTAAGATTATTTGGTAAAGATAAATAAGATACAATATTGTAAAATTCAAGTGTTTTTTCATCATTAAAAAGAAGTTCAATTATATCTTTCACAGATATATCTACATGTACACGATAAATCACATTAAATGGGTTTAATAAAAATTCATTAATTATATCCGAATATTCAGTATCTAATATACCATATTTTGATATAAAATATGTTATTATTGCATTCTTTTGTCCCTTATTTATAAAATCAATATTATTTATAGTATGCTCCTTAATAACAGTTTGTCCCCATTCTTCATATTCCGAGTTTGTCATTAATCGTTTTATCTGTTGAATATGTGTGGCATTTTTTATTAACATTTCTCTTTCAAGAAGATTTTCTTTTAAAAATCCATCCAAATAATCGTTAACTGAAGGATTCGCCATAGAAATTTTTTTAGTTTTATCTATATCAATTAAAATAACAAAACCCTCTAATAGTCGTGTAAGAGAAGATTCAAATTGATTAACAGTAATATCAATATTTGTTTCAGTTGATAATCTCTTATCAAAGTTTTTTCTAATCAAATCTAGATCAGTATATAAATCAGAAAAAGAATAGATAGTAGAAAGCAATATTCTGTCAGTTTTTTGCAGTCTTCTCTCATATTCATCTTTCCAAATTTCTTTTGGATTATTTAAATGATTTAGAATAAAATTATAATAGGAATTTGATTTAATATTTTCATAGTGTCGTGGATTACATATAAATTCAATAATACGAGGATTGTAATTTTTGTGTTTAATTATTTTTAAATATCTTTTGTCTTTTTTTATATCATCAAAGTATTCCTTTTGTACATTGTTAAATACTAAATGATTATAAAGAATCTTAGCTTTTTCTATATCTGATATATTATTCATATCTATGATATACACTTTACATTCATCATTATCAAAACTTTTAACAAGTTCCAAACTACGCTCTCTAGCTTCTTGATAAATAGTAACCCTAGAATTTAATATAAGACGTTTGTTAGTTGATAAATTAATATATTTTATTAAAGAAAGCAACTCTTCATTTTGGCTATCTTTCATCTGGAAATAAGCCTGGCCAAAACAATCATCAATAAGAATAATTTCTTTTTCTTTTGGGTTTTGTGATATAGATTTTTTCAATGACTGTAAATCAGTAGTATTAGTTGTGTATCTTACTTTATATTTAATTGCTGCATAGTACAAAACTAACATTTTAGAAGTAATTGTCTTACCAACACCAGGATTTCCAACAATAAATAAAGTCTTGTTATTTTCAAGATAGTGTAGTGCTTTATAAAATGCTTGAGTTTGTACAAAAAATTTCTTATCATTTTCTATAGATGACAGTAACACTTCACAGTCAATAAAAATTTCACTATTTATTATATTTTGTAAAATTCCAGTTGACTCAATCCATAATTTATAGTGTTTTTTTTAAACATTTATATTTTTTTCATTTGTAAGAAAGCCATCAATATCATCCAATGTAATAACATTGGATGGTGAATCCATGAAATCAGAAAACAAATTATAAATTTCTTCTATTCTCTTAGGTGTTAAGGATTTCGAGCAACATACATAGTAATGTTTTGGATTTAATAGTTTAACTTTTTTTAACTCATTTTTTAAGGATGATATAAGTTGTGCAACAGTAGAATTATAGTAGTGTTTTACTTGTACAATCACATTTTTTGTATGTACATTATCACATAAATCTATACCACCATCACAACCAACTGCAAAGTGATGTATTTCTATTCCCAATTTTTCCTGCATAATATCTTGACATAGATATTCAAATTCAACATCATTTAAGTTTCCGTAATTTAGCACTAAAGTGTCCTCCTAATTATTCAAATTCAAAGTAGTGTTTTAATAGTTGAAATTATCTTCTCCTTTTCGCCACTACCATTAGTTTTAAATCTCAACAATTTGATATGACAAGTATTCATTATATTATTTTTCAACTTATCTCTTTCAGCTTGGGCAATACCTTCTTTATGAAACTCATATCCATCTACTTCAATTGCTAACAGGGGTTTCTTGGTAATTTTATTGTATATCAAAAAGTCTAAATGAGTATAAGTATTCATTGCGTATTTATATTCTTCAGCACTAAGTAAGTCAAAATTTCGTATTAACATTCTCAACGGAATGCGACAAATTACACCTAGGCTTGAAAATTTGTTTTCAGCAATAATATCCTTAATTAAAGAATACATCAAGTTTTCTGAATCATACATAGAAATTTTCGAATGTTTTTTCAGATACTCATCTCTCTCATCTTTGTACTGACTGTATAAGTAATCAAATACAGAACAAACATTACTATCTGAAACTTCGAAATTATTATAATTGATATAATCAATCAATTCAGTTATAATACGCTCTTTTTTCTGTAGATTACCTGTTACAACAATCATCAATCTCTTTTTTGCTCTAGATATTGCAACATTTAATAAATTCGGGTCATCCACAAAATCTGAAATTTCATCATCAACAGTTGAAATTATGATATTATCTTTTTCTCTGCCTTGAAATTTATGTACAGTATCAATTTCAAATTGACCTATCTCATTATTTAACGCATTCACTTGATTACGATAAGGAGATATAATACCTGTTTCATCAGCATCAAGAGAATATTCGGTAATAATATTTTGTTTTATTACGTCTATTTGTCGTTGACTATAGTGATCACGAACATGATTTCCCTTAGCTGTTTTCTTAACAAGTAAAACATCCTTCTCATCATTATCCTTTGTCATTATAATTAATTCACCGTTATAAAACTTTTGGTTGCAAAATTCTATAATTTTAGGATGGCACCTATAATGTTCTCTTAATGTTGTTTGAGGTACATTTGGTAACACATCCAATATAGATTGAAGAAAACTATTAGTAAACTTATAGCCATTATCTATATTATACTTGCTAAAAACACTCTCAACTTGAGGTTTTAATTTAGGTGGTACAATGTTAGCTAATTGTTTAGTATCACCCACAATTACAACATTTTTCACACAAGAGATAGCTAATGAGCCTGTTGCAATATCAACTTGAGAGGCTTCATCAATAATTAGATAATCATAAACAGTGTTAGAATTAAGACTACTCCTTGACGAAAAGGTTGTGCTTAAAACAATCGGATAATCCATTAAAAACTCCTCAGATTTTAACCACAAATCCTTATCAGTAAATCTTTTTCTACTACGATTTTCATATTTTTGTGCTAAGTAATCTTTAAAAACAATCATTGAATTATCAGTAAATTCTTTGATATTATTATCACTAATACTTTTTAGAAATTCTTCAATATCTTTTATATTATTAAGAATTTCTAAGTACTTAGCTTTATAAAACATAGACTGAATAATTATAATAAAGTCTGAAATACCTTGTTTATAAGACTTAAAATCAGTAATTCCATATTTTATGAGAGCTTTTATTTTAAACCAAAAGCCAATTTGTTTCTGTTTATCAGAGATAATTTGAACATCTTGCCATAAAGACATCAATTGTGTAGAAGATAACTTCTTTCTAAACTTAATATTATCAATATTCACATTTAATTCTTTAGCGTGTTTATTGAAATATTCCTGTTCTATTTGTAATTGAGAAATTTCCTGTCGTAATTCAGCCAACTTTTCTTGCTTATCGAAAATATCTTTTATATTTGCAGACTGAGAAGCAATATTTTCTCTTAGTTCTGAAGAATTATCGTTTTTCCATGTTGAAAAATCAGGATATTCTAATTTCTGATTTTCTATAAATTTCTCTTTGTTAGTACTGTTACCTAACTTAGCAGCAATAAAACCCAAACTATACTTTTCTGAAGCCAATTTATCATATACATTATCAGTTGCAGAATTGTTATTAGATACAACTTGTACAGTTTTACCTTGCATCAAAATATTAGCAATAATATTAAGTATTGTCTGTGTTTTTCCTGTTCCCGGAGGACCTTGAATAACACTAATTTGATTTTCCATTGCTCTTTTAACTGCTTTATATTGACTATTATTACATCCAAATGGAAATATAGGTTTAAACTCATTATTTACCGGACTATCTTTATATTTAGTAGGATTTAAATATTTAGCTATAGCAGTATCATCACCAACATAATCTATTTTTTCATATCTGCTATATAACAGATCTCCATCTGAACCCATTTTACAAAACTTTGATATCTGTTTTAGATAATTGAAAATATTTACAGATGATTCATCATTGAAGCAGGACTCAGTAATTTTCAAATCACTCTCACAATAATCCCTATCAAAACCATTTTTAAAACAAATATGATAATATGAAGTATTTGAATCACTAAATTTGTATATTTTATCGATATTATAAAAATCTCGACCATCTTTTACTATTTTATATAATTTAGGGTTAAGTTCTACAGGATTATCCAAGACTTTAACATTATGCTTGCCATATGAATATACTCTTCCACTATTATATTCTACATCCCATTTGTTTGTAGCATTATTATACTTACATGATTGCACATCAGATGTTTTAATTTCTCCTTTAATAATAATCATTTCATTTTTAGCATCCATTTTCTCACCATTAACAATTTCTTCTATTATCTATACTTAATATAAATTTTAAAGTATTATTTACCTGTTCAGTCTTTTTTAACTATCATACTTATAATAGCACACTTATTTCACGTTTTCAATTATTAGTTTTGTTTTAAGTAGTAATTTATCACAAATTACATAAAAAATTATAGAATAAAATGATTTCTTGACCACACTTTTATATTACTTTATACTTTAAATATATTTTAATTATCTGTACGGCACATAGTATTCTGAATGAATAGCTAATAAATTATTTATAATTACATAATAGGAGTGCAGTATGAGTAGAGGTATAGGTGCATTTGTTAAATTAGTTTTGGAAGATAGTGAAACCGTCATATACGAATTTGGTAGTTATAATTTGAATGATGCAAGGTACTACAATGAAGAACATATATGTGATGGGATAATTACCATTGCTAGGAACTGCTTTGCTGAACCAGAAATTCATGAAAAAATGAAAAAGATGCCTAGTGGGAGAAAAAAACTAATCATAAAACGAATTCCGGTTCATGTAGATTACAATAAAATGATTAGTGATGGAAGAATTGTTATTGAGAATTGCAGTAATTGTTGGGAATGCTATTCAAACAGAAATACCGATATAATGGCAACACCCATTCTATTCTATCTATTTTTACAGTATCAAATAGATGGTAAATTGCCGGAATATCTTAATTATAATGTGTAACATTGAACTGATTGTAAAATTATCTTCTCACAATCATATTAATATTTTTATATACTAAAACAGTAACCCTTATCATTATTAATAAGGGTTACTGTCATCTTAAATTAGTTTTAATGATAATTATTGTATATTCTATTTAAAAAGTAATATTAGTTATATGGATAGAATTAAATATTGTAAAAAACAAACTCATTAATCTATATTATACTTGTTTCGGATACGGTCAGACATATAGCAAATTTTCCATTTATTATCTGTATCTATAAGTGCTTTTTCGACTTTGTCACTATCTTTTAGTCTTTCTAAATAATATGGAACACTGGCACTACCTTCATAAATATCAAGTAAAGCAAGTTCTAGATTATCCCTTAACCTAGAGCTTAAATAGGGTAAAATATAAGTCTAGTAAAAACCAATTTTTATATTATTGTGCCAATTTGTATTATATCCATAGGTACACCTTATTTAGTTGATATTCTATTCATCAATAATTTTTAATAAGCATTCTTTTGCATCTTGAAGGACTTTTTGAGAATATTGATCACCCTCTGCAATACGCTTTTTGATACCTTGAATACATTTTAAGGATATAGCCAATTTATCACCATATTCCCCCAATTCATCAGGATAGTACTTCATCATTCTAAGCATAGCATCAGGTGCTACATAATAATTATCACGGTCATTAAGTGCCATTTCAAATGCTCT
>OGFG01003476.1_pt1 | contig 11226 bp, 9 predicted proteins | sample 1570761 | NCBI WGS metagenome assembly OGFG01 (sample SAMEA2581938, study PRJEB24529) | metagenome | biome: Human gut stool | place: China | collected 2011 | reverse complement strand
TACAGAAATATAGCTTGCAGTTTCAACAGGTGCTGCTACGTCTGTTTCTTCACCGTTCAAAAGCATAATGTCGCCTTGAATTTCCGGTGTCGGCATAGCATCCGGTGCATATGTCGAAACAGGCTTATTAAGTTCTTCTTCTGAAATTTGTACTGTGTCTGCAAAAGCAGATGTACTTGCAGCAAGTGCTGCTGTTAGTGCAATTATTGCGATTAGATTTTTTTTCATTTTTATAATCTCCTTTTTTTTATTATTTGCATTTATCTGTTTGCAATTTATTAGACGTAAGTAACATCACTTTTGTTCCCAAAAAAATATGAATTTTTTATTAATAAACTTATAAAATCAAAAATAATGACAATACTAAGGCTATATTAATAAATAATGGAGGCATAAAAATGAAAGGTATAAAATTAATTTTATTGTCATTTATGGCTGCCGCAATGCTTACATCATGCGGTATGAATAATACAAATGACAATACTTCACCGTCACCGGAATCAACGGTAAATACAAATAACGAAAATAAAAATGACAATAACAATGTTTCAAACGATGTAGATAACGCAGGTAATGCGGCAGGCGACGCAGTTAAAGACGTTGGTGATGCAGCAGGCGACGTTGTCGAAGGTGTCGGTGACGCAGCAGCTGAGGGTGTAAGTGACACCGTAGGCGGTAATGACGCAAACAACAACGGCAAATAATCATTAAAGGGACTGCATAGCAGTCCCTTTAACTTCTTCTTAATTTTTGTATGCGTATATCTTCCCCGTAAAACTTGTACATCATAAAATATTCATACAATCTTGAAGTAAAACGCATACTGTACATTTTTGTAATTTCGCTTATTTGCAAATTAGTATTAATAATAATCTTTTTATTATTTGCTGTACGTTCGTTAATAACGTCAAATAAAAACGCAAGATTATTTTTATTGAATGGCTCTGTACCCAAATCGTCAATTATAAGCAAATCAGCCTTATATATATTGTCAATAACAGACCTGTCGGTATTTCTGCCGAACTTATAATCTTCATTTATTGAAAACAGTTTTGTCGCTCTTATGTAGATAACCATTTTGCCCTTATCCATAAGTTCTTTTGCAATGGCACTTGATAAAAATGTTTTTCCCAAACCTGTCGAGCCGTAAAAAACAAGGCCTTTGGTTTCATTATCAAAATTATCGCAGAAACGTTTACAGTTATTATATATCTTCGTCATATTATCATACACCGAAACACCGTTTTCACCGATATCTTTTGAATAATAATCAAACGAAAATGTATCAAAATTTTGTGTTTTTATTGTTTCCTCTATATTTGACACTGAATATGCAGCATTTATAAGTTTCTGTTTGAAACATTGACATTTTTTACCGTTCTTATCATAACCTGTATCACTGCAATTTTCACACTTATATTTATATTTATTATAATCGGCAGAAATTCCGTTTACTTTCAGCAGATTACTCTTTTCATTTTCGAGTTTTCTTAGATTTTCTTTAAAATCCCTGTTATATTCATCAGCCTTATCGGGATTTTTAAATATTCTTTTAGTATTCTCCATACCGCATTGAAAAATCTCTCTGTCAATTTCAGCCACTCGCGGAATTTTTTTATTAACTTCTTCAATACGTTTTTTTCTTTCATTAGCCGCACTGATACGAAGTTCTTCGTACTCATTCATTATATGGTTTAAAGTTTGTTCGTCAGCCATTTTTTTCACCTGCCAATATATCAAGTATTTCGTCTTTTTTCTTCAATATTTCATCAAAACGTCTTATATATTCAAGAGGGTCTTTAAAATTAAACACTCTCTCAATTCTGTCGTCCATAACAATTTTGGTAGAACCGCCGCCGCCAAGTGCAATAATAGTCTGTTTTTCCTCCATAATGTTTATGTTATATGTACTCATACAGCCGTCTTTTGCATAACCGACATTTTCAAGATTACCCGAAATATTTTTTTGACGATACATATAATAAGGCTTTCTTCCTGTTTTCTCCATATGTTTTTGAGTATACGAAAGCATTTCGTTCATATCATTTGCTTTTGCAAGCTCCGCATCTGAAAATCTGAGTGAAGCCGCTCTTTTTACGCACATTGAATGAACGGTTATATTTTCAGGATCAAGTTTAATTACTTCATCAAGACTGTACTTAAACATATCAACGGTTTCTTCCGGTAAACCGGCTATAAGGTCCATATTAATATTGTCAAAGCCCATTTTTCTCGCCATTTCAAAGCATTTTCGCACCATATCCGGAGTATGCTTTCTGCCGACTCTTTTCAAAGTCTGTTCGTTCATAGTCTGCGGATTAATGCTTATTCTGTTTACACCGCCCTGTTTTGCCTCATACAATTTATCCTTTGTTATTGTATCCGGTCTGCCTGCCTCAAGAGTAAATTCCTTTATTTTTGAAAAATCAAAATTTGCTTTCAATCTGTCAAATATTGCTTTTAAGTGGTGCGGTTCAAGAGTTGTCGGTGTTCCGCCGCCGATATATATATTTTCAACATATGCACCCATTTTATCAATTACTTCCGCAGTTTTATCAATCTCCAAAAGCAATTTATCCACAAACGGGTCCATATATTTTCCGCTTACACGTATATCTGTTGAAACAAATGAACAATACAAACATCTTGTCGGACAAAACGGTATGCCTATATATATACTTACTGAATTTTCTCCGATTTCGTCAAGCAAAATCTTTTCATTCTTTGCAACCTTATATGCAAGGTCAATCTTTTCATCGGACACTTCATAAATTTTCTTTAATATTTCAACAACTTCACTGTCACTGTGTCCTTCTTCCATAAGTTCACGGACAATTTTAGCCGGACGAATACCGCACATTACTCCCCAAGGAAGATTTATATGCTTAATTTTTTCCGCCGCGTGACAAAACGACTTTGTACATGACGCGGTAAATATCTTTTTTATAAACTGTGCCTTTTGATTTTCAGTATCAAAATCATAATAGAAATCGTCAAAATATGTATCGCCGTTATAGATTATCTCCGTATACACGTTTATAACTTTATCCTTATATTCAAAGTTTGAATACACATATATATCTTCGTTCATATCAAAATAAAGCTTATAAAAAAGCTTCATTTCGTAATCACATTCATAACCGTTTTGAATAATTAACATTTTTTAGCCCTTTATATACATATTATACTTTTTCTCATACCCAACAGAACTCTGTCCGCCGTGTCCCGGAAAAACTTCTGTATCATCATCAAGCGTATATATTCTTGTCTTTATTGATTTTACAAGAGTATCTCCGTCACCTGTCGGCAAATCACTTCTGCCGACACTTCTTAAAAACAATGTATCGCCCGTAAACAATTTTTCATTATTTATCAAATAACATACGCCGCAATTTGTATGACCTGGCGTATAGATACATTTGATATTAAGTCCATCAATATTAAGTTTTTCATTATCTTTCAAAACAATATCAGACTTTTTAGCCGACAATTCATAACCAAGTCCCGAATACGACAAATTAATGTCCGGGTCTGTTATATTTATGCTCGCCTTATCACCCGAAACTAGTTTAGCGCCTGTTTTTTCACGAAGCTGTTCAATATCTGAAATATGGTCATAATGACAATGAGTTATAAGCACATATTTTATATTAACTCCGTCGTCCTGAGCCGCTTTCAATATTCCGTCACATTTATATCCCGGATCAATCACAAGACCGTTCTTTGTATTTTCGTCATAAACTATATAAGTATTTTCATCTGTATAATAATTATTGACTGTCTTAATCTTCATAAAGCACCTCTTAGTTATAAAGTCTTACAGGAAGAATCATATAAATATAAGAATCGTCACCCTCTACGCTCTTTATAAAGCAACCGCTTGTCGGAGCAGAAAATTCCATCTTAACCTTTTCTTCGTCACAAGCACTCAATGCGTCAAGCAAAAATCTACAGTTAAACCCAATCAAAAGGTTATCGCCGTCAAGCTCAACAGGTACTGTGTCATTAACCTGTCCCTTACCTGTTATACAAGAAACGTCAATCTTATCATAGCCGATATTAAAACGTACAGGAACTTTATTTTCAGATTTTGCCGATATATCATCGTTAATCAAAAGCAACGCTCTTTCCAAGCTGTCTGTAATAAGGCTCTTTTCAACAACTACGTTTAACGTATTTACCACCGATATAATCGCGTCATACTTCAAAAATTCGCCGTCAAGCAATCTCGAATAAACCTGATAATATCCAAAATCAAACAAAACAGTTCTGTCCGATACTATAATATCAACATTTTCTTCATCATCTTTAAGAATTTTCAAAAGTTCGCGGAGTGTCATCCCCGGAACAACAAGTTTATTGTTTTCAACATTATCATTTATTTCTTCTTTAACAACAGCAAGTCTGTGACCGTCTGACGCAACAACGTTAAGATAATTGTTTTTAATCTCAAACAATGCACCGGTCAAAACAGGCTTTTTACCCTCATTTTGAGAAACAAACGCTATTGTCTTTCTTATAAGCTTTTTAAGTACGTCCTGTGTAATTGAAAATCTGAACTTTTCTTCAAGTATAGGTGCATCGGGAAATTCATCCGGAGCAATACCCTGAATATTAAATTCACTTGAACCGCTCTTTATTTTAGTAACATAGTTAGACGGATTAACACTTATAGTAACATCACCGTCAGGAAGTCTTCTTACAATTTCACCGAACATTTTTGAAGCAAGTGCAATAGTACCGCCCTCTGTAACTGTACATTCGGTATTATATTCTATACATATATCAATATTGTTACCTGTAAACACAACATTACCGTCACCGTTAGCATCAATCTTAATACATTCAAGTATAGGTAAAGATGTCTTTGGAGCAATAGCTCTTTGAACAGTATTTATTATATCAACAAGTTGTGGTTTACTGCATACTAATTTCATTTTAATTATCTCCTTGTGTATAAATTTATCAACATATCACTGCAATTTCGTTTTGCATATATATTTATATATAAATAATATATAATATAATAGTAGTAGTAGTAGAGAGCGTGGATTGATGGAAAAGTCATTTCAGAGTGCATAGACAAGCCATATTTTATCAACACATACCGTATGTATTGTCGGTGGATAACTTTGGATAATCCAAATCTTATTTTTTACTGAAATTTCCTTATTCAGAAATCCACACGTTATCAACAACTTATCCCTACATTTATCCCTCATTATAATTTAGGTCTTTTAATATGTAATTTACATCTGATTTAATCGTACTGTTAGTATCGATGCTTTCCTCTATTTTTTCAATGTTATGTCCTACTGTTGTTCGGTCTTTTCCGAACTCTTTACCTATGTTTGTATCGTTCATATTTAAAATCTTTCGGCAAAGATACATTGAAATTTGTCTTGGAACTACTATTTCTTTTGTCTTAACTTTACCGGTAATATCCGACTCTGAAATGTTATAATAAGTAGAAACTTTTTTTATAATATTCTGAGGAGTTACTGTTTCGCTCTTCGGAATTAATTTTTTCAGAACTTCTTCCGCAAAATCTTTTGTTATTTTACATTTTTTAAATTCCGACATTGATATGATTTTAAGAAGTGCACCTTCAAGTTCACGGACACTTGAACGAATATGCTCCGCTACATATAATAATGCGTCTTCGTCAATTTCTTTATTATGTTCCAAAGCCTTCTGCTGAAGAATTGCAACTCTTGTTTCAAAGTTAGGTACAGATACATCAATGGTAAGACCTTGTCCGAATCTTGTTCTTAAACGGTCCTCAAGAGTTTTCAGTTCATTCGGAAGTCGGTCACTTGTCAAAACAATTTGTTTCTTTGAATTAAAGAGTTCATTAAAGGTATGGAAAAATTCGTCCTGTGTAGCCTCTTTATTTTTCAAAAATTGAACGTCGTCAACTAAAAGTGCGTCGGCGGCTCTGTATTTACTTCTGAATTTATCGCCTGTTTTTTCTCTGATTGATGTGATAAATTCATTCATAAAATTTTCACTTGAAACATAAATTATCTTTGCATTTGGATTATTAGCTTTAATCTTATTACCGATTGCCTGCATTAAGTGTGTTTTTCCAAGTCCGCTGTTACCGTAAATAAAAAGAGGATTATTGCTTTCACCCGGATGATTGGCAACTTGCTCTGCGGCGGTATACGCATATAAATTTGAAGAACCCTGTACAAAATTTTCAAATGTATACTTTGAATTTAAACCGTCACTGCTTATTATTTCACTGTTGTCGTATTCCGAGTTTTGTTTTGATTCGATTTCTTGCTTTAACTCGTTTGCGTCACCGACCAAAACAGCAAGTGAAATTTTAGCACCCGTAACTTTTTCAAGTGATGATTCGATGTATTTTTTGTAACGGTATTCTACAAGATTTTTATTAATAGAAGTAGCTACGGAAATAGTAAAAGTCGAGTTTTCAAAACATACGGGAACTGCTGTTTTTATATGTATATTAAATCCGACAGGAGATACATTGCCTTCAAGATTTTCAAGAACCTGATTCCAAATCTCTAACATATCCATATCTATTATTTTCCTCCTTTTTTTCATTATTGTTAACAAATTGTATTAAAATCAAACATATCGCCATTATATTTAAGTCTACACTCTATAATATCAAATTTAAGTAAATTAATCAAGAAAAATATTGAGATTTTTTTAAGTTTTATGTATAATAAAATTAATACAAAACTATAGGAAGGAATGATGAAATGTGCCGAGATATAAAGTTTTTGCGGCAATAGACTTGGGGTCTACGGAAATAACAATGAAGATAGCGGAAGTTTCAAAGAAAAACGGCATTTCAGTGCTTGATACCGTCAAATATGATTTGTCAATAGGCAAAGAATCGTATGCAGTCGGAAAAATAAGCTATAACCTTGTGGACAAGATATGTAACTGCTTTGAAGAATATTTAAGGATAATGAAAAGCTACGGAGTTGACGAATACGTCTGTTATGCAACTACTGCCGTAAGAGAGGCGTCAAACAGTGAGTATATAATTGACCAGATTAATATAAGAACGGGGATAAAGGTCACTATTATATCAAATGAAGAGGAAAGATTTTTACATAACAAGGCATTTGCACTTAACAACAGCTATTTTGACGATATTATCGAGGCAGGTGCTGTTTTGGTTGATGTTGCATCGGGAAGTGTGCAGGTATCGCATTATGAGCAGTCTAAACTGCAATTTTCTCAAAACCTGCCTATGGGTTCACTTCGTGTACTTGAAAATCTTTCAACGGTAAAAAACAGTACAACCTCTTTTTCAAGTGTGCTTGAGGATTTTATTAAGGCTGGTATCAATAACTATAAAAAGGTATTTTACAAAAATCCAAACTACAAGTATTTCGTAATAATGGGTAATCAAGTCAGATATATCAAGAAAATCTGCGGTATAAGTTCGGACAGTATAACAGAAGAAAACATAGATGATGTATACAAGATTATATCTGAATACGGACCACAATATGTGGAGGACAAGTACGAAGTACCTTATGATATTGCAAAGCTGATGATGCCGTCAATTCTTTTCTATAAGATGTTTATGTCAAAAGACAAAAATCAGATAATCATTGCACCTGAAATATCGCTTGTTGACGGAATACTTGTCGAATATGTCGAAAAAAATGCTTATACGCATACAAAGCATATATTTACAGATGATATTATATCAAGTGCAAAATATTATGCAGGCAAATATGATGTAAGCCACCGCCATTATACTAAAATTATGGAGTTCGGAGTAAATATAATGGCAACGCTTTCTAAAAAGTTCGGACTTTCAAAGCGTCACGCGGTATTGCTTAAAGTTGCGTCAATATTTGCGGATACGGGTTACTATATAAATATAAACGATTACAGCAAATACTCATACGACATTGTAAAATCAAATCCTATTATAGGCTTGTCACAAAAGGAACACGAAGTAATATCGGGTGCGGTGCTGTTCCAAAACGGTATTTTTGATTTTAATGAATATAACGTATATTCAAAGAACAGAAGATTGCTTATTTCAAAACTTGCGGCAATACTTTCACTTGCCAAGTCACTTGATGTTGAATACAATCAAAAAATAGACGAAATCAAAACATCAATAAGAAACGGAATACTTACGATAACCGCTTATACGGACAGTGATATAAGTCTTGAAGAACGTGAATTTAACATAGCACAGGAATTTTTTGAAGAAGTGTTCGGTATCAAAGCCGTACTTGTGAAGAAAGGATTGAAATGATTATGCAGGACTATAATAAAAGTGAAAACTATATAAACAGAGAACTTTCTTGGCTTGATTTTAATTTGCGTGTATTGCATGAAGCAAGGGATAAAGAAAATCCGTTGTTTGAAAGACTTAAATTTCTTGCCATAACAAGTTCAAATCTTGATGAATTTTTCATGGTACGTGTTGCGTCACTTAAAAATATGGAGATTTCCGACTATAAGAAAAAAGACGCGTCCGGACTTACACCTCACGAACAGCTTGAAAAAATATCTGAAAAAACTCATAATATGGTTGATATGCAGTATAGTACATATGAAAAATTACTTCTGCCGCAGCTGGCTGTTGAAAACATATCAATCTTAAACAGAAATCAGCTTTCTGAAGAACAAAAGAAATTTATTAAAAAGTATTTCAAAAATGAAATATACCCTGTTTTGACGCCTATGGCGGTTGATTCGTCAAGACCGTTTCCGCTTATTCAAAATAAGGTGCTTAACATTTGTGCACTTATCAAAAAGGAAAACAAGGAACAGGCTTTTGCAACGGTACAGATACCGTCAGTATTTAAACGTATAGTAAAACTTCCGTCTGAAAACAGTAAAAAACAATTTATTCTGCTTGAAGAAATAGTACAGGAGTTTTTGCCTATGCTGTTTATGGGTTATGACGTGCTTTGCTCATACTCATACAGAGTTATGCGTGACGCGGATATTCCTATTGATGAGGACGACAGTGAAGATTTGCTTATTGAAATTGAAAAGAGCCTTAAGGAACGTGAAAGAAGCGGTGTAATCCGTCTTGAAGTGGACAGTAAGGTTAAAAGCGAATTGCTTTCAATTTTAAAGAAAGAATTGAAAGTTAAGAATGATGATATTTATAAAATCAACGGACCTATCGATTTTACTTTCTTGAATAAGCTGTATTCGGAGGACGGATTTGACAAGTATAAATATAAGCCGTTTAAATCACAGGTAAGACCTGAACTTAAAAATGTTGATTTATTTGAAAAAATCCGTGAGGGCGATATACTTCTTCATCACCCGTATGACAGTTTTTCAACAATAGTTGATTTGATAAAACAGGCTGCAGTTGATGAAAATGTACTTGCAATTAAACAGACATTGTACAGAGTAAGCGGTAATTCGCCTATTATAGAGGCACTTTCGCGTGCGGCGGAAAACGGTAAGCAAGTGAGCGTACTTGTTGAATTAAAGGCAAGATTTGATGAAGAAAATAATATTATTTGGGCGAGAAAACTTGAAAAAGCCGGTTGTCACGTTATATACGGACTTTTAGGACTTAAAACACATTCAAAGATTACCGAAATAGTAAGACGTGAGGAGGACGGTATCAGAAGATATGTTCATCTCGGAACGGGTAACTATAACGATATAACCGCTAATTTCTATACCGATATGGGACTTTTGACTTGTTCAAAGCCAATCGGTGATGACGCCGGTGCATTCTTTAATATGATTTCGGGCTTTTCAGAGCCGTCACACTGGAACAAACTTATTCTTGCACCTCTATGGCTAAGAAAAAAGACGGAAGAAATGATTGAACGTGAAATTAAACACGCAAAAGAAGGACGTAAAGCAAGAATAGTTGCAAAGGTTAATTCGCTTGTTGACCCTAAAATTATTGAACTTTTATATAAAGCAAGCTGCAGCGGTGTTAAGATTGATTTGATTGTGCGCGGAATTTGTGCCTTGAGAGCAGGTGTAAAGGATTTGTCGGAAAATATTACGGTTCGTTCTATTATCGGCAGATATCTTGAACATACAAGAATATATTATTTTTATAATGACGGTCAAGAAAATGTGTTCTGTGCAAGTGCCGATTGGATGCAGAGAAATCTTAACAGACGTGTTGAAATAATGTTCCCTATTGATGATGAAAATTTGAAAAAAGAAGTTATAAACGTGCTTGATGTACAGCTTAGCGATACAATGCGTGCACATATTCAGCATGACGGTGTTTATACAAAAGACAGACGCGGAAAGAAAAAACTTGACTGTCAGGAATATTGTATGGAACAAGCTGTTGAACGTGCAAATAAGATTGTTGAGAAAAAGACGTCAAGGGTGTTTATACCTAAAATGAAACCGGAAGAAGAATAAGAAGGACAGATTATGAAAAATGTTTTGATAACAGGCGGAAGCCGCGGAATCGGCAAGGCTTGTGTATATGAATTTTCAAATAACGGTTACAGAGTGTTTTTAAATTATAACAAAAGCATTGACGAGGCGGAAAAGATAAAAAATGAAACAGGTGTGGTTACGGTAAAAGCAGATGTTTCAGACTCTAAACAAGTAAATGATATGGCTGAATTTATCCACACAAATTACGGTAAAATAGATGTAATTGTGAATAATGCAGGTATTTCACAACAAAAATTGTTTACAGATATAACTGAAAATGATTGGGACAGAATGTTTGATGTGAATATGAAAAGTATGTATCTCGTTACAAAGGCTTTTGTTGATGATATGATTTATAAACACAGCGGTAAAATCATTAATATTTCGTCAATGTGGGGTGTTACCGGAGGCAGCTGTGAGGTTCATTACAGTGCCGCAAAGGCGGCGGTTATAGGCTTTACAAAAGCACTTGCAAAGGAGTTGGGACCGTCGGGTATATGCGTAAATTGTGTTGCACCCGGAGTTATTGAAACTGAAATGAACAGCCATTTGACAAAAGAAGATTTTGATTGCCTTTGTGAAGAAACACCGCTTGAACGACTCGGTAAACCGGAGGAGATTGCAAAGACGGTAAGATTTCTTGCAAGCGAAAATGCGGATTTTATAACAGGTCAGGTTGTCAACGTTGACGGCGGTATGGTGATATGATTAAAAGGGATTATCCACGATAATCCCTTTTTTTCGTGGATAAGTAGGCATAAAATCCTGCGTTGCCAGCTCCCCTCAATAGAAGCCGTACAAAAGCCTCTCCTTGAGGAGAGGTGTCACGAAGTG
>OGFG01003469.1_pt1 | contig 11248 bp, 8 predicted proteins | sample 1570761 | NCBI WGS metagenome assembly OGFG01 (sample SAMEA2581938, study PRJEB24529) | metagenome | biome: Human gut stool | place: China | collected 2011 | reverse complement strand
CGAGAACGCGCGCATCGGCGAGCTCTCGGGCGGCCAGCAGCAGCGCGTGGCACTCGCCCGCGCGCTCATCGTCGAGCCAAAGCTCTGCCTGCTTGACGAGCCGCTCTCGAACCTCGACGCGGCGCTGCGCGTGCGGATGCGCGGGGAGCTCAAGCGCCTGCAGCGCGAGCTCGGCACCACGATGGTCTTCGTCACGCACGATCAGGAGGAGGCGCTCATTCTGGCCGACTCCATCGCCGTGATGAGCGAGGGCGAGCTCTTGCAGCTCGGCTCGGCAGAGGAGGTCTTCCGCCATCCCGCAAACGACTACATCGCGTCATTTCTGGGCCTCAACGACATTGTATGGAAGGATGACGGCAGCGTACTGAAGGTCATCCGCCACGGAGAAAAGGGGTAACACCGCCATGCTTGTTGATATGCACCTGCACGAATGCACCTACTCGACCGACAGCTTTCTCCACCTGGAGGAGATCGTCTCTATCGCCAGGCAAAAGGGGCTGGACGCGATCTGCATCACGGACCATGACAGCATGGGCCTGCGCGAGCGCGCGGAGGCCTATTCCCGCGAGATCGGCTATCCCATCTTCGTCGGCGTGGAATTTTTTTCGCTCTGGGGCGATATCACCGCCTGGGGGATCGACGGCATCCCCGACCAGCGCGTCAGCGCACAGGACTTTATCGACCTGGTGCGCGAAAAGGACGGTTTCTGCGTCTCCTGCCACCCCTTTCACAGCAACAATCGCGGGCTGCGCGAGCACCTGCGCGATGTGCACGGTCTTGACGGCGTGGAGGTCCTCAACGGCAGCACGCCGCTTGAGGAGAACCGGACGGCACTGCGCTTCTGCCGCGAGCTGGGGCTCAAGGCCATCGGCGTGAGCGACGCGCACGTGCCGGAGCAGGTGGGAAAATACGTGACATGGCTGCCCGAAACGGTCACAACGCTGCCCGATTTTGTCACCGCGCTGCACACGCTGGAAACGCATCCCGCCATCTGGACGGGCAGCGGGTACGATGTCGTCACCGAGTTTTGAGATGAATTTTCAGCGGGCTGGGGTATCATGCTCCGGCCCCTTTTTTACATTTCGCTGTGTCATATCCGATATTCATGCAGGAAAGCTGTGGTAATATTTCACAAGAACCCATTCTTCCGTGTAAAAAGATTCTCAAAATTTGGAGAAGTGGAAAATTAGGGATTGACATTTTCCCAGCATGGGAGTATGGTAACGCCAACAATTTCAAACGCCCGATCGCGAGGTCGGGAAGATAGAGGCGCGGCTGACAAAAGTAGCGCGTTCGCATCGGCACAGGAAGCCGGAGCGCGCGAAAGGGGATGCCGCCGAAGTGGAAACGGTTCCTGTGCCGTTTGCCGCTGGTTCGTCGGAGAACATCCGCCGGACTGTCACGTATGTGGAGCGCTATCGAGGTCGGCAAGCTGTTTATCCCCCCCAAGGTGATGACCGGTTTGCCGGATTGCAGTACAGTTGCAGCCGTAAATGCTTCACAAAGCATTTACGGCTTTGTTTTTTGTCTGCATCGGGAGTGCGAAAACCCGAAAAAAGCAGGACTCCCCTGTTTTTGAAAAATGAAACTCATCACGAGAAAGGAAACCACCATCATGAAGCTCAGAACCTTTACCGCCCTCCTGCTGGCGGCCATCATGCTCTTCGCACTCACCGCCTGCGGCAGTCAGGCCGCCGACGATTCCAGCAGCGATCAGCAGCAGGAACAGCAGGACACCACCACAAACGAAAGCAACGAATTCCGCGTCGGCATGGAGTGCGCTTACGCCCCCAACAACTGGCAGGAAAGCGAATCGACGGACTCGAACGTCCCCGTTGAAAACGTCGCCGGCACGTATGCCGAGGGTTACGACGTGCAGATCGCCAAGGCCATCGCAGAGGGCCTCGGCAAGGAGCTCGTCATCGTCAAGCTCAGCTGGGACGGCCTGATCGACGCGCTCAATCAGGGCCAGATCGACGCCATCATCGCCGGTATGATGGACACCGCCGAGCGCCGCGAATCCATCAACTTCTCCGAGCCCTACCGTGAGACCACCTACGGCCTGATGGTGCTCGCCGATTCCCCGTACTTAAATGCCACCTCCATTCAGGACTTCTCCGGCGCGGCCGTCCTCGGCCAGCAGGGCACGGCGCTTGACGATGTCATCGAGCAGATCGAAGGCGTCGACCACTTAAGCCCCGTCGGCAGCGTGCCCGACATGCTCTCCCGCCTGCAGCAGGGCACCTGCGACGCCATCGTCATCAACGTTGAGAACGCGCAGGGCTACCTCGCTTCCAACCCGAACTTCCGCCTGGTCACCTTCGATGAGGGCAGCGGCTTCACGCTGCCGGCCAAGGGCTCCTGCGTGGGTCTGCGCAAGAGCGACAATGAACTCCTTGATCAGATCAACACCATCCTTTCCGGCATCGACGACGACGCCCGCGCCGCCATGTGGCAGGCAGCCGTCGACGGCCAGCCCCAGTAATATCCCACGCACCGCCGCCGCGTTTTTCACGCGGCGACGGGTACGCGAAGCACTCTAGAGACAACGCGCTTCGCACCATAAAGGAGGAAACACCATGGCAGCACCCACCGCGCCCCGGAAGAACTTCATCACCCGGGATCACCGTTATGTTTATTTAGGCGGAAGTTTCATCGCCCTGCTGGGTCTCGGCATGTTCTACTCCGCCCCCAGCCCGTACAGCTTCATCCCCGCGCAGTCCGTGTTCGGCACGGCGCTCGCGGCGATCTGCTGGTTCTTCCTCGGCGTGAGCGCCATGGCGCTGCTCGTCAAGTGGGCCTATTGGAACAATTACAGCTCCACTATTATGAAGCGCCCCCTCATCGTGCGCGTCAGCCGTTACCTCTCGTATCTCGACGCCGCGGCCTGCGCGCTGCTGGTGCTCGACCGCTTCATTTTAAAGCTCGCCTACATCATCAACGCCGCCATTCATGCCGACAGCAACCCGACCGACACGCTCTCCATGATGGCCTACATGGCGTACAACCAGCGCTCGCTCTTCGCCATCGGCATTTCGTACACGGTGCGCCTCGCACTCTTCGGCACGGCGATCGCGTTCGTGCTGGCGCTTCTCATGGTCTTTCTCCGAATTCAGGAGCCAGACAAGCGTGACAACGACTTTGTGAAGTTCCTCAAGATCGTTGCCAACAAATTCTCCCGCTTCTATATCTTCGTCATCCGCGGCACGCCAATGATGGTGCAGTCGCTCATCCTCTACAACGCGGTGTTCGGCCTCTTCAAGCGCACGGGCATGAGCGTTTCGGACATCAACCGCGTCTGGCCGCTCTTCTTAGCGGGTCTTGTCACGATCTCGCTCAACTCGACGGCATATCTTGCCGAGGTGCTGCGCGGCGGCATTCTCGCCGTGGACGCGGGCCAGATGGAGGCCGCACGCTCGCTCGGCATGACGCACTGGCAGGCCATGCGCAAGGTCGTCTTCCCGCAGGCCATCAAGAACTCGCTTCCCGCCATCGGCAACGAATTCATCATCAACATCAAGGATTCGTCCGTTCTCTGCGTCGTCGGCGTGTCCGATCTGATGTTCATGACCCGCTCGGTCGCCGGTATTTATTATAAAGGTACCGAGTGCTACCTCATCGCCGCCATCGTTTACCTGTTCCTGACGTATCTTTCTTCGCTCCTGCTCAAGGCCATCACGGGAAAGATGACCGCGCCGGACAACACCAAGCGGCACCAGGGCAACCAAACCGTCGATCTGGGGCTTCCCAGCTCGAACTGACAGGAGGGCGCTATGACGAACGATCCCATCATCAAAATCGAACAGCTCGAAAAGTCCTTCGGCGACCTGCACGTGCTCAAGGGCATTGACCTTGAGGTCAACCGCGGAGAGGTCGTGTGCATCATCGGCGCATCCGGCTCCGGCAAATCGACGCTGCTGCGCTGCATCAACTTACTGGAAGAGGCCGACTCGGGCCACATCTGGTTCGACGGGCAGGATTTAATGGACTTAAAGGTCAACCTGAACGCCCTGCGCCAGAAGATCGGCATGGTGTTCCAGGGCTTTAACCTCTTCAACAACAAGTCCGTGCTTGACAACTGCACCCTCGCTCCCATGGACGTCAAGCACATCCCCAAGACGCAGGCCGAGGCCACGGCCATCAAGCACTTAACGACCGTTGGCCTCGCCGACTTCATCCACGCCGACTCCCGCCGCCTCTCCGGCGGGCAGAAGCAGCGCGTCGCCATCGCGCGGGCGCTGTGCATGGAACCGGAGATCATGCTCTTCGATGAACCGACCTCCGCGCTCGACCCCGAGATCGTCGGCGAGGTGCTGGACGTCATGAAAAACCTCGCCCAGCAGGGCATGACGATGGTCGTCGTCACGCACGAGATGGCGTTTGCCAAGGAAGTGAGCGACCGCGTCGTCTTCATGGATCAGGGGGTTATCTTAGAGCAGGGCTCGCCCAAGGAGGTCTTCGGTAACCCCAAGGAGCCGCGCACGCGTGAGTTTCTCAGCCGTTATCTGGAGGATAAAATGGCATGATACAGAAAAAAGTGACCGATTTTTTTGCCCTGGAGGGCAATCATCCCGACTTGGACGGCGAGGGCGCGGCCGCGCGCCTGTCCGCCGCCATCCGGTGCAAGACCATCAACTACTTTGACCACAGCCGGACGGACTACACGGAGTTCGACAAGCTGCACGCGCACATCAAGGCAAGCTACCCCAACATCATGCGCGTGGGCACGTTTGAGCGCATCGGCCACCACGCCGTGCTCATCACCATCCCCGGCAGCGACGCTTCTCTGCGCCCCTGCCTCTACATGTCGCATCAGGACGTCGTTCCCGTTGTTGAGGGCACAGAGCAGGACTGGACGCATCCCGCCTTTTCCGGCGACATCGCGGACGGCTATATCTGGGGCCGCGGCACGCTTGACATCAAAGAGCAGGTCTTCGGCGTGCTGGAGGCCGCGGAATATCTGCTCGCCCGCGGCAAGTCCTTTGCCCGCACGGCGTATCTCGCCTTCGGCGACGACGAGGAGACCATCAACTTAGGCGCGCTCGCCATCGCCGAGCATTTGAAGGCGCAGGGCGTGACGCTCGAATTCGTTCTTGACGAGGGCGGCTGCAAAATTGAGCCCGGCACGGCCTTCGGCGCGCCGGAGACGTCCATTGTCAGCGTGCAGCTGATGGAAAAGGGCTATGCCGATTTGGAGCTCTCCGTCCACAGCATCGGCGGGCATTCGAGCCGCCCCTACGGCGGCACGTCACTTGGGCGTCTCTCCGGTGCGATCGCCGACATCACGCGCGCGCCGTTTGCCGTGCGCCTCAACAGCGCCATGACCGGCGCGTTTGAAACGCTCGCGCCCTATATCACGCAGGAGCCGCTCAAAACGCTCGTGCAGGATGTTGCGGGCAACGCGGACGCCATCGCGGCCTGCTGCATGGGCTCGCCCGACCTCTTCCCGTTTGTCACCACCACCATCGCGCCCACGATGATCCACGGCGGCAGCGCCGCGTGCAATGTGATGCCGCAGGACATGACCGCGGTCATCAACTTCCGCTTGGCGGACGGAGACACGGTCGAGAGCGTCATGGCCCACTGCCGCGAGGCAGTGCAGGATAAGGGCGTCGAGATGCGTTTTTTGCAAGCGAACGACCCCTCCGCCATCGCGCGCCGCGACGGCTACGGCTACCGCACAGTGGTCGAGAGCTTCCAGCGCTACTATCCCGAAGCCGTGTTCATTCCCTCGATGGCCGTGGGCGCGACGGACGCGCACCGCTATGAGGAGATCTGCGACACGTGCCTGCGGTGCAGCCCGTTTATGACCGAGCCCGCGGAGGCCGCCTCCGGCGTGCACGGCACGAACGAGCGTCTTCTCGTCCGCTCGTATTTGCAGGGCATCCGCGTACTCATCGACCTGATGGAGCACGCCAACGTGGAACCGTGAATTTCCTTTCTTTTCAATGAAAAAGCCGGAGCAGCTCAGGCTGCTCCGGCTTTTCTTTCCTGTTCAGTTCTCGCCCATCGTGTAGACCATGTCCCAGAAGCGCAGGTCAAATAGGCAGCAATTTTCGAAGATCTCGCAGAGCCGCTGCGCCTTCTTTTCGTCGATCACTTCGGCGAGCGCGTCGATCCGGTCGATCAAGGCCTGATTCGTCTGCCGGTACTCCTCGGAAACGTAGCCCGCGAACCACGCGCCGTAGTTCTCATCGTGCAGGGCGCTTGGGCAGCGCTCCACCATCTGCTCGGCAATATACGCATAGCTCCACGAGCAGTTCAAAAGCGTCACGAGCCCCGTCAGCACATCCCCCGCCTGCGCCTCGCAGAGCATGTAATGGCTGTAGGCGCTGTTGTCGATGTGCGGGCGCGCATCGGCGATCTCCTTCTCCGTGACGCCGAGGCGCTTCATGTACGGAAGATGCGTGCGGAACGTCTCGTCGATCGTGTTCGCCATCTCCCCGCTCAAAAAGCGGATCTGCTCGAAGTCGTCGGTTTTCTGAAGGATCGCCGCAAAAATTTTCACGTAATCCCGCAGGTACAGATAATCCTGCACCATATAGTAGCGGAACTTTTCCTTCGGCAGCGTGCCGTCCGCCATCTCCGTCACAAACGGATGGGTCAGATACCGCGGCCAGAGCGCCTTTGCCCGCTCGTAGATCCTCTCGGAGAGCTTCACTCTGTTCTCCCCGCTCATTTGTGGGCGATGAGCGCGACGTAGCCGCCGCTCTGATAGCCGGGGACGACGTCCTCCACGCTCTCGTTTGTGTACATAGGGTTCTTCAAGAGCGTCTGGTAGAAGTCAAAATCGTGGAAGCCGAGCGATTTGAGCGCGTCGACCTTTTCCTCGGTCGAGTGCCACACGCCCGCGCAGCACAGCTCGAGCGGATACGGCAGTTTGGGCATGACACCGCGCAGGGACGGGTGGTCGAACGTGCCAACGGCCTTGGCGAGAAGGTACATGAAGCCGAACGCGCTCTCCTTGGGCACATCCAGCGAAATGAACTTGCCGTTCGGCTTGAGCGCCTTTTTGCACACGTCGAACGCGCGCGTCAGGTCCTCCATATAGCTGGAGCTGCCGTTCAAATAGATAATGTCGTAGGCGTTCTCCTCAAGCTCGACCTCCTCGATCGCGCCGAAGGCGATGACGTTGATACCGCGCTTCTGCGCGATCGCGCCCATGTCGCGCGAGGGCTCAACGCCCTCGATGTTCTTGCAGTCGATCATACTCTCGAACAGGCCGCTGCCGCAGCCGACGGAGAGCACGCGCTTCCCCGAAATATCGCCGATTGCCTTTTCAAACAGGCGGAATTCGCTCTGGAACACGTTTTCGTTTTCCATAAACCAGGCGTCGTACTGCGCCGCGTAGCCGTCAAATTTGGGTTTCATCGTCAAGTGATCCTTTCTGTTTTGTCAATTTTCAAGGTCCCGCCCGCCGTTTCCGCTTCCCTATTATCCTGTGCCGCAGGACGCGGGAAAACAGGCCGGGCCTGTGCCTTTTTGATGAATCATACCACAATCAGTCCCCTACCGCAACGGTATGTTTGCGGTAAATATCCATCACCTTTCGCCCGCGTACACGGCAGTTATAGAGTTCGTGTCACCCAATAGATTGAATCGGCAATGAGAAAAAGATGGATTCCGGTTGCAATTCACAGATGGGAGGGATGCATATGGAAGGCTTCATGACAAATGTTCTCAATTTATAAAGGGTACGATAAAGGGTAAATGGCACCTCAGGGCAATAAAAAAACCTTGAAGCCACTGAAGCTTCAAGGTTTTTCTGGTGCGCGGTACAGGACTCGAACCGGCAAAAAGGTGTTTTAGATTGTCCCTGCCTATGCCAACCGGTACCATAATGTGGGGAAGTCATGCGATTTTATTGCCATCTCATGTTAGGTAATCTTATCTCGTATCAATGCAGAAAGGCTAAAAATAAGGCTGAATTTTAGCTGCCGCACAGGACATGCCTTTTTCGTCAGAAGCCCGCTGCCTACTCTTGATCTTAGCGGTGTCATGTCCAAAAATCGAAAACAATTCAAACTCGTAGGAGTGTTCCATATAGTTCAAACGATGAAGGCCATTGATTTTACTCAAGGGAATACTCCTCGCACGATTGTTCTGACAGCCTACTATTTCATCATAAAGCAAAAGCTGCTACCGGACACTAAGAAATAATTCTCTCTAAGGACGGATCTACTTCCCGTCCTATTATCTGAAATGTATATTTTTTATGTTTCGAGTGTCTAACCCTCCTCGCTATAATAATTCCTTATTCTGTGAGTCGAACCCATTTCGTCCGATTGCCCTCGCACGGCTTTATTGTTGTCTCAGGACTACGCATACTACACCTGACCTTGCAGATGATGTAGTATTGCATAGCCGTACTGCAGAGCAGTTCCATTCGTCCCTTCCCTTATACGCTCAAACACTTACGCTAAACTGTTGCGATTCGTATTGGAGTCTCTCACTGTTGAACACGCCGAGCGTTACGTTTTTTACTGCACCGGCGCCGCCGACTGACACCAGCATGATCTGCTCTCTTTCACCCCCCGGCACACAGCGTCTCAAAAGCTCTCCTCTTCCGGATGCGCAAAATCACACCATTTTTACTTGTCAGCCTCGGCATACTTCGTTATAATATGTCAAGAAATCATCTGATGATTTTCGCGTCAAAATGACAAATTGTACGGAGAGGGGTCTATAATGGAATTACATTCTCAGCAGGTACGCGCACTTGCACCAGAGAGCGATCCGCTGAAGATCGGCATGGGTTGGACGATTGATGATCTGAGCAAACCCCAGATCATGGTGGAGAGCACCTTTGGCGACAGCCATCCCGGCAGCGCGCATCTCGATCAATTTGTAAGACAGGCCGTGCAGGCGGTCAACGAGCACGGCGGCAAAGCCGCCCGCTATTTTGCCACCGATCTGTGCGACGGTATCGCACAGGGACACGACGGCATCAATTACTCCCTCGCCCACCGTGAAGCCATCGTCGATTTGGTGGAAGCGCAGGCCAACGCAAGCGGATTTGACGGCGGCATATTCATCGCAAGCTGCGACAAGGCCGTTCCCGCCATGCTGATGAGCATCGGGCGGCTCAAGGAAATGAGCGCCATCGTCGTCACTGGCGGCGTCATGGAAGCCCATCCCCTGCCAGAGGAATACACCGTGCAGGATCCCGCCTGCGCGATCAACGAGCTCTTGACGCTCGAGCAGATCGGCAAATTCGACGCATGGGAAAAAACCGGCGTCATCTCCGGCCAGCAGCTGCGCTATTATAAGCACAACGCCTGCCCCAGCTGCGGCGCGTGCTCCTTTATGGGCACAGCCTCCACCATGCAGATCATGGCCGAGGCCCTCGGGCTGATGCTGCCTGGCACCGCGCTGATGCCCGCCACCGCCCCGGAGCTGAAAAAGGCCGCTTACGATGCGGGCGTCCAGCTGCTCAAGCTGCTGGAGCAAGGCATCCGCGCGCAGGACATCGTGACCAAAGAAAGCTTTGAAAACGCCGTCATGGTCCACGCCGCGATCTCCGGCTCCACCAACGCGACGATGCACCTGCCCGCCATCGCGCACGAATTCGGCATCGAGATCGATGCTGACACCTTCGACCGGATGCACCGCGGGGCGCACTATCTGCTCAACATCCGTCCCTCCGGCGACTGGCCCGCGCAGTATTTCTACTATGCCGGCGGCGTCCCCCGCGTGATGGAGGAGATCCGCTCCATGCTGCACCTCGACGCAATGACGGTGACTGGGAAAACGCTCGGCGAAAATCTGGACGCGCTGAAAAAGAGCAGCTTTTACGAGCACTGCGACGAGCTGCTGCGCGAAAAAACCGCACATCTGAGCCGCAGGCCGCTGCGCACCGATATCATCCGCACGTTCGAAAATGCCAAGGGCACAGACGGCAGCATTGCCATTCTCAAGGGCAACCTCGCCCCCGAGGGCTGCGTCATCAAGCACACCGCCTGCCCCAAAGAGATGTTTCAGGTCACGCTGCGGGCAAAGCCCTACGACAGCGAGGAAGCGTGCATCGCGGCCGTGCTGCACGGCGACGTCCGCCCCGGCGACGCGGTCTTTATCCGCTATGAGGGTCCGCGCGGCAGCGGGATACCCGAGATGTTCTATACCGGCGAGGCCATCTGCGCAGACCCGGCGCTTGCTTCCAGCGTAGCTCTCATCCCCGACGGGCGCTTTTCCGGCGCAAGCCGCGGCCCGGTCATCGGCCACGTCAGCCCCGAGGCTGCTGTCGGCGGGCCGATCGCGCTGGTGGAAGAGGGCGATCTGATCCGCATCGATGTTCCCGGCCGCGTGCTGGCGATCGTCGGCGTGAAGGGCGAGGAAAAAACGCCCGGCGAGATCGACGCCATTCTTGCCGCGCGCCGCGCGCGCTGGCAGGCAAAGCCGCCCAAATACAAAAAAGGCCTGCTCAAGCGTTATACCGAGCATGCCGTGAGCCCCATGAAGGGCGCCTATATGGAATGATCCTGACCGACAAAAAATGGGATGTACCGCGCGGTACATCCCATTTTTTTATCATTTTTTCAGCTTTTCCAGCTCGCTGAGAAGGCCGTCGCCGACCGCTTTGAATTCTTCCGCGCTCAGCGTCACCTTCGGCAGCGTATCGGTAAAGGGTCCGCCCCACTGCAAACCGTCCCGATGCTTCGGAACGAGGTGCACATGGAAATGCGAAACGATATCGCCGTAGATCGCGTAGTTGATCTTATCCGCCTTCGTGTAGTTCGCGATCGCGTGCGCCACGAGGGAGACCTCGGCAAAAAAACCGCTGCGCTGCTCGTCATCGAGCTCGAACATCTCGTCGTGATGGCCTTTGAGCGCCACGACGCAGCGTCCCTTGTGCTTCTGGTCGTTGAAAAGATAAACATCCGACCACTGAAGCTCGGTCAGCGGCGTCACAGCGCCAGCAGCCGCTCGTCCTTTTCGCAGTAAAAGCAGTTCATCCGCTTTACCTCTGCACTCTGCCGGTGCCGTCGCCGCCCATGAGCTTGGTCACGTCGGAAACATTCACGCGGTTGAAGTCGCCGATGACCGAGTGCTTCAGGCAGCTCGCTGCCACGGCAAACTCCAGCGCGGACTGCTTGTCCTCATAGTGGTTGAGACCGTAGAGCAGGCCGCCGGCAAAGCTGTCGCCGCCGCCGACGCGGTCCACGATGTCGCGGATCTCGTACTTCTTGGAAACGTAGAAGTCCTTGCCGTCGTTCAGGCAGGCCGCCCAGCCGTTCCAATCGGCACTGTG
>OGFG01003453.1_pt1 | contig 11326 bp, 2 predicted proteins | sample 1570761 | NCBI WGS metagenome assembly OGFG01 (sample SAMEA2581938, study PRJEB24529) | metagenome | biome: Human gut stool | place: China | collected 2011 | reverse complement strand
ATTTAACAGATGTTACAGGTTGCTTTACTGTTACCTTAATAGTTGCATATTTTTTACTGCCGTCTAGTGCCATTGCTTTAATTGTAGCATTACCTCTACCTTTTGCAGTAATTTTTCCACTTTGGTTTACTGTTGCTATCTTTGAGTTAGAAGTTGTCCACTTTAGCTTTTTGTTAGTTGCATTAGTTGGACTAACCTTAACTTTAACAGTTGTATTTCTACCATTTAATAATGTAACAGATTTCTTACTTAATGAAACTTTAGTAACTTTCTTTACTGTTGGTTTTGTTGGATTAGTAGGTTCGGCTTTAGGATTTACCTTTACTTTAAATGTATCTATATAGTCATAATGCTGTACAGTTACAGTTCTCTCACCTACTTTAGTAAGGTCATAATCTAAAGTATAGTTTTCTACTACTTTAGAAGTACCGTCCTTGTAATAAACAGTAACTTCAAGACCTGAAATATCTAAACCTTCACCTTCAGTATATTCTGTTTTATTAGGTAGCTTTGTTACTGCAATTCTATCAATATTATTGACCTTTATTTTACAAGTTGTTACAACAGGTTCTTTATCATCAGGATTTTGTACTGAAATTGAAATTGTTGCATCGCCAACACTTTTAGCAGTTACTTTACCGTCATTATCCACAGTTGCAACTTCCGGATTACTTGAAGTCCACTTAATCTCTGCTTCTGTTCTAACATTTTCAAATGTAGGAACTAAGTAAACAAAATTGTCAACTGTAAGGTTAGCACTTCTTGTGTTAAGTTTTACATTAGTATTGTGAATTTCGTATGTAGAACCTTTTGATGTATCCCACTTACCGTCAGAATGTAGATAGTACCAATTACCTTTGTATAAATAACCCGATGGGTCAACTGAAATTCTACTATTACTGTTAACAACATAAATCATATTGTCAAAGTTATCAACACCATCCGGATAAAGGTCACACTCTCCTGCTTTGTATCTATCCAGATTAATACTAAAAGTTTGTAAGTTCTTGTTATAATTAGGGTCATAATCGTTACCTAGTGGTCTTTTTTCAGAACCCTCAATACCGTTGGTAAATATAATATTATGTACATTCTCTGCAACATCAATGTAATAAACAACAGAATCATCATCTGTTTTAATAGAAGTAGGTCTCATTATGTAAGAATGTTGCTGGTCGTAACAAGCATCTTCACCACTCCACCAAAAAGCACAAGCAGTTGCATTGCTAAAATTAAACCACTTTTCTGGCATCGCAAAGAAATATCTCTTTGACTTATTGTTTATAGGACCTGTATAAGTACCACCTAAACTTGTAACAAATTTAGATTTTCTCATTTCAGGTGTTACTTTTTTATCATTTACATAAACTCTAACCTTTAGCTTTGCAGTTAAAACAATTTTTACTGTTGAATTAGGTTCTGTGATTGTTAGTAAAGCATTTTCAGAACCGGGATCTTTCTCACCATAATAAACATAGCCAGGTTCCCATTGACCATTAGTAGTTACATAAAATTCATATGGTGTACCGTCTGTCTTAGGGTTTACGCCTTTTAATGTAATCTCATAAGAACCATCTTGGTTCTTTGTCATCTTATTTATTTCATTATCTTTTTCCCAATTAATACCGTTACAAAGACCGGCTTCACCTGCAACATAATGGGTAGTTTCTGTTGGTACAACTTTACCCGGTGCATCTACACCATCAACAAGCACTTTTACAAAGCCATCTGTAATTACTTTACCGTCTTTGTTTCTGGTACCCTTCAAAGTTAAAATAACATCAACTGTTGAATTATCCATTGGTACGGAAAATTCAATATCTTGTGGGTTATTCTCACCAAGATTTGAACCGAAATTAACACTCCAATCATGATCTTCTGTAACCTTGATTGAGTAACAATCTGACTTAGAAACATTTGTATATGTTTTCTTGTAAGTACCATCCGACTGAACCACCATATCATCAGCTACAGTTGTTGGGTCCCATTTTGCACCTAAAAACGGTGCATCACCTACAACTGTATAAGTATGAGTCTTATCAATTGTAGTAGCTGATACTGATAGCCCACCAAAAATTGAACATACCATTAATAATGATAAAAACACACTAAAGAATTTATTTATTCTCATATGTAGCCCTCCTACATTAATATAGTTATATTTTACCATAATATAAAAACTTGTTCTACAATAATAATACACCAACATTCTTATAATGATTTATGCAATATGCTTAAACTTTTTGAACTATTTTTTAATAGTAAAAGAAAATCAGATGGCAATATAATCACCATCTGATTTTTTAATTGTATATATTCTGTTTTATATGAGGAATGTAAAAAAGTATTAGTCTGCAATCTTAGTCATATTACCATTTGAGAAAGTATATGTACCTTTTTCAAAATGATAGTTCTGACCGTTTCTGCTGTCCCAACTACCGTTACCGTTGTTAAAGCAAACATTTGCATAAGTTGAAGTACCTAGGTCAATTGTATACTTATGAGTATAACCTGTCTTTTCGTTAGTTGAAGTCATTTTGTAACCAGGAGCATCAGTCCAAGAGCCATTACCTACCTGATAATGAATATATGGAGTTGAGTAACCCTTGTAGTAGATTGTTACTACATTTTCTGAAGCTTTGTCTACTGTAACTTCAATTGATCTGCCGGCAATATACTTACCATTGTGCTTAATTTGTAATAGCATTGTATATTTTCCTGCTTCCTTAGGTGTCCAGTTAGCAGTTCTGTCACTATTTGTTGTAAGTGTTTCTGTCTTGTTATCTTTAGTTACCGTATAAGTATAATCGTGATATGTAACAAGTGATGATAGATTCTTAATATCAGCACTAAATTTAACTATATCATTTACTTTTACTGTACTACTGCTAATATTTAAATTATCAATACAAGCTTGAGCAACATAAATACTTTTTGTAACTGTTACTGTTGCACCGGTAGCGTCCTTAACTGTTACTTCATAGTTATAGTTACCAATATATTCAGGAATAACTGTAAAAGTATTCTTAGTTGAAAATGGCTGTAAAACAGTTCTTGTATTGTACTGGTTCATTGCAAATTCATACTGATATGGTGCTTTACCACCTGATACATTAACTGACATATTAACATTATCACAGAAAGGAACTGAACCTGTGTTTGAATTAATGTTAAATTGGTTTATCTTTAGAGGTTGTTTCTCTGCAACTGTAACAGTTTTTTCAGCCATTACATAATTAGTTGAGCCATAGCTTTCTTTTGAATAAACTCTAACCCTATAAGTACCGGATTTGTTAAACTGCCATAAACAACTACTGGCACCTGCATAGTCATAAATTGTAACTTCGTGATTATTTGAATCTAAATATGTGTATTTACTTACAGCATTGGAAGTAGCATTTTTTAATTTAACTTTCATATCTATAAAATCACCAACAGTGATTTTACCATCAGCCGGAGTAATATCAAATGATTCAATACCGAATTTATCATCTTCTACCGGAGTAATTACACCATTCTTAAACGTGTATGTACCCTTGTTGAAACGATAGTTTCTACCATTGTTGCTGTCCCAATTACCGTTGCCGTCATTGAAACATACATTTGCGTAATTCTTATCGCCAAGGTTAATTACGTACTTATGTGAATAACCGTCTTTTTCGTTAGTTGCAATCATTTTGTAACCCGGTGCGTTAGTCCAAGAACCATTTTCTACCTGATAGTGAATGTATGGAGAATAATAACCAACATAGTAAATTACAACTAGATTATCAGTTGTGTCTTTCTTATTAACAACATAGTTCACTGTCTTTGTTGCAGACTGACCGGACATATCACCCATATTACAAGTGATTGTATAATTACCGGCTTCAGTTGGTGTCCAATCTACTGAAGCATTGTATGGATCTTCCAGAGTTTCTACAACATTTCCATCTTTCTTAATCTCATATTTCAGATAATTATATCTGCCATACTTTGATTGAGAATATTCAATATCTGCCTTAATATTAATCTTTGTACCAACATACTGTGGAGAAGTTGGTGAAGTAACAATATTTTTGATTGTTAATGTATTTACCTTAATTGGCTTAAATGTTTTTGTTAGAGTCTTACCATCAGCATCTGTTACCTTAGCAAATACTGTGATATCACCACCCTTTTTTGCATAGAAGTAATAAGAAGAGTTAGTAGTTTTTTCTGTCTTTGTATTACCGTCTTGAGTGTAACCAAATTCATATGTATATGGAGTTTTACCACCAGATGCTGTAATATAGCAACTAACACAACCGTTTACATATGTTGAATCACTAGGAAACACTTCTGCATTATCGATTTTAAATTCTTTCTTTGGTGAAACTATAACAGTCTTTTCAGCCATTACATAATCTTTTGCATTATAGCTTTCTTTTGAATAAACTCTAACTTTATAAGCACCGGCTTCACTAGTCTGCCATGAACAACCACTGACACTCGCATAGTCATAAATTGTATATTCTTTATTGTTTGAATCTAAATATGTGAATTTACTTACAGCACCGGAAGTAGCATTCTTAAGTGTTACTTTTATTGAAACATAATCACCTGCTTCAATTTTACCATCTGCCGGAGTAACATCGAATGACTTAATGCCAAAATTATTATCAACTGCAATTGGTGTAATTACACCATTTTTAAATGTATATGTGCCCTTTTTGAACTTATAGTTTTGACCGTTTTTACTATCCCAATTATTATTACCATCATTGAAACAAACATTAGCATAGTCTGATGTACCTAGGTCAATTGTATATGTATGTGTGTAACCATCAACTGTTGTATCAGGTGTCATTGCTTTACCCGGTGCTGTAGTCCAGTTACCATCACCTACCTGATAATGGATATATGGTGATGAGTAACCTTTGTAGTAAATTGTTACTGCATTCTTATCAGGAGTAGTACCGCCAGCATTTACAGTAATATCTTTTGAATTACCATTTAATTTTACTGTACCGTTTAAATCTGACTTATATGTTTTATTATTGTTATTATCTACAATCTTAACATCTGATACAGATAGTGTACTGTCATTATTATCTGTGTCCTGAAAACTAAATGTCCAAGTATAATCCTCTACATTATTAGAATTCAAGTTTTCAACTATACTGTTTAAATCGTATGTAAATGTACCCTTAGCTTCTGTTTTTGTACCATCAAAGGAGTAATCATTATTTACATAATAATTACTATATGTTTCAAATGGTTCAGAATAAGATGAATAAGTTGAACCTGTTGTTTTATTCTTAGCAATAATTTTAATTTTTATATCATTACGGCTTTTTGAACTTAGTGTATATTCAAAATTAATATTTGAACAATCAGATACCGGCTTTACAGATATTCTTGCTATATCATCAATACAATTAGCTCTTACTCTATTTGATAAAACTGTACTATTATTTACTGATGAAGTTCTATTGATTGAATCATAAGAAATCCAAATATATCCGTTATTCAACCAATCATCACCCCAAGAGTTTGCAACCTTGAAAGCACCTTTTTCGCCTTCTTGTACCTTACCGTCTTCATTAATATCATACCAAATGTCATCATCATAACCAACAATAGTCATACGATGACCGCCTCTTGTTGACACAAGATAAGGTACTATATACTGTCCGGCATACTTTGTATTTTCCGGTATCTGACTATTCTTTTGAATTATTCCATAAGTAAATCCGTATGCTGCATGTGTTGAAAAAGTAAGTACTTCCCCATTAATAAGTGCAGTCTTAACTGTGTCTAGATTGCTACTTTTAGGATTTGTAATAGGTGTTTCACCATCACCTGTTGAAATATAACTATAACTACTTAACTTATATTTCTGTGCTTCGTCAAAAGCCTCTTTTGTAACTGTCCATTTTGCAGGATCTGTAATATTGGGTGAATTTTTAATTGTAGGTGCACCAATATTTCTTAAAACACTATATGTAGCACTATCATATGAACCAATATCATCACTAAAGTTAGTGAAATTATATGTCCATAAAGGTGAAAAGCTATTTTCATAAGTAGCAGTTCTGTTAAGTTTTTTATTTTGAGTATAACTAAACTGATAGTATGTTTCTGCCCATGCAACACAAGAACCTACACTGCCTTGGCTCTTAATTGGTGGGAAATACTTACTTTGGCTATTATCCACCTTTGAAGGTAAATCACTGTCACCATCAAGTGCCTGAGCCTTAGCTTTAGCCTTTGTTGTACCTTCTTCCTTAGCAACAATTGAATAATACTGATTTTCGCTACTAATTGTAGGAGCATTATCATCATCACTTTTACCTAGGTCACCTGTACCGAACTTTTGACCATCAACATCAACTACTGTTGAATTTTTGTTGACATCTGTAGCTTGTGTATTATTTGTTTTATTTTCAGTTGCAAATGCAGTTAGAACTGAAAAACTTGACACTGTCATCAATACACATAACAATACAGATAACGCTCTCATTGTTTGTTTTCTCAATTTTCTTCCTCCTATTTGTAGCTTTTGCTACATTTTTGAACTTGTTTTTATACAAATTCCACAATCAATTATAGTGTGTTTTCAAACTTTTTACAACTAAAATTGAACAAAAATAAACTTTTCTATAATAAACACTATATTTATTTCAATTCACTTATAGATTTATGTACATTTTTATTTCGCAATCTTTTATTTATCAAAAAGTTGTACAAAACATTTTCATATTGTTTGTTTTAAATATCAATATATCATAATAAAAATATAGATATATCAAATAGTATATATGTCCAATTAATTTATTTAGTAATAAATTTGCTAAAAATATACAATCACTATAAATACCGTACAGAAAAAAACATAAATATAAACTTTATTTAATGTAAAAGTACTTTAATTATACAAGGTACAATGATATAATTAATTTAAAGATTTATCTTTGAAAGGTGGTGCTATTATGGCAGAAACATATGAACAAAAGATTGAAAGAAAATTGAAAGTTAAGCAACAAGTTATTGCAGTTGCATCCGGCAGAGAAAAAGCTGACCTTGTACTGAAAAATGCAACATATCTAAATGTATTTTCTAATGAATTTTTAGTAGGTGACATTGCAGTTTCTAACGGTCTAATTGCCGGTATTGGAAAATATAACGGTAAAGTTGAAGTTGATGTTAGGGGCAAAATTGTATTACCCGGATTTATTGATGCACATATTCACCTAGAAAGCTCAATGGTATCTCCTACCGAATTTGCAAAGGCTGTTATCTCTCACGGTACAACTACTGTTATTACTGACCCACATGAAATTGCAAATGTTATGGGAACTGATGGCATTGAATATATGATTGAGGCTACAAGTAATTTGCCTTTAGATGTTCACTTTATGTTGCCGTCTTGTGTACCGGCTACTGAAATTGATGAAAGTGGTGCAGTTCTTGAATACAATGATATTGACAAATATTTTGAACACAAAAAAGTTCTTGGTCTTGCTGAAATGATGAACTATGTTGGTGTTATAAATGGTGACAGTAAAGTAGTTTCAAAGATTATTGCATCTCAAGCACACCACAAAAAAATTGATGGTCATGCACCTGAGCTTTCCGGTAATAACCTTAATGCATATATTTCAGCAGGTGTATATTCTGACCATGAATGTTCAACCTTTGAAAATGCTCTTGAGAAATTACAAAAAGGTCAATTCATTATGATTAGAGAAGGTACTGCTGCTCACAACCTAAAAGCACTAATGCCTTTACTTAATGACAAATACTATGCAAGGTGTATGTTTGCTACTGATGACAAGCACCCAAATGATTTATTATATGGTGGCCACATTGACTACATAGTTAAAGAGGCAATCAGAAATGGTGCTAATCCTATTATTGCACTAAAGGTTGCAACCCATCATGCAGCAAGATACTTTTTACTTAACAATAAAGGTGCTATTGCCTCAGGTTACTTAGCTGATATAGTAGTAGTAGACAACATTAGGGACTTTGACATTCAGCAAGTTTATAAAAGAGGTAAACTAGTATTTGACGGTAAAAAGGTTATTGACTTCCCTACTCCTACTATTGAAAGTAGATTAGTAGAGAAATGCCACAAAACTTTCCACCTTGACAAAGTTACACCTGAAAGTTTTGATATTAAAGGTGATTTAGGATTGATAGGTTTAGTTAGTGGTGAACTGCTAACAAAAAATCTCGGTACTGCTAACCATATTGATGTTGAAAATGATATACTAAAAATTGCTTGTGTTGAACGACACAAAAACACAAACCACATTGGCGTAGGATATGTTAAGGGTTATTCCCTAAAGTCAGGTGCAGTTGCTACTTCTATTGCTCACGACTCACACAACATTATTACAGTAGGTTGCAGTGACTCTGATATTGCAATTGCAGTTAACGCAATTAAGGATAATAACGGTGGTATTGTTGTGGTCGAAAATGGTGAAATCAAAGCATTACTGGAATTACCTATTGCCGGTTTAATGTCGGAAGAACCATTAAAAGTAGTTAATGATAAACTTGAAAAAGCAAAAGCCTCTGCTTATAGCTTAGGTGTTAGCAAAAATATTGACCCGTTTATGACACTTTCATTTATCAGTTTACCTGTTATCCCATCACTTAGAATCACTACTAAAGGTGTTTTTGATGTTGATAAATGGAAAATTGTTGAATAAAAAAATTAATATAATATACAAAATAGCCACTACAAATTGTAGTGGCTATTTTTTAGTATAAACTAGGAATGATTACGATTTAAAAGCATCAATAATCTGTAGTAGAAAAATCAATATTATCTTCCTTGTTTTCTAGTACATCTTTACCTAAAAAATAATCTTCAATATACTCCCAACGCTCTTCATCGCTCTGCAAATCATTGAAGAATTTAAGCAAAATCGCATTATCTCTCTCATTCTTTTTTCTAGCTTTTACAACATATTCATTTTTATATTTTATATTACCTAAAACTATATTTTTAACTTTATTAGGATCATTTAATCTAATAAATATTTCCGGTTCTTCCCCTCCGGAAATTTCATAAGTAATATAATCAAAAATAGACAGCAATTTTAATGCCCTACTTGACAAGTTATCTTTAGATAAATCCATATATCGTGAATATGATTTAGCATCATTAGAATTAGATATTAGGTACATAATTTTTGATTTGATTATTGGTCTTCTCAAAATCTCTTTTAGATTACCATACACAATAGAATAATACATTTTTCCAGTTGAATCATTTATTCTTTTTTTAATACATTTATGATCCGGATCCGCTAATTCAAATAATGAATTACCAATAATTCTGGCTTTGGTATTACCGTACTTTTCTTGAATTTTTTTAATAAAATCTTCGAGTGTAAAATAATTTCTTCTAAAGTTAACATGCAATAAATCTGATATATATTCAAAATCATTCAATATCATCTCTTGAATATTAGATAAAAGAAAATCACCACGAGTTTCTATTTTAACTCTTTGCCTTGGATAGATATATTGTCGTATAGAAGGCATAATATTAACTTTATTAAATTTTGCTGACTCGGTGTTAAAATAATAATACTTAAACTGAGGAAAAGAAATATTAGGATGGAATTTCTCCCAAATTTCTTTAAGATCAATAGAATATACATCTCCAACATCACTAAGAACAACATTATCTTTTTGAACTTCTTTATAACGACCTTTCTCTATATATTTCATATATTTGCCATACTCTGAATTTAAGACTTTATCCTCATAATCCTTTGATACACAAATAAAAGCTTTCGTGAAAACGCTCTGTGGTCTTGATATAAGTACTTTAAAATTGTACTTATCGTAAAAATCTTTTTCTATCATTAAAAGACAAGTTTTTAGTTTATTGATACAATCGCCCTCATTTTTACCATTAAAAATATAAGTGAAGGATTGAGGTGTTATTAAAAAGTTTCTACTTTCATTCTTATTTTTATAAGTATCATATATACCTTCTAAAACCTCTTTAATTTGATATTGTCTAATTTGGGACATACCAAATAATGTTCTCATATAACTCATATCATTATAGAAAAAGTCAGTAATTGCAGTACCAATCATATCCTGTTTTCTTGCTACACGTCCTATTTCTTGTACATAATCACAAAGATTACCACTTATAGCGTAATGATAAACATTTTTCACATCATTTACATCAATACCCATTCCGAAAGCTTTAGTCGCAAATATAACTGGTTTTTTACCTTCTCTAAAATCATTAAATACCTGTTGCTTATAATTACTAAATGCATCCAATTTTAAATCATCTATATTTCTACCTGTGTATTTTCCGATCCTATCATCTGTGATAATACCAACAAATCCTTTGGTGCCTTTAGATGCATTATTCACTAGTGATGCATAAGGAAAATATGTAATTGTTTTCTCATTATTATTAAGCCAATGTGCAATTCGTTCATTTAAAACTCTCGTTTTTTCCTTATCATATTCATTTCTCGGTAATTTTTTACCTGGATAATAATTTACAATTTCAAATTTAATGTCTTTTCTACAAACATATCCTATGTACTTTACAGGATTTTCCATATATAGACTAATTATGGTATCACTTACCGAATCATCTTCTCCTCCATTAATTGCTGTAGCTGTAAATGCACAAATAGGAAAATGATATATTTTTCTCTCCATTTTTTTATGGGTTTGTATTTTGTTTCGTAAGCTATAAATATAACTACCTAAATACCAATAATCTGGTCTGAAACCAACACCCCAAGTAGTAACTATATGAGCCTCATCTACAATCATAAGTCCTATTTCTCTTTCACCAATAATATTTTCTATAGAATAAGATAAAAGTGTCTCTGGACTAAGATACAATAAATCTACCTCTCCATTTTTTACTTTTTTAAGTACGGCTTCTTTTTCCACTTGAGAAATTAAATCTGAATTAAAAGTCTCAACTCTTGTGTAACCATTCTTTATAAGTTTTTCCTTTTGATCTTGCATTAAAGCTTTAACAGGTTCAATAATAATAGTCAATTTATTGTATTTTTTCGCAAGGTAAACGGCTGGAATTTGAAACATTATTGATTTACCTGCACCGGTAGATGCAGTAATAAAAATATCCCTAAAGGTATTACCTGTTTCATCATTATAGGAGTTTTCAGCTTGTCTTATAATTTCTTCCATAATATTGACTTGGGACAGTTCAATAAGTTCTTTATTAATATCCGGATTTTTATAAAATAAAATATCTCTAAATTTTTCAAAACCATTTATATGAATATCATTATTTGCAATATACTTTAATTCTTCTTCTAACTGTATTTCTTCTTGTAAC
>OGFG01003450.1_pt1 | contig 11338 bp, 14 predicted proteins | sample 1570761 | NCBI WGS metagenome assembly OGFG01 (sample SAMEA2581938, study PRJEB24529) | metagenome | biome: Human gut stool | place: China | collected 2011 | reverse complement strand
CGAATGGATAGTTCGCAGATAAAGCACCTGCTTTGGTCAGGGAATTAAATAATGTGGACTTTCCAACGTTTGGAAGTCCGACGATTCCTAATTTCATATTTTCTATATCTCCTTTGTTTTTCCTTTATTTTCAAGGGTTTTGCATCTGCTCTTTTGGCTAGGTGCACCATTTAGTGCACCACTTTTTATCAACCTATCAAATTTAGAGCTTCTGCAACTAATTCCATCTCTTTTTGTTTTTCGTCCTCTGTTATGTGCACATACAAATTCATTGTTATCTGAATTGATGAGTGCCCGAGTAATTTCTGCAAGGTCTTAGGCTTCATACCAGCTTCAATACATCTTGTCGCAAAGGTATGTCTTAGTACGTGCATAGAAAATCTTTTAATTCCTACTTTATCACATATCTTGAATAAAGCGGTGTCATAGGTGCTATTCTTCACAGGCTCGCCCTTGCGACAAAGGAAAATAAATTCTTTCCATTCCTCTGGAATTTCTTTGATTTTCTTATTCTTTTCTTTCTGTGCCTTTAAGATTCTGATAGCTTCATCTGTTAAAGGGATTGTTCTATAACCCGATTTACTTTTGGGTTCGCCAATTCGCCATTCGCCAACCTTATAGCGATACTCCATAGACTGCTCGATAGTCAATACACAATTTTCAAAATCAACGTGTCTCCATTCTAAGCCAACCAATTCGCCTGTTCGCAAGCCATTGTCTACATTCTTGCAACTATTTAAAGCGTTTCTGCTTGCGATTTCCATACTTATCTACAAATCTTGCAGAATATAAGCCGTTCTTCTGTTGGTTAATACCAACACCTAATTCCTTTCCTTTTAAATCCTTTCCCATATATAAAGCTCCTTTTAAAAAAGAAGCCCTAATACAGCGTATAGAGTATTATAGCATATTAGAGCTTCTTTGTGTAAAAAAGTTTTAGATTTCTACGTTTTCTGAAATGTACTTTTCAAATTCTTTCTTTTTGATTAGTCGTTTGTTACCTACGAATAGTACAAACGGGCATCTCGGATTTTTTACTAGCTCATATAACTTGTTTTCACCGATATTGCTTATTTGAGCAGTTTCGGGTATCGTCCAAGCTATCTTATCGCAAATAGGAACATCATTTCTCATATCATCAACACCCACTTACACCTTTCTATTTAGAATTCCTCGTCGTCAATCGTTTCCTTCTTCACATACCAAGTCATCATCAAAGTAGTCCGAATCGTCATACTCTTCTGAATCAGCGTCATAATCATCATCAAAGGCTGATTCCATAAAATCGCACATAAAATCATAGTGTCTGGCTTCATCAGCAACTTTCTCAATGCTCTTTCGTACAGGACTATCTTCATCATCAGATAACATATCACGATTTAATTCTTCATAATGCTTTGCAACAGACTTAGCCCTATATACAATATCAATAAATACACTATCCGTTCTCAGCTTTCTGATTGCCTGTCCAACTGTGAAATTGTCATAACCCATAAGGCACACCTCCTGTTCCTGCAAAAATATCTCATTGCCATAACATTTAATATTCTAGATTCATCCTCTCATACGTTAAAATGATGAACCTCTGTGCACATAATTCTTTCAATATTGAAATGACTTCTTTAAGACTGAAACTATCATAACGCAATTTATCTACGTATTTTACGTTATGATTTGGTAGGTAGCACGACATAATTTGGCAGGTACTCTCTTCTTTTTATTCCATGTATGATATATCCTTGGTTAATAAATTCAACGTAAAGGAGATTTTTTTATGAATAACTTACAGATATCTACCAGCAACTATTTGGAATATTGCAGAACGCAGAAACGTCTGGATGAAAAAACACTAAAGGCTTATCAGATTGACCTGAGACAATTTTCTGACCAAGCCACTACCACAGAAATAACAGAAATAACTCCAAACATGTTAGAAAATTACATTGCCAGCTTGCATCAACAGTACAAACCCAAGACAGTAAAACGGAAGATTGCCTCTATAAAGGCTCTTTTTCATTATTTTGAATATAGAGAGATAATTGAGCGAAATCCTTTCAATAAAATACAAGTACGCTTTCGTGAACCAGTCATTTTACCAAAAACCATACCATTGCATACTGTTGAACTATTTCTGTCTACAATCTATAAACAACGAATATTCGCCAAAACTGATTATCAACGAAAAAATGCACTTAGAGATGCTGCCGTCGCAGAACTCTTATTTGCTACCGGAATGCGAATATCCGAACTTTGTACGCTAAACTGCGGCGATATCAATTTGTACGATGGCACTTTACTTATATATGGCAAAGGAGATAAAGAAAGACGTATACAGATTGGGAATGATGCTGTTATTCGTATTTTACAAGAATACAAAAATCTTTTTCATGCAGGAATAAATAGTTATGAACATTTCTTTGTCAATCAAAACGGTAAACCCTTATCAGATCAAGCTGTCCGCAGAATGATTAACAAATACAGCTCTCTTGCTGCTATTGAGTTACACATCACACCACATATGTTTCGACACACTTTTGCAACTAGTCTGCTTGAAGCTGATGTTGATATCCGTTATATTCAAGAAATGCTTGGGCATAGTTCCATCAATGTTACAGAGATCTACACCCATGTGGCATTGGCAAAGCAAAAAGATATTTTAACTTCCAAACATCCCAGGAAAAATTTTAATATATAAACAAATAGAAGCCACAATAATTTCAGTTGAGAAATCATTGTGGCTTCTACTTATATTTCCAACGGATAATCAACAGTTATCAGTTATGTTTTATGACTGCTAAAACTACTTTATTGTCTTTATATATTGTAAGGATACGCAGGTGCTATTTATCAAATACAAAACAATTTTGATTGTTGAGGTGTTACAAATGGATAATATACAAGAACTGTTTAGAGAGCATGCAAATCATTTTACAATTTATGTTGTAGAACAAAAGTTTGTAGTCGGGCAAGGCTTTGAATTTTTCAAATCATTCAAAGGAAAACCTAATTATATTGACAGCGATCAAAATGCCAAAAATTTAATTGGCAAAATCTTTAGTTGGATTGGCAAAAAAATACCAGTAGTCGGAGCAATGGTAAAAATTGCATTTGATGGTTTGTCTCCTGCTGGAATAGTAGATGTTGTAATTGCGTTGTCAAAGTTGTTTATGACACAAGAACATCAAGCAGCGGGGCCTAATGTGATTGATCCAATTATTATACAAGAGGGTAAGGTACTAAAAAAATATATAACACAACTTGTCACATTACATAAAAGCAGTATTTTAGCACCGGCTATTATTATTTTACTACAAGATAATAATTTTGAAAGGGCAAAGGCATTACTTTCTGAATGTCCCGATGGATTATATATTAAGTTTATTCGCAATAGTGGAAAAACAGAGCTAGATAGAATAATTAATACTGGGGCTACAAATATTGATGGCTTTATCAATGCGTTTGCCCATCAATGTTTTAGTACTTGTTCAAACACACGCCATGATATTTTGTTGAATGAAGAATGGGCTGCTGATTCAAAGGTAAAAAAATATGTTCCTCGATTGTTAAAATATAGGGCTGAATTATTATGTGATGAAAAAAATGAGACATTATCCGAATTATCTAATTTTATTACGGGACTGCAAAATGAGTTAGATACAGAAAATTTATCAATGAATGATAGAATTTTAATGAGAAATTTTTTGTGTATTTCTAAAATTTTTAGAGTTTTTTGCAATGATAGGGGAGGTCAAGATATTACAGAAGCACTTTCGTTGGCGAAGGAATTAGATAATAAAATATTATTGGCACATGTATATAAATATGCATATTTTTTCCCAAACAAGAGTATCGCAGAGCAAAATATATACCTAGAAGAAGCTTATAAAATTTTTGTTGAAAATGAAATGGCAGACAATGCAATATATTGCAAAAACAATCGATTGGTACGTCAATTTGATATGGACAAAATCTCAAATCGAGACTTTACAGATATGGTAGGAGAAGCAACTAGTGATGTGCCAGGGTTAGTAGGTATGCCTCATTTATTTAATAATGCAGGGATAGCATTTATGATGACAGCACAACCTGATTTAGCGTTAGAGTATTTTGAACATGGAATGGATTATGCAAAATCATCAGAACGCTTGGTACAAAAACTTGCTATTATGTGTAATCAATTGATTACGAAATCATATTACCACGAAAAAATTGAGTATTCAGAAATTGAAAAATTATTAATACAAATATTTGATGGTATGGTTCAATACCAAAAATTGCCATTTATTTCATCGCGATACGTAATGAATCTATTAATGATTTCATTGAGAGAAAATCCAAATTGGACAAAAGAATTTTTGCAGAACTATGCAATCCTTGATTTGATAAATCAAGGACTACATAATAATACCATCGGGTCAGGGCAACTATTAATGCAATTAGATTTTATTGACCAGAAATTTCCAGAATTTAATTTTAAATCTTCATATGCAATTCCTAAAGGAATAATGCAGGTGACTGGAAAACGCAAAGAATTTATCGAAAAATCAGGGCTAAATCCATTCTATTTTTGCACGTGGTTATAAAAAGCAAGCATAGATAAACTAAGTAAAAAATTGTGAACATTGCATTCGTCGGTAATGCTTTCAAGTGCTTTAATGTATGGATATATAGTGTGATCCTCACTTATCATTGAAAATGAATGAGAGAACGCATTATTTATCCATACAGTTGGCATAGGATTTAACTCAACAAAGTAGACATTTTCTAATGAAAGCGGTTTGTTTAAAATTGATTTCAACTCATCACGTGATTGACATTTTATGCGTGCATCAATTCTGCAGAATGTATTAATCGATAAATTTTGCAGTAATTCTAAATATTTTTTTTCTAAGTTTTTTTCCAACGAAAAAATGGTTCCTCTTTTAAATCCACTCCTTGTGTCTTTATATGTTTCCCCCAAATACCAATCGACACTTTCTTCTTCTGGGATATATATTACTGTCGGCATGAAATCCATTTGTCCAGAATATGGATTATAAACAATTGGTGTAGTAATATCATAACCCTTTATAAATTCTTGATACAACCCATCTGGTTCATCTCCGGTTAAAGGGCCTTTTTTGATGCCAATGCTGCTTCCGAGATTAAGAGGTCGAAATAGACCGTCGGGATTATCACGAGGTAACGATTTCGGAACGTTTAATCCAGTTGCAAAAGCAGACAAATTAGACAATCGTTTGTTTTCGCCTGATAATATAGCAACTGAATCACATGGAATACATGGAATTTTAAAGAAACTGCAAATTGACGGAATCAATGCCATAGGAGAAAGTTCACATCCGCCACAATTTAAATTGAGCACATAATCCAAATGAGGTAATGTTTCGGCTATTGCTTTTTCTACAAAAGTACGGACATCTAAGATAAATGGTCTACAGTGTAATTGTTGAATAGCCATAAGCCATTTTGAAATTATGTCACTTTCCCAAAAATGATAATGTGAAAATCCAGGTGCATCTTCACCTTCATAAGTATAGACAACACCAATAGTTTTTCCTTGAATGGTATGTAAATCTCGCATATTAAATTTCCCCTTTCGCGTTTGTATATTATTTATGCGTAAAAATAATTACATGCATCAGATAACTTATCTTTATAATTTATAAAGGCCAATGAGCAATTTAATTGACCACAAAAATTAACTGATAACTGTTGATTATCGATAAATAATTATAGCATATCTCCAACCTAACTTCACTACATTTTACATATTATCTCAACATTTCTAAATTTTCTGCTGCCACTTGTAATATCATCTCTAAATATCGTATCTGTTCAGCACTTTTCCCTTCAAGGCATTTATAAAACTTATTCTTTTTTCCCGGCATTACTCCAAACAACAAAAAATCTGTACTAACCCCCAATATCTGCGCTATTTCCATCAGCTTATCCACGGAGCAAGCAGTTTCACCACCTTCAATCCGTTGCAGCTGTCTCTCCGTAGTATAATCTAACTTCTCTGCCATGACACATTGCGTCATATTCCAGCTTTTCCGTAGCTGTTGTATTCTTTTACCAACCGCTTTTTCATCATAATATTGCACTCATTTCTCATTTCCGACGTCTGTTCTATTTGCTAAGCATAGCACCATTCTATCGCATTATACCTTAGTATGGGAGTGACTATATCAACTCTCATCAGCGGAATATTGTACACCTTTTCAAAATTAAAAATAAAAATAACCCTACGAGGAATGAATCTCACAAGGTCATTCTAATCTCAACACCTGAATATTGCCACAACCGTATTCCTATTTTCACAGTACAATTCCGTTTTTAAAAATGTATTTCTCAAAAAAGTATTTTTATCTCCGCAAATAAATATCTTCACCATTTAAAATCTGACCTAATATATACAATGCAAACTCCATCTCCTGCTTACTACGTTCTAACATCATATATGCAAAACGTTCCATATAATCATCTGTACTTTCTTCATGCAACAATGCAGTCGGCGTTGTTTTTAATGCCTGCACAATGCGAAGATATGTATCAAGACTCATTATACGCCGACCACTTTCAACGCTTTTTTCTGAACTTTGCAGAACGGTTACACTAACCGGCTGATTACAGAAAATATCCTCAAAGTTCTTTTTTTCTCACTATTCAAACAAATTTTCTTCTCGTTTTTTAGTACTTTCTCGATGTGTATGCTGATTTTTCTAATTTTGTCATAAAAAGAGAAATAAATATTTTTTTCACTTAACATTGCATTTTCTTTACCGAACTAAAAATATTACCAAATTTAATTATATTCTCAGCCGTGCTTATCCTAAATTGCACATTTCTTCCAAAATCCGCAATATATCATGAATCCGACTAATTTGCTTTGGTTTCAATGCCTCCAAAACACAAACGATTCTTTCACTTCCTCGATGCTCTGGATCCTCCCCCAGCATAATATAATCACAGCTTACTGATAGTGCCTGCGATATCCGACATAACGTATCCGCTGAAAATCCCTTTTTCCCTGTTTCTATTTCATACAAAAATTTAGATGAAATATCAACTTTTTCCGCAAATGCCTCCCTTGTATAATTTTGTATTTCACGCAACTCTCTTATTCGCTCTCCAACTTGTATATCCGACATAAGCCCCTCCATTATGTCAAAATTTTATCTCTTTCGACAAATGGCAATAAACCCGCTATCATTCTATAACCACTTACCTAAAGTTCCTAATTACAAGTTTAATAGCTATTTCTTGAGCATCTTTTTATTTTTCTAGACTCCATAATATTGTGACCAAACTACTATATAATCTAAATTTTTACATTTTTTTCTACCATTTTTCGCATTCAACAAAAAAAAATCTTTACTCAGTCAAAATTTAATGTTCATGAGATTTTTCTGATATCCTCACCTTTAGAACAAAGGAGATGTTTATGGATCTTATCAGAAATTATTTAAAACAAAATTACCATTTAAGCAGCTATCAAATTGCTCAAATTATTTTTTTATTTAAAACACTATCTTCCGAATTGAGCAAGATAGTCATTATGGGCATTTTATTTCATAACTGCCTGGGACATTATATATTTGCCTTGTTTATTATGCTTTGCTTAAGAAGCATAACCGGTGGTTTACATTTCTATACTTATATAGGATGTCTTTTCACATCCATTCTCTACCTATGGAGTGTATTGTTCCCACTTTCTGCCATAAATTTAACACAATATGTAAAATTAACTTTACTACTAGTTTGCATCTTATCCTGTTACATGTGTGGACCAATTGTTTCGAAATATCGTTCTGATTTTTCAGAACACTACTGCAAAACCAGCAAAAAAATAGTAGTTTCATTCATCTTCTTCTACACATTACTCATGTATATAATACCTGAAAATAGTTTTATTAATACTGGTTTTTGGGTCATTATATTACATTCGCTGCAATTAATCGCTGCGAAAATACGAAAGAAAGGAGTGGCTTTAAAATGATTTCTCAATTTTTAACTTCATGTGCAAGTTTTTCAGAATGGATGGAAACAACCATTGTCAGTGTTGTACTCTTTGGTGAATACCCCTATCCAAAAAAAGATTGCGAAGCTTGAATCTTTCTAATTATTTATAAAAAACGGACGGCAGATCATTCTGCCGCCCGTTTTTTACCAAACTCTAAAGAAAACTCAATCCAATTTTCCGCATCAATTACTAAATTTCTACATATAATGGAACAATTCCACTCCTTACATAATTGCTTTACATGAAACAACCCTAAGCCACGCCCAGTCCCTTTACTACTTTTCTCCAATTGAAACCATTGTTCTATTTCAGAATATGGAACATACTCGCATTTATTTCGAAAATTAACTTTATATACATCTTCCTCTTCTGTAAAAGATAGAACTATTATTTTTTCATTCTTGTATTTTGTTGCCTCTATTGCATTATCAAAAAGTATCCCTACCATCTCTACTAAATGATATGTAGGCACTTCATAATTTTTCATTTCTGCCGTTATTCGATATTGAATTTTTACCCCGTCTGTTTCCGCTTCTTGAAATTTTCCATATAAAAATCCTGCCAGAACATTGTCCCCCAACCACAACAAACTACTGTATTTATTATCCTTCCAAATGCAATTACAATACTCTTCCTGCGCTTTTACCAGTTTTTCATATGTTTTGTTTGTATAATGTGCTGATAACAACGCCGCCACATGATTTTTAAATTCATGCTGTTTAATTCTCATGTTTGTTAATAATGTTTCATATTTCCCTTGCGCTTCTTTGTTTAAACGAATCTCTTTTTCTGTTTGCTCTAGCACATTCTCAGTAACATTCCAACGCTTAATAACAAAAAGAAGCATCGCAACAGCCGGGATGGAAAAAAAGAAATATCCAATATGTATCTTTAACAAGATTTTGTTCTGCATTAACATAATTAATATTACTACAAACACAAATCCCCAAATTAATATATTAGAAATGTTCTTCTTCCGAAATCCTAATCGTAATTTTTCAATTCCGCACTTGGGCAAAATCCATATGAAGCCGCATAAAACTATTACGTTTCCTATCGTTGTTCGCATTATTTCACTCTCATCAAAAAGTATTTGAACAGATAACATACATATAAATTGAGCAACACCAGTAATAACAATACTCAAAATTATGCTGACTATTGTTTGAAAAACGCTTTCTTTGAAATTATATTTACAAAATCCAAAAATCATCGGATATATCCATAATGAATTTATTCCTGACAAATGTAAATAATTTATCAACTCAAGCCAAATCAAAATCACCATAAACAAAACCACTAGCGGTATATCTAATTTTATTTTTTTACCATAAACACAATATATGCAGATAAGTACTGCAGAAATCTCCATTACAAGCGCAAGATGAATTAACATTTTTACCGAAAAACCTCTTTCATATATTTCTTATACATAATTCCAATTTCAACTCTTCCAAATCCATTTTTCAACTGAATCATTCGATTTGGAACATCAATGTTTTCTGCATATTTTTTATTAATGATAGTACTCCGGCTACATTGTATCAGATTCATATTATCCGCATCCTCCAACAATTTTTTCAATGTTACGTAAGGGATCTGTATTACATCCTTATTCACAGTATAAATGTTTAAAATATGTTTCATGCTTTCTATATAAACAATATCCGAACTTTCTACTGAAAGAATAATTCCATCCTTACGAAAATACAGTGTCTTTTCTTCCCTTCTAACCTCCGGGAATTCCAGACACTGTATCAAAACATTTTTTAATTTATTTGAATCAAAAGGTTTTTCTACAAAACTATAACAATGCAATTTTTCATACGTATATAATCTAGAATCTTCTAAAGATGTAACAAAAATTACTGGTGTAAAGGCATAATATCCAATTTTGCGTATACTCTCTACAAATTTCAAACCAGACGCGTCACCTGGTTTACTTGTGTCTAATATAATATCTATTATAAACAAATCGATTGTTTGCTCTAGCGTATACTGATATGCCTTCTGCAAATTATCACAAGTGTATATTTCACTCTTTATATCCAATTCACAAATTATCGTTTTCAAATGCCCTATTGTAGCTACATTATCTTCCAATATTAGTACCTTTTTCATGTAATTTCCTCTGCAAGTGTAGTTTTTAAGAATGCTTTCTTACACATTTTCAAATATTTAACAGTTGCTTCTCTTTCTTCTTTTCTTAGCAGCACCAATAAAGCGCTTATTTCACAGATTAATCCATACTTATCCTTTAGAACGATTGCTGGAGAAATATTGAATTCTTTATATAATTTCCAAACCAATTCACTATCCGGTAAAGCTTTTCCATTTTCCAAACTTCGCAATTTTTTTATATCAACTTCCAATCGCTCTGCCATTTCTTGCTGTGTATATTCAAACAACTTTCTAACTTGATAAAAAATATTTTTATTAGATTGATATAAAGTCTCCGAAATAATTCTATACATTTCGCGTATCCGTTGACGTTCCGACTGATCTAGTATTTCATTTTGACAAATATACATAATTACCACACATATGATACTAAGCAAGTATAATAGCTCTTTATAATTGCATGCTTTCCAAACTTCTCCATGTAAATTTGTTAACCGCCGTCCTGTATATACATAATAAACGTCAACTTCCGTTTCACATAAACACTGAAGTTCGTAATAGGTAAAACGTCGATTTCCAAGTTCAGCCTTACTATAATGGCTTTGGCTCATTCTCATATAACGGCTTATTTGCTCTTGTGCTAGTTGTAATCTAATACGTTCTTCTTTCAACCTTTTCAATGCATCATTATATTCCATACTCATGGGTATTCATACCTCGCACCATAGTTCATATTTTCCCCATTTTAAGCCATATTATTTCCCTATTATGCACCCATTTGTAACTGCCATTCAATATTTCTTGATATAATTGAATACACATATAAACGTCAGTCTTTTGTCATTTCCTAGAAAAAAATCATATACGTCCATAGATTGAATGTAAGTGTTCATAACAGAGTGCCTAATATCTTATTGAAATTCATGAGCTAATTACTTCCAAACAATTATTATAACAAACGCTAGTTATAGTGATGCATAGTAACGATAGTGGAGGGTTTCATGGATAAAATTGCCGCTGTTCGCACCCGCTTAAAAAGAGAAGAATGTAAAACTCTTATTAGAGAATGCCAGTCTTGTGGCATGACTGTTGCTTCCTGATGCAAAGACAACGAGATTTGCGAGCAAGCCTATTGCAAAAATCTCAAAAAACTCCGCGAGGAATTGCTAGATTTCCTTCTGGTTCCTGTTGATG
>OGFG01003447.1_pt1 | contig 11339 bp, 7 predicted proteins | sample 1570761 | NCBI WGS metagenome assembly OGFG01 (sample SAMEA2581938, study PRJEB24529) | metagenome | biome: Human gut stool | place: China | collected 2011 | reverse complement strand
TATTTAGTGGTTTGGTCACTCCTAAATTACAAACTTCAGGGCTGACACGCAAGGGTCGGCCCTTTTTTACTGCTTATCAGACACACTTTTTGAGATAGTATCTTTACTTGTCAACTGAAAGACCTAAGAAATCACAAATCTTTCTGTAAGAAGCATCTTTAAGAAGAACACGCCTTTCCGAATCCAACAAATAAAGCGAAGGCATAGCCTTGATATCATACAGTGCATCCTCATGTATCTGCATTCTATCCTGCCCCACAATCCACTCATGGGGCATCTCCGGCAAGGCAGATTGCCAGGCTTTTTCATTATCTTCCGTATAAACAGCCAATACGGTAACACGTCCGGAGGATACATCTTGCTGTAAACGGACATCTGAAATCATTTTTTCCAGAACGGCATGACAACTGGTACATTCCGGATCATAAAATACAAGCAACAAATAATCCCCTCTTACAACCGTCTGCGCCAAAGTACATCTTTTTCCATTCGACAGAAAATATGAAAAATCAGTCGCTTTATCTCCCGGATTATTGCGCTGTATCAACTCCAGATAAAAACGCAAAGAACCTTTACGATCGGCATCCAGACAAGTACTTGCCAACATACGTTTTAAAAAAACAGCATAAATACGCTCATTGTAATAAGGAGAATCGGACTGATAAAGATAATTTTCTGCCATCTGCATGAAAAGTTTGCGAGCGTAATCTTCACATTCCATTCTCCGACACAGATTATCAATGCTTTGTACTATTAGAGAATCTGTAGCTGAAGATTCCATCAATAAAGCCAGTTGATTGGCAAAGGCTTGCTCGGTAATATCCTTACGGGCCAACAATACCGTATCTGTAAAATCAAAAGCATCCCAATAATGCTGCAACAAATACTGTTTGCGTTCTACCGGTTCTTGCAATAAATCGGGTATATGCGGAAAAGGAAATTCTGCTTGTAACACCATGTCAACCTTTGGCTGTTCAGAAGAAACGTTATTTTCAAGTTTATTTCCCTGACAAGCACCCCCAAACAGCATCATAAAGAAACAGATTAAGGATAATAGAAATGAATTTCTCATGCGTTTCGATTAAAGAGAAGGAAAGGATGCAGCACTCTATTTACTTTACAGCGCCGCATCCTTAACAACAACTTTTTTTTTAATTATCTCTGCATTAATATAATCGGATCCCCTGAATTTTCCTGAAGGTCACGGATAGACGTTGTTGCGGTAAACAAACGAGTATCTCCGGCAGTCAAAGGACTGTAACGGATAAAGATACGCTCGTCCATATCCAGTTTATACTCCGTTCTCAAATCAATGGTAAAGGTTCCGGATTGCCTGTCTGGAGCAGAAACAACCGTTAATACACCGATACGGGTTCCATCTTCACGTTCCAATGACATAAACGGATTGTTCTGATCAAACGTACCTTGAGCCAATTCTACGGTTCCAGTTAAACGAATGTTCTTAATCCATACTGTTGCCGGATTAAAAGCAACCACATTACCGGATTCTTTTACGGTAATTTCTTCCTCCGAAGCCACATCACGAGTCACAAGCTTAAAGGTCAGATTACTTGATGTTGCCTTAAAGATATATCCACCAACAGCCTCTGTCAATCTGGTTTCGTCCGCTGCCGGTTTCAAATTCTTGGTAGCAATAAAGCCAGTGAAACCATCCGGTCTGTAGTTCAAAACCTCAGCAGGGAAACTAACGTGAAGATTTACTGGTAAGTTGGGACCATACTTCATATTTAAGGTTGTTCCACTAGAGCTTCCGTCACTCAAACTTACATTGAAATTGTTTGCGGCTTCATTGTGAATGGTCAGAATAGCCGAACGATAAATGCGAACTCCCGTTGGGAAAGTACCATCAGCATTCAGCTGTGAAGAAACACGCAAATAAGTGTTACAGTCTGAACTTACGGTGCGCATTGGAATCACAACACCCTCCTTATCATAAGTATCTCTCAGGATATTCGGAACAATATAAGTGTAATAATATCCTCTATCTGGATCATAAGTCGGCTCTGCACTTAAGTCTACTCCCGGTGAAACAGGCTTCATTTTCGTAATATCGAGATAAAGTCTCAACACCTCTCCCGGATTGGGCTGCACAGCCTGACTGCCGTTATAGAACTTAAAGTGCAAGTCAAATGTCTGATCAGCAGCAGGTGGAACATTCACTGAAGCCGAGTTAGTAGAAGACCAAACCATATTGTTCGGATCACCGGTACCCAAAGCAATACGATAGTTGGTTCCACTCTGATTCATATAAATCAAACTGCGCACAGTATTAAATGCCTCAGCTTCCAAGAAAAACTCAATACGTGGGTCTTCACCCGGATTTGGAGTATAGTTATTAATCAGAGTCTTAAAGTTAATCCGATGCAAACCTGGCTTGTTTACCGTATAAATATACTTGTGTGGCCAGTCTCTCTCGTAAACTTTTTCTTCTCCATTTTCGTTCACCGTGAATTTACAGTCTTCCACCACAACATCCAAGAATGTCTGTTCTCCATTCATATTCACATTGCTTCCGTCATCATCAAAGAGATTGCAGGCCAACTTCACATCCAATGGGAACAACTCTTGCGGAAAATCTTCTGGAATCGTGAAGGCTATAGCCACCGGCTCACCTGATCTCATTGGAAGACCGGAAGAAGTCCATACTGGAGTAAAAGAGAAATTGGACAGCGAAATCAATTTAATCGTACGGACAAACTTTCCGGCCTTGATCTGCAAAATACCATACTGTGGTCGACCAATGGCACTCGGAGTAATCGTAATTGTACCCGTTCCCGGATTTTCCAGATTACTTCCCGGCACAAAGTTATTGTCGATTTCAGCCTCAGCAATACCACTATTCTGTACCCACGTCACTTCAGGAACAATTCCGTTACCGGTACCGTCAAACCATTGATACTCCATCTTGTAAACACCACCTGTACTTAAAGATTTGGTAGTGATGATTTGGGTTGTAGCTCCTACAATAGCCAGACTGCTTTTTCCATCCGTAATAGCCGGAATAGTCTGATCGATAGAAACCCACACATTATTGGCAGCGGCACCTGCTACAGCTTCTTCAAAGGTTGCATATCCACCATTGCTGGGGATACCTTTAAAATTAATGACATAATCATAATTTCGCAAAATAGGTAACTGACGTCCTTCGCCATCTACCAAAGCGATTTTATAATAACGGTCATCATCCTGCCAGTTGCCATCTTCAGCTGAGCCTCCTTTGGTATTGATTCGGAAAATCAGATACATCGGATCATCCGCATTATTGGCATGCTCGAAAACAAAACGACCACGACCTCCTGTAAACAAAGACACATCTTTAGGATCTGTAGCAACCAAAACATCTTCATCAGCACACAAAGTCGGTTCGGTTATGGAAGAAGCATCGGCAAAAAGATAAGGATCACCGCCCACACCAGCATTGCGGTTGTATGGCGCAACAGTGCCTCGTGAGTACTGATTCATGATTGCCATACCCTTAATGCTCAAATTTGTTCCTGCTTCCTGACGCTGAAAGCGAATGCGAGCCTGATTGCGGAACATGCTCACCTTACTACCAGCCCCTCCTGCAAAAGAAATCAAATCATTATCTGATGCAAAACTCTTATATCCCCAATAGGAAAGCAAACCGGATGTCGTGGTAAACTGAGGAATAACCTCAGTATCCAAACGTCCCAGATTCGGTGCATCTTCAAAGTCATTTACATTTAAGTTGGCAATGAAATGCAGATGACGTGTAGCCCCTGGAATTGTTGCCGTGAAACTACCCTGAGCACCTTCTTCAGAAGAACCAGCTTGAGTAACTTCTGCCTGCACATGTCCTATATAATGCCGATACTCGTCAAAGCAGAACAACCACAGAGAGTTAATTCCATAACCATCGGGGTCTACCGCTCTCGTGTTCACTTCGGGCATATCGGGTATTTCTGTCTCAAAGCGAAGCTGGATATTTCCGTTGGCATCTATCACTCCCGGCTCGGGAGTAATAAAGGCACTATCCTGACAAGCAGCAAAGAGCAGTGCCAACAAACCGAAAAATATAGTTTTTAAGCGTTTCATAATAGACCTCCTTTTATTCTTTATCTTCAACAATCGGCTCTGAAGCTTTCACTGTGCGGATGCAACGGATATAAGCCTTATCTTCGCTACCTTGACTTCCATGTTGGGTCCGATAAGCTTTTCCTGATGCAGCCCAATAATATTTTCCACCTAAAACCTCGTCTATAACAGAACCGTCTGTATTCTGATACTTATCAATGATTTTCAATTCGGCTTCGGTTGGTAATCTCCAGTCATCATAAACTTCACCGGCAATAGATTTCTCCGCATATTGGTTACAATGCCTTTTAGCTGTATCAAAATCTGTAGGGTAAACAGTACCCAACTGCGAAGCAATCATAAATGCAGGAGCGACCAATTTATTGTTTTCTGTAGAGTTTTCAGTATATCCACTTGCATCCATTGCCGGCACAGAAAGGACATATTCATCGGATGTTTTGGTTATCCGAACAAAATACATATTATTATTCGGATTATCACTTTGTTTTTCACCAAGTTGTACCGTTGTAGGTCTTGAGTATTGATTCCAAGATCCTCCATACCAACTCCAATTATACCAAGCATATTCATAGATAGCATTCTGTGTATAAACTTTGGAAGCAAAGAGATCATTCCATGTTTTTCTTCTGCCCATATTTTCATAAGTAGACCCAAAATCATCTCGATAAGAATACCATCCCGGCACTGTAACAATGTATTCCAAAGGATACTGCTTTACCATGAAATTCTTAGTCAAGCCCTGTTCATTGCTTACCTCAACCTTAATATAACGGATTCCGTTATTGGTTGGAATCTTTGAATTAATCTCCAAAGTACCTGCAATAGAAGGATCAGGAGACATTGAAATGCCATACTGTGAATACAGATAAGTTGGAATGGTTTGCTTTTGACCATACTTATCATAATAATAAGCCTCAGTTACTTTTGCAGTCACCGGTGATGAAGAAGTAAAGTACTGTTCATCAGTGGTTGCAATATTCTTCATGATCACTTCATCCTTCAGAATCTCCAGATAGTTCAAGTCGCCACCATCCACATCAATATTAACTACGCTCCAAGGCATCACCTCATATTTGGGCTTCAATTCAACAGGAATATCTATCTGAGGCTGTCCCAAACGATCCACTGTTACATGGACACGATATATTGTGTTACGGTGAATCTGATGTGCAGAAACATCTCCCAGACGAACAGGTATCTTATAGTAGTTAGAAGGTTTATACTCTGGAGTACTTGCTCCTTCTTCTGTATAATTACCTGGAATATTCAACAAAACGAATGTTTCCTCAAGCACGTTATTTCCCCAATTGGTGGGATAAGTATAAAGTATCAACTTAGCTGTACAAGCATCAAGATCTTTCTGCCAGGCTGTAGCCATCGGATCATCGGCCTGATTTCCGGCAAGTCCTCTATCTGAGAAATTATCTTCCTTATCAGCACGTAACAAGGCTCGGGTCGCATAATTACGCACATTACTGTAAAAACCGGTAGGATCAAATTTTGCCTTAAAATCATCGTTAAAACTGATATTTACTTCGATTTTCACAGCCAAACGCTCCATAGGAACAGAAAGAGTGTATTCATTTTCCACATTTTGAGGAATGAAATCTTCAGACACACCACTCATCGCAAAACGCTTATTCTGATAAGTCTGCGAACCAGTATTGGCTAACTCATACTTCCAAATATCTGCATCTTCATCCACAGAACTCAACAATTCCTCAACAGTAGTAATGCCCTTCAGTGATTCATTTCCAGCATGAGCATTGGCTACCACATAAATGTCGTATGCAGCATCTGCTCCCCTATTGAAAAGCTCTGCATTCTCTTTCCAGTTACCAGATGCAATAATCCCCTCAGCCTTACCTTGCGAAAAAGTAAAAGAACGATAACCGTCCGGAGTGCGTACTCCCGTATTATCAAAAATCAGTACCTAGGCCTGGGTAATGAGATTCTCATTCAGAGCATCAACTCCATCTTCTGTAGCCCGAGACATAATGGAGGGCGCTTCCATCCTGATGACCAAAGCGTCACCAGTCATGCCTTCTGTACGGTAATCCTCGTCAGTAATACATGAAGAAACCAACAGCATCAACAAGGCAAACAGGCTATATAATAATCCATTTTTTTTCATATCGCACACCTCCTTTTATTCTTTTGTATTTACAGTCTCTGTCAAACCATCGAATATCTCCTCACTAACCTGACGGATATAGATTTCAGTTGCAGTACCCGGGAAACGGTAAACTCCGTTCTCTTCCGGATTGATGACCTGAATACCATCACTGGAGGATTCACCGAATGGCGAAGTCACGGTAATAAACAGTTTCACACTCAACGGATTCGTTGCGTCAAAGTTCTTTTTAGGTTTTACGCTAAAGAGAACCGGTACCGCATCAGCTGCTCCGTAGCCGGAAGGTTCACCGACCAGCTCAAAGTCATTTGTATTGTCCAAATGTGCAGTCCAACGTACGCCAACCGGAGACAACATCTTAAACGAGAATTTTGCTTCGCGTGGAGTTCCGTCATTTGCTGTAGCCACAGCTATGGATTTCGTACCTTCACTTTCTACAACTTTCAGACTTCCTGTAGACTCAGGATTCAGCAAACCGTTGAACTCTGTTGAGAAATCAATCTCAGCATCATCCACATTCCATGGAAGAACTTCCAAAGCCACTTTCAATCTGTTGGCAACCAAAGTAATTCTGAAATTAAACTGCTGGCCATTAGCTATCGCGGTCAATTCTTCTCCATTCAATTTGAAAGTTGTTTCATAAGTCTTGTTCCCCCATGTTGCACTCAGTTTATAAGCTGTTGTTTTCTGTCCGGGATACAGATAACGTACATAAGGAGACATGTCCGATGTAGGAGTAACCGGAACTTCCAGAATTCCGTTATTTCCAAAACGAACTGTTCCTTTTTGAGAGGTTCCGGGAGGATTGTTCGGCATCACATCCTTGAACAAATATCCCTGATCTGCAATTCCGGCAATATGCACATTGGTCAATGTTGCCGGGCTGCCAGTCTGATTGTCAAAGCTTAATTGCACTTTGGCAACCGGAAAAACAAGCTTCATGGAAGCTGTTTTATTCTGGTTCTTGCCCACCTTGATCGTTTTGAAAGCAGCCTGCGGTATCAGGGAAAGTGCCGGATTATTAAAATCCTTTCTCAAGATGCGCTGCTTGAGAGCTGCCAAATCCACGTTCTCCCCCTCCAGACTTTCTCCATTATTTAAAAAGGCAGTCTCATTGGCAATCGCATAAAAATCAATATCCTCACCTTCCTCACTGATAGTCAACTCCCCAAAACGGATCGTTTTTGACGTTTCTTCTGGAGCAATCTGATAAGTCAGATTATAAAGAATATCATTTGTACCGCCTCGAGCCACAATCACTCTCAGATTCTGCATCTGCTCGTTATTCAGCAAAGCACCAGAAGAAGATACCTCAGGGGCTCGTGCCGTAAAAGTCATGGTGACAGAAGCCTTTTCTCCCTCTGGATAATCTTCCGTAATGCAGGACACCGGGAATAAGGCAGACGCCAGCAGGAGTAAAACCTGCAGACCATATTTTCCAAAATTCTTTTTCATATCTTGTTCCTCCTTACATTACTCCCATCCTGGGTTTAAGTCTTCTACGTACCAATCCGGAAGCTTGATTTCAACATCCAGCTGATCAAAAACAATAGAAAGCGGCAACAAGGCTTCCTGTTTGGTAACGTCTATATCATTTTGATGAATATTCAAATATTGAAGCAGATTTCCCCGTAAAAGTTCGCGTCCGCTCTCCTTTTCCTTAATAACCAGCACATGAGCACAAGTCGTCTCATCCACTGTTTGATTATGATCCAAACGGAAAAGAGCAAAGTCATCAGTACGATAACACTGTCTTTCTGCATCGTAAATCAACTCAGGATAAATAGTTCCTTTCTCTCCTGTGTTAATCTCATTTTCAAATGAAGTCTGAGCATTGGAATTTTCCAAACTCAATTCATACGGGATGGCAGAACCGGCTTCCGGTGCCGGCAAACCGTGTATTTCGATTTCTGTATCAATATGAGCACTGTAAAGCGTTACCGTGTCGCGATACATAACACCTTCCTGATTGGGCATTACGAATTCTTTCTGTCCCAGATAATTGTCATCATGATTGGTTACAGGAGCCGAATCATCACTCCAGAAAGGTGACTGAATGTAAATGTCTGAAAAGCTGGTGGCATTCAGATTGACCACTTCTGTATGATCATAAGCATTACCCACAGCTACCACTTTGTAACGTTTGCCCGGCTGCAACTGAAATGATGGTACAGCAGCAAAGTTGGTCAACTCGTCCTGAGTGTAATGGCCGACACCCATTATATGTCCGCTTTCGTCGAAAACATACAGGTCTACTTTACTCATGTACTGATACAATACGTCCGCATCACCATCCGCCAGATATTGGAAATAGATCGTGACATTATTACAGTCGTCTAAATCCTCCTTGACACAACTGCTTGGCAGGACGAAAACCAGCAGCGCCATCAATATTATTTTCAGAAACTTTGTCATATTCATTCTTATGAAGTTTATAAAACTGTATGTTTTTAGGAAAACTCCATGCAGCAGGAAGAACCTGCCGCATAGAGATGAAACAAAAGGTTTATTCAGCTACCCACTCTGCATCCAGATCAGTAACTGTCCACTGTGCTTCCTCAACAGTTACATCTACACCATAAGTAGTATTACCTTCCTCATCACCGATAATATTCTTATCGAGCAAAGTAACATTCTTGATACGGTAGATACGGCCTGCCTCAAATTTGAAATTAGGATCACCGTTATAAGTTTTAATCATAGCATAACGAGGCTGAGCTACCGGATTATCAGAATCGATGGAGGTTGCATTAGCGAAATAAATCTTCACAAGAGGCTGTTCTCCTGCAGAAGGATAGAAGTTATAGGCATAAGCCTTGGCTGGTGTTTCCACTGCTGGCCACTCCGCACCTTCTTTCAGGAAATTATTCTCCCCTGAAATGGCATCCCACAGGATAGGAGCTGCAATATTGCCTGCTGCCGGATAACAATAATCTGTAACACTTGTGGCTCCTTTTGTTGCCAGAACCTTATCCAAATAGATTCCGTCAATAGTCAGGGAAGCATATTTGCAAACATCTTCACCCTCTACCGGATGAGTCACATGCTTGATACCGGAAATCTCCAGACGGGCTACCGGAATCTTCATGGCAACGGTTGCCTTATACATTTCATAAGTCTTTCCATCAGCATCCTCTGCTGTTTCTCCTGACAGTTTGATCTCACTTGTCTCTCCGTATGCAGGAATAGCTTCAGGCTTAGCCTGCATGTTCGGTGCAGAAGCATTCACGATAGAAGTCACATCAGTAACTTTCTCACCATCATTAACATAAGCCTCGATTTTCTGCGGATTCTTCACGCCCCAGAACTTAACATTAATAGGGGTGCCGGAACCGTCCAGCTGAACAACTTCCTCATCACTGCCTTCTGTTGCGGTCAACTTAATCGTAAGGGTTCCTTTTACCTTTACGTTGCTGTTATTATCACCGGTTGTTGCATTTTCCAAACTACGAGTAAAATCGTTTGGAGCCACGATCTTTACTTCAACAACACCATTACCATCCATATTGCCGCCTCCAGGGACAACCTCTTCGCTAGAGCATGCAAACAAACCTAAGCCTGCAAATGCCCATAATAAACTATTTGTCAGTCTCATAATATAAAAATTTAATTGTTAGTAAATATTTTTATTCTGCAATATAATCCATATACACCTGCAAAGCCTTGAGGTTTTCTGCGGCCTGAGGATACCCCTTTTCTGAGGCACGACGGAAAGCATCTTCCGCTTTCTTCAGGTCATCATTCTTGGCGTAGGCTACTCCCAGCATATTCAGTAAAGCCCCTTCCTGCGGTGCCTTTTCCAACAAAGCAATGGCTTCAGGAACACGTTGGGCTTCAATAAGAGTCAAAGCTGCATTATTTACTGCCGTTACATCATTCGGATAAGTCTTTGCTCCAATCAGCAAACAATTGATATATTCTGCAGATCCCTTTCCGTAACTGTCGGCCACTTTATGAATCTCACTGACACTCATCAACTGAGGACTGTCCTTGATCATCTGCTTGCCTTCTTCTAAAGTGAAATGACGGACATTATACTCGATACGATATTCATTACGACGAACCGGTCCGTACATCTCGTTCAGCAAGCGGTTATAAATCTCAGCAGGAACCAGCCGCTTCAATTCTTCTTCACAAGCATCTTTGTCTTCACCACAGTTATCAATAATGCGCAACACCTCATCTTGTTTTAGCAAACCCGGATGCTTCAGCACTTCCTTACGGAGTTCATCCCAGTCCTCACCTTTCCAGTCCACATGATATAAAGAGCGGTCAATACCCTCAAGATCATTCTTAATATATTCAGTAAAAGCCAAGGCACGGCGTTTAGACAAATCCATGTTATAAGCCATTGTACCTTCAGGGGATGCATAACCGGTTACATAAATACCCGTAATGGTCAAATCCTTGTTATCACGGACAATCTGGAAAGATTCTCTGACTTTATCCAGCTCTTCCTGGTTGTTCTTGTAAGACGGACGAATTGCATCACTGTTCTGGCGGAACTGCAAACGGGCAGCACGTGTTTCAGAACGCCGCTTTATGGTCTCTTCCTTCGGCTCTATAAACGGATTGTAGTAAGTAGGCGACATTTCCGGGAAGATATCTCCGGTAGCCGCAGTCTCATGTCCACCGTCGCATTGTGCGCATCCGGTAATATAACCGTGGAGCTGTATGTTTCCCCCAATCATCCAACGCTTGAACGGAACAGAGGCATCATAGGAAACAGTCTGCTCGGAACCATTCTTACGACGTACCGTTACGATTGCATCCGGATTGAAAGACGCATCATTGAGCGCCTGAGAGCGTTTCTGAACACGGTCACGGATTTTTCCGTTAATGACAAACGGAGGCAACTCCTGTTTCTGACTGCCGTCTTGTGAGAAAATCACAGGAACCACCCGCAATGAATGCTGCGTGTTCATCTTCAAGTCATTCAGATTGATTTCCATCTTCACGTTTGCCTGACGGTCGGCAGTCTTCGTTACCTGGCGATCAGTGATATCCATTTCTCCCAAATAAGGCATCTGTGCCCAGAGCGAAGTACCGGCAGCAAACAACATTACAGCAAATAATATATCCTCAAATCCGCAACTAAGCTCTTCAGCGTCCTTCTTGCGTCTAAACG
>OGFG01003440.1_pt1 | contig 11358 bp, 10 predicted proteins | sample 1570761 | NCBI WGS metagenome assembly OGFG01 (sample SAMEA2581938, study PRJEB24529) | metagenome | biome: Human gut stool | place: China | collected 2011 | reverse complement strand
TTACAGGTATCGAAATGTTCAGAAAGCTTCTTGACTACGCTGAAGCAGGTGACAACATCGGTGCACTACTTCGTGGTGTTCAGAGAAACGAAATCGAAAGAGGTCAAGTTCTTTCTAAGCCTGGTACAATTCACCCACACACAAAGTTTAAGGGCGAAGTTTACGTACTAACAAAAGACGAAGGTGGTCGTCATACACCATTCTTCAACAACTACAGACCTCAGTTCTATTTCAGAACAACTGACGTTACTGGCGTTATCACACTTCCAGAAGGCACAGAAATGTGTATGCCTGGCGATAACGTAAAGATGGAAGTTGAACTTATCACACCAATCGCTATCGAAAAGGGTCTACGTTTCGCTATCCGTGAAGGTGGTAGAACAGTAGGTTCAGGTGTCGTTTCTGAAATCGAAGAAGCGTAAGCTTTACTGATTTGATTATTCAAAAAGATGTTACTTCGGTAACATCTTTTTTTGTGTTCTTATACGAAACAGTGGGGGAGATTACTGATTTTGAATGATATAATGTTAGTGTTTATTAAAGTCAAACTGATGTGTAGGGAATAAGGGAGTAAAAAATTTTGTATTACACATAGATAGGGTAGGGAACACTTATTTTTAGTAGTTTATTAACACTAAATTATGTCTAAAACATACTTTATCCACGATTATAAGCATTTATCAACGTACAACCGCACAAAAAAAAGAACCGCATCAGACTAAGCGGTTCTTATTTTTGATATGATTATTCAGCTACATAGCCGTTAATCTTTTTAGCACACTCAGGGCAAATATTCTTACCGTTGAATTGGAATATATTCTTTGCATCGCCACAGAATATGCATGAAGGTTCATACTTCTTTAGGATTATACAGTTATCTTCTGTATAAATTTCCATTGAATCCTTAATGTCGATTCCAAACTTTCTCCTTAGTTCTACCGGAATGACAATACGGCCAAGTTCATCAACCTTTCTAACGATTCCTACAGATTTCATTAAAATTTTCCTCCTTATTTAATATTCTTTTAAACGGTAAATTTATTATACCACATATGTAATAAATTGTCAACAAAAACAGAAAAAATACTAACAAAAATAATTTTTATAGAAATACCGCGTTTTATGCGGATTTTAGCGACAGCCACAGCGAAACGGCTTTTAAACTCACATATCGTGCCAACATATTTTTTGCTTTTATTACACGCTTTGACATATTCATCAAATAATCGGTATCATACTTAGCCGCAAGCTGTCTTAACATATCTTTTTTATCAATATTAATAATCATATTCGGTGCTTGCGATTGCATAAGAATTATATCACGCAGATATGCAAGCCAAAAAACAAATATATTTTCAGCCTTATCCTTATTTTCATCAAGATACTTCTGCACAACGAATGCCGAACTTCTGTCTGTCGACAGTACCGAAAATAATTTTTTAAGTGAAGACGTTCTCACTGTTTCAAAGTTTTCATCATTTATAATATTATCAGCCACTCCCGGCACACCTGCACAATACTTAATCAAAAACGGCAAGCGTTCCTTTTCTTCGGGATATTTTCCGCTTATATACTTCTCCATAATCGCGTCAGACACAGACGGAAAATGCACAAGCGTAAAACGTGATAAAATTGTCTGCAATAGGGAAGCGGAGTTTTCTGTTATCAAGATGAATACTGCGTATTCCGGCGGTTCTTCAAACGTTTTTAAAAACGTGTTTTGTGCCTCCTCGGTAAGCAAAGACGCGTCCTCAAATATATAAACCTTATGCTTTGAATTAAACGGCTTTACAGCCACATCCTCCTCAAGTTTACGCATATCTTTTGCACCGATACTTTTTTTGTCGGCCTTCGGTCGAACATAAATTATATCGGGGTTTGTGTCCGCTTTTGATTCTACGCAATTTTTACAACTTCCGCAAGGTGCGACACCCGTATTTTTGCACGTCAATGCCGCCGCAAAAAGTCGAGCGGAATTGAGTACACCCAAGCCTTTTTCACCCTCAAATATATACGCGTGTGAGCTTACGCCGTTATGCACCGATTCTATTAAATTTTTCATCAAATCCTCGTGGAACGTTTCGTATCCGTACATAATCTACTTCCTATCTACTCAAAATGAAATCAAATATCTTTTCCGCAACTTCATCTTTTGTCATCTTTTCAAGCTGAACTTCATCATCTTTTGTTATAAGCGTCACGATATTTGTATTACCGCCAAAGCCTGCACCGTCTTGTTTAAGATTATTTGCGACAATCATATCACAATTTTTCTTTTCAAGTTTCTTTCTTGAATTTTCAAGCATATTTTCTGTTTCCATAGAGAAACCGCAGATAAATTGACTGTTTTTTCTTTCACCGAGAGTTTTTAATATATCGTCTGTACGTTCAAGTTCAATCGACATATTACCGTCCTGTTTTTTTACCTTTTCACTGCTTACGTTCTTAGGTCTGTAATCAGCCACTGCCGCCGCCTTAACGATTATATCCATACTGTCGGCACGTTCTATTACCGCGTCATACATATCTTTCGCACTCTGCACCTTAACCGTATTCACAAACACAGGAGGCTCACTGTCGCATTTACCCATAACAAGCGTCACGTCCGCACCTCTTAGCATTGCGTTCTTTGCAAGTGCAAAACCCATTTTTCCGCTCGAATGGTTTGTTATGAATCTCACAGGGTCGATAGCCTCTACAGTTGCACCGGCTGTAACAAGCACTTTTTTACCTGTCATATCTTTTTCAAATGCAATCTCTTTAACAATGTATTCAAACAAAAGCTCTTCATCAGGCATTCTGCCGTCACCCATATCACCGTTTGCAAGCATACCGTGCGCCGGTTCAACTATTTCATAGCCGTAATGCTTCAGCTTTTCAATGTTATCCTGCACGATAGGGTTATGGAACATATTATGATTCATAGCAGGTGAAACAATTTTCTTGCAAGGACAAGCCATAACAGTGGTTGTAAGCATATCGTCGGCGATACCGTTTGCAATCTTGCCGATTACATTTGCACTCGCCGGTGCAATCATAACCACGTCCGCCGCTTTTGCAAGTGCAACGTGTTCAACGCTGAATTCAAAATTACGGTCAAATGTATCTATAAGGCATTTATGCTTTGTCAATGTTTCAAAAGTTATGGGATTTATAAAATTAGTTGCGTTCTGCGTCATAAGCACGTGTACTTCACAATGCTGTTTTACAAGCATTCTTGCAAGATTTGCGATTTTGTACGCCGCAATACTTCCCGTAACTCCAAGCACGACTGTTTTTCCTTTGAGCATACTAATCCTCCGTTCAAATTATATTTATATACATTCTTCTATTATAGCACAATTTTTCATATAAATAAATATCAAATTCACAAGAAACGGAGGAAAGTATATGAATTATATTTGGTGCTTGATGATTATTGTGTCGATAGTCGTATCAATTTTTAACGGCACTGTCGACCAAACTATAAACGGTGCGTTTGAGGGTGCGAAAAGTGCCGTTTTTACGGTGCTGTCATTTGCGGGAGTTATGTGCTTTTGGACGGGTATTATGAAAATTGCCGAAAATGCGGGATTGTCACAAAAATTAGAGAAATTATTAAAACCTATAATAAACTTCCTGTTTCCCAATGCAGGACAAAACGCAAAAAAATATATTGCCGTGAATATGAGTGCCAACATACTCGGAATGGGCAATGCCGCAACGCCTATGGGTATAAAGGCTATGCAATGTCTTGACAAGGAAAACACCAATCCGCTTTATACGTCAAAAAATATGTGTATGCTTGTCGTTTTGAACACCACATCTGTACAGCTTATACCCACAACAATAATCGCTCTGCGTGTCGCGGCAGGTTCTGCAAATCCGTTTTCGGTTATTCTGCCGATTTGGATTTCTTCATTCACCGCCGCATTTATTGCTTTAACACTGACAAAATTACTATATAGGGAGTAAAATATGATTTATGTAATACCGCTCATAATTGCACTTGTTCTTATAACCGCAATGATAAAAAAACTTCCGTCATACGAACTTTTTATAGATGGGGCAGAGGACGGAATGAAAATAGTATCAGGCATATTTCCGCCGCTTGTAGCGGTGCTTACCGCCGCATATATGCTCCGTGCGTCAGGCACGCTTGACCTTATAGTATCACTTCTTTCCCCTATCACAAATTTAATTCCTGCCGAAGTTATGCCTTTGGCACTTATCCGTCCAATATCGGGCAGCGGTGCAACGGGCATACTTACCGAAATTTTAAACAATTACGGTGCCGACAGCGAAGTCGGTCGAATTGCCTCCGTTATAATGGGTTCGACTGAAACAACTTTCTACTGTCTTTGCGTATATTTTGCGAAAACAAGGGTAAAACATAACTTGAAAGCTGTTCCTTTTGCGGCTGTCGGTGACATAGTTGGCATATTGACGGCGGCTAATTTGATTAAGTTGGGAAAATTTTAAAGAATTTTAATTATATACTTGAAAAACAGATAATTTTTATATATAATATAATCAAGAAAAATCGGATAATTTTGTCCGCATAAAAAAGGAGAAATTGACTATGTACAACAAATTAACAGTTGAAGATGTTGACGTAAAAGGCAAAAAGGTTTTAGTACGTTGTGACTTTAACGTGCCGCTTGACGCTGACGGTAATATCACAGACGAAAACCGTATTGTAGGTGCACTTCCTACAATTAAGTATCTTATAGATAACGGAGCAAGAGTTATTCTTTGCTCACATATGGGTAAGCCAAAGGGTGAGCCTGTTCCATCACTTTCTCTTGCACCTGTTGCAAAGAGTCTTTCAGAAAAGCTTGGCAAAGAAGTTGTTTTTGCCGCTGACGATAACGTAGTAGGCGACAACGCTAAAAAGGCTGTTGCAGAAATGAATGACGGTGATGTTGTTCTTCTTCAAAACACTCGTTACAGAAAAGAAGAAACAAAGAACGAAGAAGCTTTCTCAAAAGAACTTGCTTCACTTGCTGATTTGTTCGTAAATGACGCATTCGGTACAGCTCACAGAGCTCACTGCTCAAACGTAGGTGTATCTTCAATTCTTAAGCCGGCTGTTGCAGGTTACCTAATCGAAAAGGAAATCAACTTCCTCGGTAACGCAGTAAACAACCCTGTTAGACCGCTTGTAGCTATTCTTGGCGGAAGTAAGGTTTCTTCAAAGATTTCAGTTATTGAAAATCTTCTAAAGAAAGTAGACAAGCTAATCATCGGCGGCGGTATGGCTTACACATTCTTTGCGGCACAAGGCAAGACAACAGGTACATCACTTCTTGAGCCTGATTACATTGACTATGCCAAGAAAATGCTTGACGAGGCAGGCGATAAGCTACTTCTTCCTGTTGATACAGTAGTTGCTAAAGAATTTGCAAACGACGCCGAATCACAAGTTGTTGAAGGTAATATTCCTGACGGCTGGATGGGTCTTGACATCGGTCCTAAGACAATCGAACTTTACAAGGATGCTCTTAAAGACGCAAAGACAGTTGTTTGGAACGGTCCTATGGGCGTATTTGAAATGCCAAACTTCGCAAAGGGTACAAATACAATAGCTCAGGCTCTTGCCGATCTTGACGCTACAACAATCATCGGCGGCGGTGACAGTGTTGCTGCAGTAAACCAAGCAGGTCTTGGCGATAAGATGAGCCATATCTCAACAGGCGGCGGCGCATCAATGGAATTCCTTGAGGGTAAAGAACTTCCAGGTATCGCAGCTTTGACAGATAAATAATTATTGTGACAGAGCGGTCATTGACCGCCTCTCAACATATTTTAAATATTCCGTAGAGTGACTGTCTGTCACTTATAATTAAACTACAAAAGGAGAAATTACAATGGGAAAATATATAATTGCCGGTAACTGGAAGATGAACAAGCTTCCGTCAGAAACATATGATTACATCAAAGAAGTAATCGATGCAACAAAGGGTTCAGAATGTGAAGTAGTTTGCTGTACACCGTTCGTATGCCTACCACAAGCTGTTGAGGCCGCTAAGGGTTCACACGTTAAAATCGGTGCTGAAAACCTACACTTTGAGGACAAAGGTGCTTTCACAGGCGAAGTAAGTGCAGAAATGCTTAAAGATCTTGGTGTTGACTATGTTATCATGGGTCACAGTGAAAGACGTGAATACAACAACGAAACAGACGAAACAGTTAATCTAAAGGCTAAGAAGTCTCTTGAAAAGGGTCTTATTCCTATCGTTTGCTGCGGTGAAAGTCTTGAACAGCGTGAAGCCGGTATCACAATGGACTGGATTGCTATTCAAATCAAGAAGGCATTTGCCGGAATCAGTGCTGACGACGCTAAAAAAGTTGTCGTTGCATACGAGCCAATCTGGGCTATCGGTACAGGCAAGACTGCTACTGACGACCAAGCGGAAGAAGTTTGCGGCGGTATCAGAAAATTGCTTGAGGACCTTTATGACACTGAAACTGCAAAGGCTATAACTATTCAATACGGCGGTAGTATGAATCCTAAGAACTGTGCAGGACTTCTTGCTAAGCCTAACATTGACGGTGGTCTTATCGGCGGTGCATCTCTAAAGAGTGCTGACTTCGCTGTTATCACAAAGGCAGCTAAATAATGATTTTACAAAAGGGCAGGCATTATTGCCTGTCCTATTTTTAAACATAAAGGAGTAATTACTTATGGCAAAGAAACCAATCGCATTAATTATTATGGACGGTTACGGCATTAACCAAAATACAGAGGGTAATGCTATCGTAGCGGCAAAGAAACCTCATCTTGACAAGCTTTTAGCCGAATATCCACATTCACAGCTTTCTGCAAGCGGTCTTGACGTTGGTCTTCCTGACGGTCAAATGGGTAACAGTGAAGTAGGTCACACAAATATCGGTGCCGGCAGAATTGTTTATCAAATGCTTGTTAAGATTTCAAAAGACATTAACGACGGTAAAATTTACGAAAACAAGGCCCTTTCAGACGCTATGGACGCCGCTAAAGCTAACGGCAAGTCACTTCACCTTATGGGACTTCTTTCAAACGGCGGTGTACACAGCCACAATGAACACCTTTACGGTCTGTTAAAGATGGCTAAGAAAAAAGGTATTGAAAACGTATATGTTCACACATTCCTTGACGGTCGTGACGTTCCTCCTACATCAGGTGTCGAATTTATGGCTGAACTTGAAAAAGAAATTAAAGAAATCGGCGTAGGCTCTGTCGCTACTATTATGGGCAGATTTTACGCTATGGACAGAGATAACGCTTGGGACAGAGTCGAAAAGGCTTACAAAGCTATGGTTGACGGCGAAGGCATACAGGAAACAGACGCTGTTACAGCCGTTAAAAACTCATATGCAAATGACGTTACAGACGAATTTGTTATTCCGACTGTTGTTGACAAAAACGGTATGATTAAAGAGGGCGACAGTGTTATTTTCTTCAACTTCCGTCCTGACAGAGCAAGACAGATTACAAGAACTTTTGTTGACCCTGATTTCACAGGCTTTGAAAGAAAGTATTTCCCTGTAAACTTCGTTTGCATGACTCAATATGACGAATCAATGCCAAATGTAACTGTAGCATATCCGCCGGAAACTCTTGAAATGACATTCGGTGAATACATCAGTAAGAAAGGTCTTACACAGCTTAGAATTGCCGAAACACAGAAGTATGCACACGTTACATTCTTCTTTAACGGCGGTGAAGAAAAGCAATTTGAAGGTGAGGAAAGAATACTTATCAAGTCACCTGACGTTGAAACTTTCGATATGAAACCTGAAATGAGTGCTTACGAAGTTACTGACGCAGTTGTTGACGCAATCAATTCGGACAAGTTTGATGTTATCATTCTTAACTATGCTAACTGTGATATGGTCGGTCACACAGGTATTATGGAAGCGGCTGTTAAGGCAGTTGAAGCCGTTGACGAGTGTGTAGGCAGAATGGTTGACGCTATTCTTGCAAAGGGCGGACAAGCTATCATCACTGCCGATCACGGTAACGCTGACTGCTTAATCGACCCTGTTACAAAAGCTCCGTTTACAGCTCATACAACTAACCCTGTTCCTATGATTCTTGTAGGTGCAGGCGATGTTAAAGTTAAGAACGGCAGACTTTGTGACCTTTGCCCGACTATGCTTGACCTTATGGGACTTGAAAAACCTGAACAAATGACAGGTGAGAGTCTTATTGTAAAATAATCGGATAATAAAAAAACGATGTATTCCGTAACAGGTAATACATCGTTTTTATTATGCAAACTTTTCTTTTATTCTTCTTATTTCATTTTCCATCATATTAATTCGGATAAGTGCCATTTCTTTTTCGTTCTCGACAGTTAAAGCTTTATCAAGTTTTCTTGACAAATCAAGATGTCCCTCTGCAATAATTTTGATATTACGGTTTGTTTCGTTTTCAAGGGTAAGACTGATTTCTCTTATTTCATTTTTCATTTTTTGAATATCCGTTTTCATTTCTGATATTTGCTTAGTTTCATCTTTAACATTTTGAATATCCGCTTTCATTTCTGAAATTTGATTATTAATATCATCAAACTTTGAATTAACATCATCAAATTGTTTATTCATATTATTTAGAGTTGAATTAATATTTTTAACATTTTCAACTAATGAAACTAACATTTCTTCAGTTGTCATAGCCGACACCTCCTTGTATATCTTAATAATAACACAATATAATAAAAAATCCAAGCACATTTCTTTAAATTTCCACTTGTTATATTGCCGTTTATACTATATAATTAGCGGTGAGGAGGGATATGATATGAAAAAAATAGCAGCACTTTTTTTATCACTGATGATTATGTCACCGCCGGTTTTTGCCGATGATGATATAACGGTATATCTAAACGAAGATGAATTAATATTTGAGCAGTCACCAATAATACAAAACGATTCAACTCTTGTACCGTTCAGAGCGATATTTGAAAATCTTGATATGGTTGTACAGTGGTTTGGCGACGAACAGCGTGTAACGGCTCAAAAAGACGACTTAACCATAACTTTGTTTATAAACGAAAATACAATGTATGTTAATGATATGCCTGTCGAGCTTAATACGCCCCCTATAATCTACAATGATTACACCCTTGTACCGTTAAGGGCTGTATCGGAATCAGCCGGTGCAGAGGTATTTTGGGACGGTGACACGCATACAGTTTATATTGAAACCGATAATGAAAGTGATTTTGATGATTGGGGATATGAAGTTCTGAATCTCGTAAACGAAGAACGTGCAAAATATAATGTTGCACCGTTAAAATGGGACGATTCGCTTGCCGCTCTTGCCGAAAGTCACTGTGAAGATATGATAGACAGAAACTTCTTTGCACACAATACTCCTGACGGACAAACTCCGTTTGACAGAATGAAAGCCGCAGGGATATCATATTCTTCGGCAGGGGAGAATATAGCCGCAGGTCAATCTTCACCGAAAAATGTTATGGATTCTTGGATGAATTCACCGGGGCACAAAGAAAACATCATGAATAACAGGTTTAAGAAGATCGGTGTTGGTCTGGTGATCGTTCCAAACGATATGTATTCTTATTACTGGGTGCAGATGTTCACTGAGTAAGGTGAAATAAGAGAAAAGCAGCTGTTTACTGCCTTGGATGCCAAGGGACAGCGAGCAGCTATTTGCTGACTTGGTCAAAAAAGGGGACAGCATAATGAACTGTATAGACATGATGGAGATTCCGGAGTTAAGGGAAACATTAAACTTACGGGCGGGTGAAGAAGGCCTGATGCATCCGATCCGTTGGATATACTTTGCGGATTGTTTGCAATGTGTAAAGAGTGAGTATCGTATGGAGAGCTATATTCATGGCAGTGAATTTGTCGTGCTAACCAATCGGGATCTTACGGATGATAGCCTTAAATTGAAAGAACTCATTGCAAAAATGCAGGAATATGATATTGCAGCAGTGGGAATTAACGAAGGACAGATTTCGGAAGAGTTGGTACAATATTGCGACGAACATCGATTACCATTGTTTGAGCTGCCAATGCGTTTCCCTTTGGTGGATCTGAGTCAGATCATATGCAAGAGGTTAGTGCTGGAAGAAAATAACAAAAATGCAGAGGAACAATTATTCACCTCTATTTTGGACGCAGAGCATCTGAACAAAGAAGATGTTTTTGCGCAGGCAAGATATTTGAATGTGGATCTGTCCGGAGAATTTCGAGTGATCGAATTTGCTTTTTTTAAGGAACGGGATAAAGACGATTCGTTTACGATCGGACAAGCGATACGTGGGATCATTCGTACAGAGTTTTCACATTATCTGCCTCAAAATATATTGACGCAGTTGCAGGCCGGTACGGTCTTGGCACTTGTGCCGGCGTATGATGTGAGTGATAAGCTGTTAAAGAAAATTCTCGCAAAGATTACGCAGCTTACCGAGAAAGACTGTGTGACCAGGCTGGTTGTCGGCGTAGGAAACAGTACAGGATATTTGGAAGATGTTAGGGTGAGCCGAAATGAAGCGGCTACCGCGATTAAACTTGCGAATATGTCCGGACGGGAAGAATCGGTCTTTTTTTATAAAGATCAGGGTATTTACACGATGATATCTAAGATTACGGACAGTCGATTTTTGGATGAGTTTGTTGAAAAAAATATTGGAAAGCTGCTTCGTGCAGATGAAGTTAATCAGGGTAATCTATGCGAGACACTTGAAAAGTATATCAACCATAACTGTAATGCGAAGGATACGGCAGAAGCAATGTATATCCACCGTAACACTTTGAACTATCGTCTGAGGAAGATTCAGGAGATCCTCGGCCGCCAGATCAACGATATTGACACGTGTCTATTACTTAAGCTCGCCTTTATGATAAGAAATTATCGTAATATGCAGAGGTAGTGAGCGGCAATTGTGTACCATGCACAAAATATTTGGTACAGCAAGTACATTGTATTGCATGCCAAAGTTGTTATAATGTTTGCAGAATAAAAAATAAAGCAATGACAAAGGCGTCAAAAAAGTATTTTACTTTTTTGGCGTCTTTTTGTTTGCGGAACAGGCATCCAAGTGATGATGCGAGGAAGCCTGTGTTTCAAATTTATGGCATTGGAGGACAAACATATGACAACAAAAGATTTATCAAAGGCATTACCGGAAATTGTAACAGAGCAGGTACCGGGACCAAAGTCCAAGGAACTCCTTGATCGTAGAAATGCAGCAATTCCACAGGCGCTTTGTGGAAACACTTATCCAATCTGCATCAAGCAGGGCGCAGGCGCTATGTTTGAAGATTTGGATGGCAACAAGATTCTCGACTGGGTCGGCGGTGTTGGTGTGTTAAATATTGGTTATTCAAATCAGGAAGTAATCGATGCAGTCAAAGCAC
>OGFG01003437.1_pt1 | contig 11363 bp, 10 predicted proteins | sample 1570761 | NCBI WGS metagenome assembly OGFG01 (sample SAMEA2581938, study PRJEB24529) | metagenome | biome: Human gut stool | place: China | collected 2011 | reverse complement strand
ACCGCAATACGCTGGTGTATCGTCTGGAAAAGATCAAAAAGCTGACCGGCCTGGATCTGCGTGAGTTCGACGACGCTATCGTCTTTAAGGTAGCGCTGATGGTAAAGAAGTACCTGTCCAACAACCCGGCCAAATATTGATATTTTGCTGTGCGGGTTTTGCCCCGCCGGCGTCGAACCGGCCGCTCGAAACCGATGCTGGCCGGTTCTTTTTGCAGTACGGGCTGCGGACGGGCTGTCTTGACCGTCAAAAATCTTGATGTCAGGAGCTAATACGATTCCATGATCGATTTTGAACACGTTTCCAAAGAATATAAAAAGGGTGGCCGCCTTGCGCTGGAGGATATCAACTTCCATGTGGATGAAGGCGAGTTCGTCTTTCTGCTGGGTCACTCCGGCGCAGGCAAATCCACCCTGCTCAAGCTGATTCTGCGGGAGGCACTGCCTACCTCCGGCAAGGTGACTGTACTGGGCAAGGACGTAGCCAAACTGCGCCGCCACAAGATCCCTTACCTGCGCCGTCAGATGGGCATCATCTTTCAGGACTTCCGGCTGATCCCCAGTATGACCGTGTACGAGAATGTGGCCTTTGCCATGCATGTGCTCAACGTGCCCCACAAGGAGATCCGTCCCCGCGTGGAGTACATTCTGGAGCTGGTGCATCTGGAGGATAAGGCCAAGTGCTACCCGGATACCCTTTCCGGCGGCGAGCAGCAGCGTGTGGCTGTGGCGCGTGCGCTGGTGCATAACCCCAAGCTGGTCATCGCGGACGAGCCTACCGGCAACATTGACCCGGAGCTGAGCCTGGAAATGATGCAGCTGCTGGAGCGGGTGAGCAAAATGGGCATCACGGTGCTGGTGGTCACCCACGAGCACGAGCTGGTGCACCGCTTCCATCAGCGTGTGGTTACCCTGAGCCATGGCCGCATCGTCTCGGACGTGCCCGCAGACCCCGTGGCCGCCGCCGAGGATGATCTTTCGCTGGATGTTGCCGCCTTTGATGCGGACGATGCGGCCGCTGCAAAGAAGGAGGTGGCTGCCGTATGATGCGTCCCTCTACCTTCTTTTTCCTTACCCGGCGCGGTGTGCGCAACTTGGGCAAGCACTGGGCCATGACCATTGCCTGCATCGCTTCCCTGAGCGTGTGTATGACCCTGAATATCTTTGCCAGTCTGGCCGAGGTGAACGTGGGCAGCATGGTGGCCTATCTGGGCAGCCAGAACGAGACGGTGGTCTATCTGGACCCCGAATGTGATGATGCCACCGCCGCGCAGGTAGGCGAGACCCTTTCGGCTATGCCGGGGGTCAGCGGGGTGCAGTACGTTTCCAAGCAGGACGTGCTCGACACCTACCGCGGCTATATGCAGGATTATTCCTCCCTGTGGGATGAATTTGAGACCGACAACCCCTTTAAGGCCAACTACCGGGTCACCCTGAGCGACCTGACCCAGATGGAGCGCATGAGCGTGAAGATGCAGGCCATCCCGGGCGTTGTCAGCGTTACTGCTCCGGTGGAGATGACCAATGTCTTTGTGGAAATCCAGAAGGCAGTCACCAAGGGTGGTCGCATGATCGTGATGGTGCTGATGGTGGTCAGCATCATCACGGTGGGCAGCACCATCCGTCTGAGCGTTTTTGCCCGCCGCCGCGAGATCGAGATCATGAAGTATGTGGGTGCCACCAACCGCATGGTCACCCTGCCTTTCTTTGTGGAGGGCCTGACCATGGGCCTGATCTCCGGCATCCTGACCGCAGCGGTCAGCCTTGGCTGTTACAGTTATGTGGTCAACGCCGCTGGCGGCTTGGGCGGCATCTGGCAGATGCTCATGGGCCGTGCACTGGTGCCGGTGGCAAACGTGCTGCCGACCATCGTGGTAACAAGCCTGCTCAGCGGCGCTATCGTAGGCGGCGTGGGCAGTATGTTCTCTATCCGCAAGCATTTGAATGTGTGACCGAAAGGAGCCGCGTTTTATGAGTAAAGCAATGCACGCAAAGCCCTTCCGGCTCACAGGCCCTTATACTGGTCGACACGCCCGGCCGGAAAGCCCCCGCAGCAAGCTGATCCGTGCGGTCAGCCTTGGGCTGGCCTGTGTCTGCCTGCTGCTGACAGCCACGGTGTACCCGGCCTCGGCGGCTACCAGCAACACCAGCATGGCCAGCTTGCAGAGCAAGCTGGATAAGCTTTCCCAGTCTATCAATCAGCATAAAAAGGAGCTTTCGGACGCCAAAAAGAAGGAGTCTGCCGCCAAGGCGCTGGAAAGCGAGCTGAAGGAACGGGTCACCGTCCTGCAGGATCAGATCAGCGTGCTGGGCGGTCAGATCGCCGCAGTGCAGAACAGCATCGGCGAGAAGGAACAGCAGATCGGCCTGATGCAGACCCAGATCACGGACAAGCAGACCCAGATCGAGCAAAAGCAGAACGAGATCGATGACCAGTGGGACGATTTTAAAAAGCACATGGCTGCCATGCAGGAGCTGCGGGACGGCGGCAGTGTGGCCATGCTCGGTGCGGTGAATGACCTGTATGAGCTGCTTACCTTCAATGAGGTGATGCAGGATATCTCTATCAAGGACACCGAGATCATGAACAACATGAAGTCCGCCAAGCAGGGGCTGGAGGACGATAAGGCCGCGCTGGAAGAGCAGAAGGCTGGTCTGGAAGCCGAAAAGGCAGAGCTGCAAAGCCAGAAGAGTGAACTGGACAGCCAGAACGCCCAGATGAAGGGCAAGCAGAGCGAGCTGAACAACAGCATCTCTGCGGCAAAACTTTCCGCTGCCGAGGCACAGGCAGCGCAGCAGAAGGCGCAGGCGGCCATCGAATCCGACGAGTTGAACTATGAGGCCGTGAAAAAGGAGATCCAGAAGCTGATCGCAGCAGCCTCTGCCAGCAAGCCGCAGCTGAGCTTTAGCGGTTTTGCCTGCCCGCTGAAGAGCTACAGCCGCATCTCCAGCGAGTACGGCTGGCGTAAGAACCCTGTCTCTGGCGTAAACAAGCTCCATGCCGGTACCGACTTTGCGGCGGCCGGCGGCACGCCTATCTACGCAGCCGCCAGCGGCTATGTGCAGGTGGCTGGCTGGTCTACCGGCGGCTATGGCAACTACGTTATCATCTACCACGGCAAAATGTCCGATGGCAATACCTATACCACCCTGTATGCGCACATGCGCTCGGTGGCTACCAGTGCGGGCAAGTATGTGAAGCAGGGCGAACTGATCGGTTATGTGGGCACCACCGGCAATTCCACCGGAAACCACCTGCATCTGGAGGTGTGGAAGGGCGGTTCCAAGGCCAACGCTGTGAACCCTCGGAGCTGCATCCCCATTCCCCACAACTAATAAGCAAGGCAAGGAGTCTGGTTGATCTATGAACGAACAAAAACGCAAGCGCGTGCTGCGCATCGGCTGTCTGGTTCTGGCAGGGGTGTTTGTACTCTCGCTGCTGGGCAGCATCTTTATGATGTTGCCGCTCTGACCGGGAGGAACGAACCATGAACCGTAAAATTTCTTTGGGTATGGCAGTCACCATTGTGATCCTTGCCATGACCGTGACCTTTTCCATCACGATGCTCATCGCCATGCGTCTGTTCGACAGCACGGTCAACAGCGTAAAAGAAAAGGAAAGTATGTACAACAAGATCGCTGAGGTGGACCGCTATGTCCGCAGCAACGATTACTACACCATTGATGAGGCCACCCTGTACGACCGCCTGACCGCCGGTTATCTGCTGGGCACGGGCGACAAGTACGCCCGCTACTACACTGCCAACGCCTACACCGAGCTGATGAACATCCAGAGCGGCAAGATTTTGGGCATCGGCGTGGAGCTTGGCATCGACCAGACCGGCTACGCTAAGGTGACCCGTGTTTACGATGGCTCTCCCGCACAGGAAGCAGGCATCGCCGTGGGGGACTACATTACCACCGTGGGCGATACCGATGTCAAGAGCCTGTCCGGTGCAGACGCGGTGTACAAAGCCTTGCAGGGCGAGGCGGGCACTACCGTTACCGTGACATGGCTGGACAGCTCTGCCGCCAGCAAAACGGCTGAGCTGACCCACTCCGGCTACACCAGCACCACCGTGGACTACCAGCTGCTGGACAATGTGGGCTATATCCGCATTCGTCAGTTCGACGGCACTACGCCCAGCGAGCTGGACTATGCCCTGCGCACCCTGACCGCAAACGGCGCAGCCAGTCTGGTATTCGACCTGCGGGACAATGGCGGCGGCATTCTGGAAGATTCCATCAACTGCATTGACCTGATCGCCCCGGAGGGCACGGTGGCCTACGCCGAGGATAAAAACGGCAATCGCACTGTCATCGGCAGCAGCGATGCGGAAAGTGCCGTCAGCCTGCCGATGGTCTGCTTGGTCAACGGCAACACCGCCAGCGCAGCCGAGCTGTTCGCAGCCACCCTGCGCACCATGAACGGTGCCCGTCTGGTGGGTACCACCACCATGGGCAAGGGCACCATCCAGAGCAGCCCGCAGCGTCTGTCGGACGGCAGTGCCGTGGTCATCACGGTGGCAAAGCTGGTCTGCGGCGACGGCAGCTGCTTTGATGGCACCGGCCTGACCGTGGATGTGGAGCGTGCCCTGAGCGCAGAGGAAGCAACGAACTTCTACGACTACACCCCCCAGACCGACCCGCAGGTGCAGCGCGCTGTCAGCGCTGCCCAGCAGCTGAGCGGTACTACTACGCTGGCAGGCGCAAGCTCTGCCGCCGCAGCGGACAGCACCGCCGCCTCTGCCGCAGCAGAGGATACCGCCCCCGCAGAGACTGCGGAAGGAGAGCCCGCCGAGGGTGAGACTGCTGCGTCTGAGCAGGAAACGGCTGCGAGCGCAGCGGAGTGAACCCTGCAATCCTGAACCATAAACACCAAAAAGGCTGCTGCGTTCTGCAACAGCCTTTTTCTGAGAAAGGAATTGACCCTATGCCGGAACTGACCGACCTTTCTGTGATCCGTGCCCTGTGCGAAAAATACGATTTTGCACTTTCCAAGGGCTTTGGGCAGAACTTTATCATCAACCCGGGCATCCCCACAAAAATCGTGGATGCCAGCGGGGTAGACAAGCGCTACGGTGTCATTGAGATCGGCCCCGGCATCGGCGTGCTGACCAAGGAACTGGCCAAGCGCGCCGCCAAGGTGGTGTCCATCGAGGTGGACGAGCGCCTGCCGCCCCTGCTGGCCGAGACCATGGCCGGTGTGGACAACTTCAAGCTGGTGCTACAGGATGTGCTGAAGGTAGACCTGAAAGCCCTCATTGCCGAGGAGTTCCCGGGGATGCCGGTGGCAGTGTGCGCAAACCTGCCCTACTACATCACCAGCCCCATCGTGATGAAGCTGCTGGGCGACCGTCTGCCCATTGAGAGCCTGACCGTCATGGTGCAGAAGGAAGCCGCCGACCGTCTGGCCGCTGTGCCCGGCACCCGCGCTTCCAGCGCCATCAGCTGCGCGGTGAACTACTACGCCACCTCCAAGCTGATGTTCACCGCCGCACCGGGCAGCTTTTATCCCGCCCCCAAGGTAACCAGCGCTGTGGTGCGCATGGACATCCGTCCCACCCCCGCTGTGCAGGTGGAGGACGAGGCGGGCTACTTTGCACTGGTGCGCGCCGCCTTTGGCCAGCGCCGCAAGACTGCTGCCAATGCCATTGCAGGCGGGCTGAACCTGCCTAAGGAGAAGGTCATTGCTGCCATCGAAGCCGCAGGCTTTGATGCCCGCATCCGCCCGGAGGCACTGACGCTGGAGGACTTTGCAAAGATCCAGCGGGCACTGGGCTGAGTGAAAGGCGTTATAGCTGACGGGCGGATAGCCCACTGAAAAAAGATCGCAAAAAAACCGGAACCTTTTCAGAGCCGCAAGGGCTCACAAAAAGGTTCCGGTTTTCTGTTTTTTAATGATTATGCGGCAGCATTCGCCTTACTCAGAAGGGGAAGATGGTGCCGTCCTCCTTCACGGTGCAGGCGTTCAGGGTGACCTTACCGTGAATGTCTGCACCGTCTGCAAGGGTGTTAACGTTTGCTGTGGAGGAGGTGCCGAAGGCCTTGAATTGCCAGCCCTTTGCAGAGGCGCTGTCCTCTGCTGCCCAAACTTGTGGCAGACAACGATGGACTGACTGCGGCATTGCCAAGAAGGGTATTATTTTGTGAAATGCTGGGACGAATGCGCAGGCGTACCGGACTTTTTTGCGCCCTTGCGCGCCGGGCAAAAAAGAAATTTCTTTTCATAGTCCTGCGGTGGGTAGGACGAAACTTTGTCAAATGCGTGGAATATTACAGAAAAATTTGTGAAAGGCGACCAATGAATATCCCCTAAACGTGTTGATATTGAGAAAAAAGACGGAGGATTGTTTACAAAAGAATGACAGGCTGGTATACTTTATAGCGGTAGATCCCTATGAGATCCGCAAAGAAACAAGAAAGGAAATACCGAACCGTGAATACCGCCGCACCGCACGCCCTGAAAAAACGATTGCTGACCCTGGCACTGAGCCTTGCTTTCCTGCTTACCTGTCTGCCCGCTGCACTGGCAGTGGACCTGAATGTGGACGCAGGCTTCTACTTCAAGCAGAGCCGGGGCGGCACCTGTACGCTGGCCTCCGCAGCCATGATGCTGCGCCGCCGCGCCTACTTTGACGGGCTGAGTGACTGGACGAACGTGACTGAGAACAGTGTGCGCTCCACAGCATGGGCCAACGGCCTTGCGCACAGTTTTACATATAAGGAGATGCAGGTGGGCTACGCCACCCTGCCTTCCGGGCTACAAAGCAAAACGGCGGTGCTGATCTCCCTGCTGGAGCAGCACCCGGAGGGCATCGTCCTCTACGACCGCACCCAGCCCCATGCGGTGCTGCTGACTGACTACACCAACGGTATTTTCTATTGCTCCGACCCGGCGGGGAACATCGGCTACGGCCGCATCCCCATTACCAGCTCCAGCGTGTCCATTGCAAGAGCGTCCTGTTACTGGTACGTCACTGCAGATCACAACAGCGTGGCGGCACAGGCCGATGGTCTGCGGCTGGAGGGCGTGCGCTACCCGGTGAATATCCGCACCGGCAGCGGCATGACGCTGACCGGTACGGCTAACAGCGCTACTGGCACTACTTTGACCAGTGTACAGGTGGCCATTCTGGATGCGGCAGATCAGACCGTGCAGAGTGCGGCGGCGCAGGCAAACGCCGCCGCTTTCTCTCTGAACACGCTGGACAGTCAGATCCGCTTCGGGGAGTTGCCGGAGGGCAGCTACAGCTATATGGTGCTGGTGACCGACTCTACGGGCGAGAGCCTGTGCTTTGCCTCGGACTTCACGGTGTCCGGCAGCGCAAGCAGCACCCAGACCTACTGGTCGGTCAAGGATGCCGAGGGCACCAAGCTGCAGCAGACGGTCCAGCAGATGGAGACCACGGTAGAAACTGCTGCTGAGACCACCGTAAGCTGGTTTGCAAAGCTGTTCGACTGATAAAAAGAAATAATTCAGGGCTGCTGCACATTGCTTTGTGCAGCGGCCCTGTTTGCATCACAATAACAGCCGCTTTTCGTTACGACCCCTTTCCGTGAAAAAGTGGTTCAGAACCGCCCGCAGGCGGTTCTGAACCACAAAATTTAAAATGATTTTTCCGCGGCTATTACCCCCGCAGTTCTGTGCCGGGATAGTAGTGCGCCAGAATGGCGCGGTAGTCTGCGCCTTGCTCTGCCAGTGTCTTTGCACCCCACTGGCTCATGCCTACGCCGTGGCCGTAGCCCTTTGTGGTAAAGGAGAAGGTGCCGCTCTGGCAGACCACCGTAAAGCAGGCGCTGCGCAGCCCCAGCGCTTTGCGCAGGGCGGTACCCTGCACCGTCTGCCCGCAGACCGGCAGGCTGTCCACATAGCCGGAGGGAGTGAGCACCGGCGTGCCAAACCACTGCGCCTGCTGCGAAAGGTCGGCGGCAATGCCCAGCCGCTCGGCCAGAAGCTGCTGTAACTGGGCGGCAGAAAGGTTCAGGGTGTATTCGTAGTTGTCGGCGGCGGTGTCGGTGCTGCTGTCCACCGGCACAAGATAGGGCAGGGCGGTGCCCCACACCTTCTCGCTGGCTTCGGTGCGGCCGTTGGACATGGCAAAGTAGCTTGTCCCGGCGGGGGCATCCTCGTAATATAGCACCTGCGTCTGTACTGCATCCACCAGTGCGGAAAGCCGGGCGTAGTTGGCCGCGTATGCGGTGCCCCAGTAACTGTGCAATACTGCATCGGTCAGGCAACCTTGCCGCCGGGCGGGGTCTGCGGTGAACCATGCGCCGTTTTCCCCGGTGCTGTGGTCCCGGCGGTACAGAGCGTAGCTGTGCGCCGCCACTGCCTGCGCCTTCAGCGCTTCATCCGGCCAGCTGACCGGCATCTCGGCGGCAACTGCCCCAATCAGGTATTCCCGCAGCGGCAGCGTTATCGTCTGCCCGGTGCTCTGATCCGTAAAGCAAACGGTATCGGCTGTGTCAGCAGGGGAGGGGGCCCCTCTGCTGCTTTCTTCTGAGGTGACAGAGGCCGCCTCTGCTGCGGACGGCGCAGTGCCCTGCACAACAAGTGCCATACAGGCAAGACGGTAGGCAGCACACGGCAACGCGCAGCCCAGCACCAGCAGAACGGTGCACAGCAGCAAAAAGGAACGTTTCATACTAGACCTCCTCCCGGAACGCAAGCTTTGGGTACATCATACGCCCGGCAGCGTGCAAACCGGCAGGAAATACGCAGGGAAACCCCGGTATTTTTGCGCTTTGCGGTGAGAAGTGTACACTTAGCGCTTGAATTTACTTCATAAAAGCGATATTATAAAAGTATGTCCATCAGAGCGTAGGATGGACTGGATCGGAAAGTATAAGAAGTAAGAGACGGAAAGGAGCACTCCTATGAACTTTGCACACGCAGAAGTGGCAACGCTGGACCCGACGACCATGCGTACCCTGTGCGAGGAGTACATCGCAAACAACTACATCGACCCGGAGACCAGCGAGCGGCTGGGGGTCAAGCGCGGCCTGCGCAACCCGGATGGCACCGGCGTGCTGGCTGGTCTGACCAACGTCTGTGACGTTGTGGGCTACAAAAAGGATCAGGAGGGTCATGTGATCCCCACCCCCGGCAAGCTGATCTACCGGGGCGTCAACATCAACGAGATCGTGGACGAGGCTTACCGCAACGACCGCTTCGTGTTTGAGGAAGTGATCTGGCTGCTTTTGTTCGGCAGCCTGCCCACCCGGGAGCAGCTGGACGATTTCTGTGAGATCCTAGCAGAATCCCGCGCCCTGCCGGACGGTTTTATGGACACCATGAACGCCCCCTCGCCCAATATTATGAACAAGTTGCAGCGCTGCGTGCTGGGCCTGTACTCCTACGACGACCGCGCCGAGGATCTGAGCCTTGAGAACATCCTGAACCAGAGCATCAACCTGATCGCCAGTATGCCCACCATGATGGTGAACGCTTACCAGATGAAGCGCCGCTACTACGATAAACAGAGCATGTTCTTCCACCTGCCCAAGCCCGGTCAGAGCACGGCAGAACACATCCTCAGCACCTACCGCCCGGATCAGAAGTTCACCCACGAGGAGGCAAAGCTGCTGGATATGTGCCTGCTGGTCCACGCAGACCACGGCGGCGGCAACTGCTCCACCTTTACCACCCGCGTGCTGTCCTCCTCCGGTACGGACACCTACTCGGCCATCTCTGCGGCCATCGGTGCCCTGAAAGGCCCCAAGCACGGCGGTGCAAACCTGATGGTCAACCGCCAGCTGCAGGATATCCTCAAGCACGTCGAGAACCCGGACGATGACGATGAGGTGCGCGAGTATCTGCGCCGCATCCTGCGCAAGCAGGCGGGCGACGGCTCCGGCCTGATCTACGGCATGGGTCATGCGGTTTACACCATCAGCGATCCCCGTGAGGTCATCCTGAAGCAGCGCGCAAAGCATCTGGCCTACGAAAAGGGCTTTGAGGAAGAGTACAATATGCTGTGCAGCATCGAGCGGCTGGCACCCGGCATCTTTGCTGAGGAAAAGGGCAGCTCCAAGCCGGTGTGCGCCAACGTGGACCTGTTCAGCGGCCTGATCTACAATATGCTGGGCATCTCGGAGGATCTGTACACCCCGCTGTTCGCCATCGCCCGTGTGCCGGGCTGGTGCGCACACCGGGTGGAAGAGGTGATCTTTGCCAACCGGATCATCCGCCCGGCTTACAAGTATCTGGGCGTGCGCCAGAAATATAAGCCCATCGAGGAGCGTTAATGGAACCGTTAGAGTTAATTATTGTCCTGCTCTGCGTCCTGCTTGGCCTTGGCCGCGGCGCAGACCTTGCCTTTGCCACCGATGCGGCCACCGGTCTGTGTACCGCAGGTGCGGTGTGGTGGCGGTATCTCGCCTTGGGCGCTGTGGTGCTGGCCGCAGTGCTGGCCGGGCGCAGCCGCCCGCTGCCCCCGGAGCCGCTGCGCAGCCGCCGCCCGGCGGCAGGCGTGCTGGCCTTTGCCGGGGCAGTGTGTATGCTGGCTGCCGGTGCAGCACAGTTTGTGCTGGCCGCCGGTACGGTAAGCACCTTTGTGCGCATTCTGCTGGAGGTGGCCTGTGCCGTGTGGCTGAGCAACCTTGGCCGCAGCTGGCTGCGCGGAGACGGCTGGAAAACGCCCGCCGGTGGTCTGCCGCTGGCCATAGCTGGCAGTGCGCTGTTCTACTGGAACGTGCTGATGCGCTTTATGGAGAATAGTTCCAGCTGGCACAGGGTACAGCCCACGGCAGCGGTCTGGCAGGAGATGGCGGCGTTGCTGCTTCTGGCGGCGCTGGCGCGCACGCTGTATCTGCCCCGGCCGGAAAATGGCCGTGCCCTGCACGCAGCGGCGCTTGCAGCCTTCTGCCTGTGCCTGTGCTGGGAGCTGCCCCGGGTGCTCTTGCTATTGGCAGCAGGCTTTGGCGGCGGCATGGCGGCGGTGCTGGAAGGCAGGGTGGACGGCATTCTGCTCACCGGCGGCCTGATGCGCTACGACGACATTCTGAAGGGCGTAGAGCAGCGCTGCGGCTGGATCGCGCCCATCACCGTCTACCCCGGCGAGTGCGAGCAGGAAGCCATGGCGGATGCCGTTCTGGAGGTGCTCCGGGGTCAGCGGAAAGCCAACCGCTACACCGGCGTCCCTGTTTTTCAGGGCTTCGAGTGGGACAACAAATGACAACCCTCCCCTACTAAAAAGGAGACCGTTATGCCTCAATTTACCAAATACGCACTGGAAAACTCCCTGAAAAAGCTGCTTCTGCAAAAGCCGCTGAACAAAATCACCATCAACGACATCACCGAGGACTGCGGCATCAACCGCATGACGTTCTATTATCATTTCAAGGACATCTACGATCTGG